>Ga0164294_10002157_pt1 | contig 17921 bp, 15 predicted proteins | sample GEODES005metaG_FD_111479 | JGI IMG/M metagenome (GOLD analysis project Ga0164294, IMG submission 111479) | Oligotrophic lake water microbial communities from Sparkling Lake, Wisconsin, USA - GEODES005 metaG | ecosystem: Environmental > Aquatic > Freshwater > Lake | place: USA: Sparkling Lake...
ATGAATATGTCGGTGTGAGGTTACTGGGCCTAGTGCAGCACCCGCTGCGCAGGCACACTTTGGTCAAACTGGAACAACCAAGGCTCAGCCAAGTCTCTAATTTGGGCATCGTTGCGCAAAATACGTTGCATTATTTTGGTTTTTTCAGTGCGCTGTTCGGGCTTGAGGTCTTGAGCCTGGGCTAACTTACGCAGTTGCTCAATGAGCACGGCGCAGGCGCCCTCTTGACGCATCACTTCATCCCAGTTGCGTTCTTGTGCGGCTTGCAGCATTTTTTGGCTGCTTTCTTCAATAGCCAGATAATAGTCAATCAGGCTCGTGGTCATTTCAAGCCCCCACAAGTGCCATCTGGTTGTAGGCGTACACATTGCTTTTGGCAGCCGTTTTGTTGGCAGACTGGCGCACAGCGGCGGCGTACAAATCAATGCCTGAATTAGCGGCACTGGGCTTGATTTGTTTCCAGGCATCCACCACAGGCGACAACAGATTCTTAACCTCATCCAAGCCCGCAACATCATTTTTTAAGTTAGCCTTAACGAGCCGCACAGAGCAATAGGCATACAGCTGGTCTAGGTTGTAGGCCAAGGAGCCGCCGCCCTTCATGTCCAAGTGGGCACGCAGGCCCTCATTCAAAATTTGAATGGATTGGTCAATTTTTTTAATTTTGAGCTCAACCGACTTGCTGTTGATATAGCCCTTAGCCTGATCGATTCGATCCAGCAAGCCTTCATACAACATAGTGACCAGCTCATGCTGACCGTAGCCGGCTGCTCGGCTTTCTTGATCTACCTTGGTGTAAGCCGCAGCTGCAGATTTGTTGCTAAAAGTCATAGAGTCGCCTTCAATTTACTTGTTGACTCTTTATCGGCTGTTGGGGCTAAGACTTGAAAAGCATGGATCTGACCGAAGTTGAGATTAAGCTGCCAAACAGGCCTCTTTACCTTTTGATTGAGCCATTTTGGCAGTCTCCAAAATTGACTGGGTCAATGAAAAAGTGGGAGAAAGATTTAAATGCTTATATATTTTTGCAATGTCAGGCACGTAGCGGTTGCGGTCTTTAATAGTTTGAGGCGCACCCAAAATACGCACCGGTTTGTCCGGGCTCAACAAATCTCGCACCAAATACGCCAATTCTGAAATCGACACCACTTCATCCGACCCAACGTTATAAGCATGGCCAGATTTACCGTCTGTTAACAAACGGGTGAGCCACACCGCCAAATCTCTTTGGTCAAGATAAGTCCGAAGCGGTGTTCCATCGCCATTGACCACAATTTCTTCTGCCCACAAGGCATCTCGAATGAAGTTACCAATTGCAAAGTGAACATTAAGCGGCAAGTCTGGACCTACAAATGCAAAACAACGAGCAAAAATACATTCAAAGCCATGTGCATGAGAATAAAGAGCACATAAGTGTTCGGCCATGCGCTTTGCCACGCTGTAAGTATTTGCGGGGTTTAAAGGATCGGGGAAAGTCAAGCAATCCTCGGTAATCTTGTCAATTCCTAAGGGCTGCGTGCCGTAAACGCCACCAGAACTGGTCAGCAAAAATCGCTTTGCACCACATGTCAAGGCCAATTCCAGCACATTTCGAGTGCCGCTAACGATTTGGTCAAACCGCTGCTGCGGCTTCAGCATAGGGCCGCCTGTAGAGTCGGCAGCGGCATGCAACACGTGGGTAAATGTTTGGCCTGTGGGCAAACTACCAGCTTCACAAATGTCCCCCTTAGTTAAGTGCAGCCAGGGGTGCGCGACGAGCGTCGGATTTTGGGTCGCAAACCGGTCTGGGTCACGGGAGAGAAGTGTGACGGTTGCCACGTTCTGCCCCTTGCGCTCCATCTCGATCCAGTGACGCAACAAGGCTTTTCCGAAAAATCCGGTGCCGCCGGTTAGCAGAATGTGGCTTTTGATCATGGTTGGCGCGCGCTCAGCGGTATAGCAGGACCAATGGATTGGGAAAGGTTTTTCGCAGATAAGCAGCAATGGCTTGCTGGGATCTGAACGAGGACACCAGTACTGCGGTGTCCGGGGTTTCGTGGATGCTTGATGGTGCGCGTACGGTCCAGCGCCCCATACGTTTACCTTCTAGGTTGGGGTTGCTGTCGACAATGCCGCGCACCTCGCAACCAAGTATCTTTTCAAGATGGGCCAGCAGACGCGCCGTGTGCGAGCCTGCCCCGTAGACAATGACCGGTCCTGCAGGAACCCGCTGCAAAGCGCAGTCAAGCTGGCGCTGCGATTCCTCGATGTAGGCCTGCAAGGCACCGGTTTCCGAACGCTGGAAGGCAGGCTCCTGCGGGATGCTGCCACTCCATTCGAAAAGACCCAGCATGGAGCCGGACGCGACCATAGGCAAATCCAGCAATTGCAGCGCGAGCTGCCTGGCACCCAGCGATTGCATGAGGTTTGCCAGGGAGGCAGTGTCAAAAAACTGAATGTGTTCGAGGGAGAACTCGCCAAAGGGCTCGCAGTCTGGATGGAGAAAGCACTCTATGGCAGGCACTTCCAGCAAAATTTTGCAGCCCGGACGCATGTGTGACAACAGATTAGCCAAGTCCTGACGCAGCTGGGGCAAGTGTTCCAGTACGCACATGATGCACACCAGGTCCACCGAATGCAGGTCAAGCACCGTATGTGCCTCGAACATCTGGCCGAGATGAATATTGCGAACGCCAAACATCTTTAGGGCGCACTGCGCCGCATTGGGGGCTGGGTCCAGACCCTGCAGGTGTTGCCAGCCCGATGCCTTCAGGCCTCCGAGTAAAGCACCGTATCCGCATCCCAAGTCGGCAATGCGCTCGGACTTGCCGATGCGCCCTTCGAGGAAGCGCACCGTAGCATCGATGCGGGCCCTGTCCACGGGTGCTACCGAATCAGGTGCGTCGTACTTGGACACCGACTGGTAATAAGCGCTGAAGGTTTCGGCGTCAGTCAACTGCCCGGCGTAATGGAAACCACATTGGCTGCAACGAACCACCTTGTAGCTCATATCAAAACCGCCCACTGCAGCCATGGGGTTGTCTAGGCAGGGCTGTGCATTAGAGCATGCGCAGATGGGGCAGGGGCGGGATGTCATGCTCACTAACTCGCTTAGGTGTGTCAGCTAGCGGTGCTTGGGCACGGCATACAAAACGCTGTCAAAGCTATTGAAGTAATGCTGACGCACGTGAAAGCGGTAGTCCTCGCACATACTGGAAAGCGCAAGTGGTAACTCCCACAGGTCCTGCGGGCAGTGGTAGAGTGATAAGGCCAGCACAGGGCGCGAACGATGAATCAGTTTTTGGGCACCCTGCAAAGCCCGCAATTCGGCGCCTTCCACATCCAGCTTGATGAAATCCACGATACAGCCAGTGAGAACATCGTCCAGTGCGGCCACGGCAATGTGCGAGGTCCCGTTCTCAGAGATGGCGGCACCCTCGCCGCTCCCCGCATTGAAACTTAGGATTTGGTGTGATTCTGACAGTCCTAGCGGCAGGCATTGCGCCATGCGCCCTGTCTGGGCAACATTTTTCGTCAACTGGGCGAAATTCTCTCCGTCGGGCTCGAATAGGTAGGCCTTCTGTACATTGGCCACACTACACAGCTCTAGATAGGTGTCGCCGTTGTAAGCGCCACCGTCCACAAAGCGAAGCGCGTTGCTCTGAAAGGCATTTAGTGTCAATGGATTGAAATACTGGTTTTCGGGGTGCTGGAAACTACCGTACGCAGTATTTAGGCCCAAACGAAAAGCGGCAATATTCACCATGCAACGCTGGCTGACCTCGTCATCCATGCATTCCAGCGCAGCAGCAAGGGACTGCGTCTTGTCGAGTATTCGCTCGGGCTCGCTCAGCCAGAAGCGCCAGCCCATCTGGTTCCTGAGGGAGCGGTACAGATCCCAGGGAAGAAAAACGTCCTGTGCACCGTGTTGCCGTGCCAGAGCCTCAAGCTGATCCAACGGCATGCCACGGTTGAAAATGCCTATGCACAAGGGTTCGGCGGTATGCGTGGGAGACCATTGCTGCCAATTGAGCACGGGCAGACCGATTACTTGGGCTGCAGATGGTTTGGTCTCCACAAAGCCAGCCACAGGGTGAGCGGTATTTTGAAGTGCGACGCACAGATCGCGCCCAAATTGCCCAGTACCGAAAATCCAAATGGACTTGCCCTCGGGCAAGTCTCTGGTCGGCCGGTTGGCATACCGTTGGGGCAAGGAATGCAGTTCTTTCAACACAGATGGGGCCATGGTCGAGCTACTCCAGGGTAAGGTCAGGCGGTAGCGCGGATAGCAAGGGCCGACTTGGCCACCGACTGGAGCTCAGCACGTTCCAGAAACGGATGCATGTCGTCGAGCTCCGGGGTAATGAACTTACCGTTCTCGTCCACACGCGACTTGATGCGCGGTACGAACTCCTGACGCGGATCTACTATCACGTTGAGTAGCAGCGGGCCGTCTTGCTCTAGCAGCGCATCCATGTAAACCAGGTCGTCTTCTGTCCGGATAGTGGCCGCCTTGATGCCATAAGCTGTAGCTACTGCTTCAAAATCTGGGAACTCCACGCCAGAGTCGGGGGTGGCACCAATCACTCGACCGAAGAAGTTCTCATGGGTTTGCCAGATGGATAGGTAGCCCGCGTTATTGAGTACCACCAACACCACATTGCGACCGGTGGTCTTGAGGGTCTGTAACTCTTGAATGTTCATTTGTAAACTGCCGTCGCCTGCAAAACAAATCACGCGTCGCTTGTTGTCTGGCCCGGCAAAAGATGCGCCTATGGCCGAGGGCAAGTCGTAGCCCATAGAGGCCGAGCCGGAGTTGCTGAACATGCGCTGGTTGGACGTCAGGTGAGCCATTTGAAACGGCAGTATGCAGGCAGAGGCGTTACCGCATGCGACTACATCGTCATCGCGCATTTGGCGGAAGATGCGGTCAACAATCACGTAGGGATTCAATGGTGTATCGGGCTTTTGCGTATGTTCCCGGCGGGCGTGGTAACGATCACCGATGTCGCGGCACCAGGCACTCCAGTGCGTGAAGTTAGGCAGCTTCTGCACAGTCAGCACGGACAACAAGGTGTTGATGAAGTCCTTGGCATCCGCTGTAACGCGTAGGTCGGCCTGCACACCGGGTTTGGCCAGTTCGGCACGGTCCACATCGACCTGCACTATCCAAGCATTCTTACCAAAGGAGTCCCAGTTGTAGCTGGTCTGGCGAATATTTAGGCGCGAGCCTATGACCAGCACCAGATCCGCATTTTGCAAACAGAAGTTGCCGGCACGGGTTCCTATGGTGCCCGGGCGTCCGGCAAACAGCGGGTGGTCGGAGGCAATCAGATCATGGGTCCAGGCCGTGGCCAAGGGAATGCCGGTCTGCTCAACCAGCTTGCGCAGCAGCTCAGTGGCTCCTGCCAATCGCACGCCGGTACCGCCCAGCAGGATCGGACGGTTGGACTGCTTGAGCCGCTCGACAATAGCCATGCAGTCGGTTTGCAGCACTTTGTCTTGGAGTTCTGCCTGAGGTGGTACCAAATCGGGAATGGTCAGGACATCCTTGGAGGACTGTACGTCCAACGGGACATCTATCCAGACAGGCCCTGGCCGACCAGTGATGGCCAGGGAAAAGGCAGCAGGCAGAACGGTCTGGACATCGGTGGTATCGCGAATCAGCGTGGCGCTCTTGCAGATTGGGGCGGCCATGGCCACGGTTGGACCTTCCTGGTCGCCCAACTGACGTAACTCTGGCAGATCTTGAAAGGACAGGCAGGTCTCGCGCTTGACCTGACCAGAAACTACGATCATGGGAATAGAGTCGGTATAAGCGCCGTAAACGCCGTTGAAGGCGTTGATAGACCCTGGGCCTGTTGTCAGCATCACCACCGCCGGCTTTCCGGCAATGCGGGCATAGCCTTCGGCGGCCATGGCACAGGCTTGCTCGTGGTGCATGAAAGTGCAACGCAGGCCCGGGTGGCCGCCCAGCGCCTGGTTCAGGAACATGGAGCCGCCACCGGTGACGGTGAAGACCTGTTCGATTCCCTGCCGTACCAGCCAATCTGCAATCTGCTCGGCAACCGTTTTCATTAAAGGCCGCGGTTCAGAATGAGGCTCTTGAGCCCTTCGTTCTGGCTGTAGGGTCCGCTCACATGGTTGATGGTGAGCGGTTCATCAGCCTTGATGCCATAGGACAGCAGTTCGCCATTCATCACCTCGCGGCAGGAGAGTTGACCTTTGCGCAGCGGAATGGCGAGGTAGAAGTCACGCTCAAAACTCTCTTTACTGAACACGTAGCCAGGCTCCAGATCTTTTTTGGCGTAAGCGCCGCGAACCAGCGCGTCCAAATACTCGGTCTCCTTTCGGGAGATGATGCGCTTGGTCTGGCTGCGGCCGCCGCACATTTGGGCAGCCTTGTGGAAAGCCTTGAACCAAGTGTCACATTGCTCCGGCTTGGAACAGTAGGTGGAAACCGGAACGCTCTCGTATTCGATATCTATATGGCGCTCCCAGCTACGCGCACCCTTTCCGTAGGAAATCAGCATGGAGGAGTGCCAGTCGTGGTACTCGTGGGTAGATAGGCCGATCACGTGGTTGGGATATCGGTTCTTCAAGTAGTCGATCTGGTCGAGCTCCAATTCGCCGTCTTCGGAGGGGTACAAAGAAACGCAGTGGTTGATTGCCAGCGGAATATCGCGTTTTTCGTAAAAGCGCACCAGATCGTCCAAGTCTTTCTCGGATGCGCCACCGGTAGAGACAATGGTGGGGCGACGGGTGGAGGCAATTTTCTCGATCAGTACCCAGTCGTTCATGTCCGAGCTGGCGATCTTGATGATGGGCATATCGAACTCGATGCACAGGTCCACAGAGGCCTCGTCAAAAGGCGTGGCCATGGGGATGCAACTTAAGTAGCGGATTTCTTCCACCATACGTGCAAAGTCCCCGCGGCTGAGCTTGGTGTCTTCCGTCTTCTTGATATAACGGTTCTCGGTGTTGCCCTTGAAATCGGGGTGTATGAATTCATCCACGTCGCGGAACTGCAGCTTGATGGCGGCCTTGACGTTGTTATAGCGAACGATGGCTGCGTGGTCACGGATTATTTTTAGACCGCGCTCCAGCTTGCCCCAGTGGTTGTTGGCTAGTTCAAGGACAAAAAAGTTCTCGAACAGATCCCGGTCGCGTTGTGTGATGTATCCCATGAAATTTCTCCAGCATCCAATCAAAAATTAAAGCCGAGATAGGTTTCTATCTTGCTTGCTGCGAACTCCAGCATTTCTGGGTTCAGAGCAGGCTGCACCCCAATCCAAAAAGTGTTGTTCATCACATTGTCTGTATGCGTCAATTCGCCACTAACCCGGTAATTAGCTCCAACCATATAAGGTTGGCGGGTCAGGTTGCCCGCGAAAAGCAGGCGAGTTCCCACCTTGTTCTGGTCTAAATACGTCAGCAAATCCAACCTAGAAACGGGCGCATTGGGTTTGAGCGTCATAGGGAAGCCAAACCAAGAGGGGTCGGAGTGCTCTGTGGCTTGCGGAAGGTGAAGAAATTCCTCACAGTTTTTCAGGCGCTCTTTAAGAAACTTAAAGTTCTTTTTTCGGGCGGCAATGAAGTCATTTGCTTTCTCCAGCTGCGCCAAACCGCAAGCGGCTTGCATGTCAGTAATTTTGAGGTTGTAGCCCAAATGGCTGTAGGTGTACTTGTGGTCGTAGCCTTGCGGCAAATCGCCCAATTTTTGGCAAAAGCGTTTGCCACAGGTGTTGTCTTTTCCGGGTTGGCAGTAGCAGTCTCTTCCCCAATCTCTAAAGCTCTCGGCAACGGTTTTCAGCTCGTCGTGCTTGGTAAACACCGCACCGCCTTCGCCCATGGTGATGTGGTGGGCGGGGTAAAAACTCAAAGTGGCAATGTCGCCAAACGTGCCCACCATTTGTCCCCGGTAGGTGCTGCCTAGTGCGTCACAGCAATCTTCCACCAGCCACAAGTTGTATTTTTTGCACAGTTCTGTAACCACATCTAAGTTGAAAGGGTTGCCCAAACTGTGCGCCAGCATGATCGCCTTGGTTTTGGGGCTGATAGCCGCTTCAATTTTGTCGGCATCAATGTTGTGGGTGAGCGGGTCCACATCCACAAATACGGGCACTGCGCCAAACTGCAATATGGGGTTGACGGTGGTGGGAAACCCGGCGGCTACGCCAATTACTTCGTCGCCCTTCTGGATTGCGCGTTCTCCAAGCTTGGGGGATGTCAGCGTGCTGAAAGCCACCAAATTTGCTGAAGAACCTGAGTTGACGGTAATAAGGTGCTTCACTCCAATAAATGCAGCCAGCATCTTTTCAAACTCGGCATTAAAACGTCCTGTGGTGAGCCACCCGTCCAAAGCAGCATCCACCATGTATTGCAGTTCACCTTGGCCCAACAGTTTTCCAGATGGGGGCACTGCGCTTAAGCCAGGCAAAAACGGGGCTGGGGCTAAAGTTAACTTGGCGTATTGGGCAACAAGTTCAGCTATTTGCGCTCTAAGAGCGGCGGGGTTGGGTTGTGACATGGCTTGTGTTGTCAATAAGCAGGGTTAACTTGCGGACGCAGTTGGGCCTGATAGGCCTGAATCTGCTTGAGGGTCATTTCTCGGGCTGAACAGCCTTGGGCTGAATCGCGGTACCACTGGGTTACCCAATCTAGTGCAACACTTGTATTTAACTGAGGCTTCCAACCCAATACTGCATTAGCCTTGCTGGTATCCAACCTAAGCGTATGGGCCTCGTGTGGGTTTTCCGCAGCATCTAACTCCCATTGGGCTTGCGCACCCCAAAGGCGCGCTATGTGCTGCACGATCCACTCCACCGTTTGAGCATCATCTGCTGTAGGGCCAAAGTTCCACGCTTCTGCATAGGGTGCACCATGCTCAAACAAGGCCTGTGCAAGCGTGAGATACCCGCATAAAGGCTCCAAGACGTGTTGCCAAGGGCGGATTGCATTGGGGTAACGAATTTTTACCGGCCGACCAGCCCCAAATGCGGCCATGATGTCCGGAATTAAGCGATCTGTTGCGTAATCTCCCCCGCCAATAACGTTACCTGCTCTAGCCGTAGCCAACCCGACACCATGCTGCGCGTATTCTTCAGGTGGAAAAAAAGAATTGCGATAACTTGAGCTGACCAACTCAGAGCAAGCTTTGCTGCTGCTGTAGGGGTCATGGCCGCCTAAAGGCTCGTTTTCGCGGTAACCCCAAAGCCATTCTTTGTTCTCGTAGCATTTGTCTGTGGTGACATTGACCACAGCACGTACGCTGGATGTATACCTAACGGCTTCAAGCAGGTGCACCGTGCCCATCATGTTAGTGGCATACGTACTTACAGGGTCAGCATATGACGACCTTACCAAAGCCTGTGCAGCCATATGAAACACTATTTCAGGCTTTGCATGCGCCATGGCAGCTTGCAGGGCTTGGATATCGCGTACATCGCCCACCACGGAGTGCATGTCTTGCCCTACCTGAGCTTGAGCAAAAAGGCTTTTGCTTTCATCCTCACGCAGGGCATAGCCGGTTAAGTCAGCACCCAATGATTTAAGCCAAAGGCTTAACCAAGCCCCCTTAAACCCTGTATGCCCTGTTAAAAAAACACGCTTGCCCTGCCAAAAATCCGGGCTCATGCCCACACCTTCCAGGGCGCTTGGCCTGATGCCCAAAGCTCTTCCAAATAAGTTTTGTCACGCAAGGTGTCCATGGGCTGCCAAAAGCCTTGGTGTTGATAGGCGACAAGCTCACCCTGGTTGGTAAGTGCTTCTAGGGGTTTGCTTTCCCAAATCGATTGGTCATTCTCGATTAAAGGCAAAACACTTGGGGACAAGACAAAAAACCCACCATTAATCATGCCCCCATCGCCTTTTGGTTTTTCCTTAAAGCTTCGTACAATATCGTTTTGAATTTCCAAGGCACCAAATCGACCTGGTGGATAGGTGGCCGAAATGGTGGCTTTTTTGCCGTGGGCTTTATGGAAAGCCAAGAGTTTTTCTATATTGATATCACTTACACCATCACCGTAGGTAAAGCAAAACGGTTCATGGTCATCAATGTAATTAGCCACACGCTTTAAACGACCGCCAGTTTGGGTATCTGTGCCCGTATCCACCAGCGTCACCTTCCATGGTTCTGCTTTAAGTTGGTGAACCTTCATGCTGTTGGTTGACATGTCAAAAGTCACGTCAGACATATGCAAAAAGTAGTTGGCAAAGTACTCTTTAATGACGTAGCCCTTATAGCCGCAACAAATAATAAATTCATTAATCCCATAGTGGGAATAAATTTTCATGATGTGCCAAAGTATGGGCATACCCCCCACTTCAATCATGGGCTTGGGGCGCAAATGTGTTTCTTCTGAAATGCGCGTGCCCAAGCCACCGGCAAGTATGACTGCTTTCATGTTTCTTGCTTAAAAAGTGCAGCACGCCATTCAGGCGCCCAGTTTGCTAAGGTGTAGTTGTTAACGACCCAGGTGTGTAATTCTTGGCCAAGTCGCAGGCGTTCTGGCTCATCATCAATAAGCCGATTTAATGCGGAAAGCCAGTCCGGCACTGATGGCTTGACACGAATCACGGGCGGATTGTTAGATTGGTACGTCAAGACATCGGCGCAAACCACCGGCCAAGACATAGCGCCGTATTCCAAAAGCCGCAAGTTGCTCTTGCATTGGTTAAACAAATTGTCTTCAAGGGGTGCAACAGCAATATCTAAATCTAGGCTTGCCATTTTTTCTGGATAATCTTTAATACTGACAAATGAGTGGAACTCTTTTATGAAGGGCTTAGCCTGATCAGTGTGCATACCCATAAATATCCAATCCACTCGATCCGATAATATTTTAACTACCTCATTAATGATTTCTAAATCCCCTTGGTGCTGGCCCGCACCAATCCAACCCACACGAAGTCGATCTCTTTTGGTTTTGGCAGGTGTTAGAGCAAACCATTGCTTAGCCAAGCAATTGGGAATAATATTTACATTCTCAATATACTTTTCATAATGATTTTTAAGAGGTGCAGTCGTCACAATCATGGAGTCGGACTTTTTGAGCGCCTCGACCATACGGGTATGGCCTTCTCGAGTTTGGAATCTACGGCTAGGATGCTTTTCGGGCACAAACCCTAATAAATCATCGACCATTTGCACAATATGAACCTCAGGCAGGGCTTTCTTATATTGTTCAATCAAAGAAAGATGAGCATCATCTACCGAGTGTTGTAACACCAATGTGTCTGGGTTAGCTCGAACCAACTCAATAGGCTGCAGAACGCGGGTATTCCTGTTGGCCATGGGCATAATAATGCTGCTTTGAACCAAGCCTTGGTCTTGCAACATTTCCAAAGGATCAATGACCCTATATTGTCCCGCGCCACTTATAAGTGGACTAGCCAATGCTCTAGGGCGGTCTTTTCTATTAGGTTTCCAATCTATGACAATATTGGACTCCACATCATATGGACTCAGCAAAGATAAATGACGGCTGTAAAACCTGTCACAAGCCAACTCTTTACCCCATAATTCAAGCAGTTTGTTTCTTTCTTTAACTTCATTTTGTGCATAAGTGACTTTGAACTCAAAATCACTCAAACGCTTTTGTAAGGACCGGCCACCTTGATGCATTGCGTTCGCCATAGGTGCCCACACATGGCGGCACCCTAAACGATTGAGTTTTAAACAAAAGTCTAATACTGTATATTTCAGTCCGAATTGATCTTTATCAAAACCACCTACCTGCTGCCAATATAATGATTTAAATACAAAACAATGGCCACTGACTGCGCTTACATCCTGGGTTAGCTGCATTCTGGAAAAATACCCGTATTCCTCAGGTAATTGCATTTCACCGGAGTATGATGCACAAGCACCCTGAACTCCTAAAATGATGGGGCCACCCACCAAACGGGCGTCGGATCCATGAGTAGACATAAGTCGTGGCTCGACACAACCCACCCCCGCCTGTTGTGCGACCGACAACAACACCCCCAAGGTATCGTCATGTATGAATTCTATATCATCATCACATACCCATACATATTCAGTGCTTACTTTTGAAATGGCATCATTAAGTGCTTGTGCGTGGTTGTATTGGGTGGCCTTATAGGTGATCACCTCGATAGGGGCTCTAAAGACCAAGTCTTGAAGTGCAAAATCGACTTCATCAAAATCAAGTTCATTGCATACCAAAATAATCTTAGCCAAATTAGGGCAAGCATACTTAGCCAATGTCTCCAACATTTGCCGCATATACCCCGGCTGAACGCCAGTGGGCACCACCAATGTGGTGTTTTGATTTGCAACAATCTTATAATCTACCAACCAAGATCCTAAGCGGTCCATAGGCTTAACAGCTTTAACAAAGCCTCTGCTTAGTAGTGCGCTTTGCGCGACTTCAAATTCTAAGTTTTCTGTGTCTGAACTGATTTGCCCTGTTCCATGAAACAGCATGCCATCCAAATGCCGAACGAGCCGTGCATCTTGGTTTAGAGAATATTCAATTAAAAACCGATATACCTCATGAACGGCAACTGGAAGACCTGACTTTAACCAGCGGCTCTTTTTAAACAAAACCGATCCGCCGACGTAGTTGGAGCAACGGATCAGTTCAATATTAAATTCCGTCTTAAAATTAGGAAAAGAATGAACGCCGTCTTCGCTATAAACATCTTCATCCGCATAGAACAAGACCGTATCAGGATGAGTTTTGGCTGAAATAGCCAACTCTACCAACGCATTTGTCTCAAGCCTGACACCCGCCTCTAATGTCAATACCCATTTAGTTGTATCCGATGACCCGATTTCAGAAGCTAATAAGTTTTTGCTGCACCAAGAAAGAGCTGAACTGGATTCAAACCCTTCAGGTGGTGGATTTTCAGAAACGACAATAACAGATGAAGCCTTTAAAAAATTTGCATCAATTGAATCTAAAGTGTCAGCAATCAACCCTTGGCTGGAGTCTTTTATATGATGAATGACCACGGATATATCGGGTAAGTCACCTTTTACGATGTACTCCGCGTAGATGTCAGCATCAATTTCTCTGAGTGTTGATTTTGTCTGCCACTCTTTATACTGTTGATTGACCTTTGTGTATTTTTTTCGGTCTAGCTTGGCAGAAATTTCTTTACTGCCTAGATCTGGCAAAGGCAAAGTATCCACAATTTGCTGCGACCAAGAAGACTCCATGTCCGTCTTTAGCGACTTCGTCTGGGTCAGTTCAATGAAATTTTCAAGTTGAGGAATCCACTTATTTAAGTCATCAAGAAAATTCTTTCGAGCTTGATTAACAGTTGATATTGCCAAATCTACAGCAGCTTGTTCCTTACCCCACGAAATACCATGCAAGCCCCTTTTTTTCACAATGGCGGGGAGCTCTTTCATCACATCGCTTTTCAGCAATACAACAGCACACCCACATAGAAATGCTTCAGCCATTATTGCTGAAGTCTCAAAACAATACAGAATCTCAACCGACTTTAGAGTTGCAATAACTTCTGTAAAACTTAATGATGATTTGGTTGAGACATCAATGCAATCCACTCCTAATGCTTTAAGTTCAACAGCCGTAGGTGTATATCGATTGTAGTAAACGGCTAACGTACTCTTTTTTCTTGGGAATTTGGGTGGAATGCTGTCAATTTCTTTTAAATTAACCACTGGCAAATACAGTGGGATACCCGATTCATAGTACTCTTCTATGAAGGAAAATACCATTTCCTCTTCAGGATAGTTTTTATCTCCCTCGCCCAATAGGCCAGGGTAATTCAGCACATACCGAACTGGCAATCCCAATCCCATGGGCTGTCCCTTCACCACTTCGGGATAAACCACAATAGGCTTTTTTCCAGCAAGGTAATGAGCGGCCTTGGTCTCTTCAGTGAGGCGTGGCGTCCACAATTCACCATTGGTTTTGTTGCTAACCACATAGGCCTCGAAGCCCATTTGGTTTAATACGCTGCATAACTGATGCAGCAGCCGAATACCTGCAGACTTGTGTGTGTAGTCTGGTACTACTATGTAGTAAGGGTTTGCAGAGTGCTTATATTCTGAACTACAGGGAAATAAATCTTGCGGTATAGCTCTAGTAATTTGCATTACTTTACCCTGCTAATTAAATACCACCAGTTTTATATCAACCCTTTAGCAACTGCAATACGCTTTGGGGCATTTGGTTGGCTTGAGCGATCATGGCTGTACCTGCTTGTTGCAGAATTTGAACTCTGCTTAAATTAGATGTTTCTGCCGCAAAGTCAGCATCTACAATACGACCTCTGGCAGCAGATTGGTTTTCTATACCTGTTTGTAAAAAGTTGATGGTTTTTTCAAATCTGCTTTGCACTGCGCCAAGTTGTGCGCGTGCTGAGTTGACTGTATCAATTGCCAAGTCTATAGCCGTTAAATTTGCTGAATTTTCTAAGTTTGCGGTTGTAATTAACGCCGACGTTGATTGCGTGTATATGCCGCCATTCATTACCGATGACAATCCCACTGCAGACTGAAAATTAAGTGTTGAGCTTGCAACACTTATATTTTGTCCACTGTTTGCTCCCACCTGAAATGTATAACCCGCTGTAGTAGTGAAGAGTGAGGATCCGTTAAACTGTACTGCACTGATTATTCGCCCCAGTTCTGAACCCAACTGCGTGTATTCCTGATTCAATGCAGCTACATCTGTTGATGTGTTTGTTGTGTTCATGGCCTGAACTGCCAGTTCACGCATGCGCTGCAAGATGTCAGTAAGTGTTGAGATTCCACTTTCAGCCACTTGAGATAGTGAGATGCCGTCATTTGCATTTCTAACCGCAACTGTCATACCCCTTACTTGAGTATTCATTCGCTCTGCAATGGCCAGTCCAGCAGCATCATCTTTAGCCGTATTGACCCGTAAGCCTGATGACAGGCGCTGCATGGTGGTTGCCATGGACGACTGGTTGTTTGCTGCATTTCGTTGTGCATTCAACGACATGACATTAGTGTTGATGGTCATTGCCATGAGATCACTCCTTTAAAGTCTTCAACCTCAATTACTGATGGATGAATTGTGATCAGCACCCAAAAAAACTAAGCCCCGATAAACGGGGCTTTTTCGTGTCTTTTTGATATTTTTTTCTTTAATTTTTGTTCCACTGTGCAACTTGCGCACTCACAAAGCTGCTTAAACCGTTGAGCCCCCCCATTCTGGAGTCCAGTCCACCGTACTGCTTGTAAAGGCGTTTTTGCATTTCGGCAATTCTTAAACTGAATTTATCTTGGCTTGTTTCGTTGCGCGTAATGGCTTCAGATAAGGCCGTTTTCTTTAGGCTGAGCGTGCCCTCCACACCGTTGGCATCCCACACAAAGTCTCTAAACCTTCGTGCCAATCCGTTAGTTGATGTTGTACCACCATAGTTGTAAAAAAACGTTTTCAGGTCGTCCAAGCTGTCAAAGGCTGTGGTCAAGGTGGATGAGCTCGTAGACAAAAGTCCAGAAGATTGAACTTGTATTCCCACATCACTAAGGTAGCTGAATGTTGAAGAAGCAGCGGGACCTGTTGCAGAAATCATGGTGTTGAGCACAGAAAGCAAGGTCACGGCCGTTCCATCACCTTGTAGGTCGCCTGCTTTTTTAGTGGTGGCATCGTATTTGGTTAAGGTTTTCAAGTTACTAACTAATGTGTTGTATGCGTCTTGAAATGCCGTCAGTTTTGTCTTAATGGTGTCGGTATCGTTTCCCACAGTAATTTGAACATCGCTAGACGTGGTCGAAAGAAGCTTTAAGGTCACACCCGGAACAGCATCAGACACAGTGTTAGATGAGGATGTGATGGTGATGCCCTCCACCGATATGGATGCATCTTGACCTGCCTGGGTCTGCGTTAGACCGCTGGTACCTGAGGCTGTGTAAGAAAACTTGCCAACACCTGTACCGTCGATAATTTCATCACCATTGTCGTCTTTGGCCGTGATTTCAAATCCGTAATCTTCCCCGGTATCTGAACTCCTAATTAAAAGCCTTTGCTGCGTTCCACTGGTCACCACTACGGCAGTAACACCAGCATCTGCTGCGTTAATGTTGCTTGCTACGGTGCTTAGTGTGTCAGTAGCACTGATACTGACCGAAATCGGGTCATCCACAGTTCCATCTTCATCTGCATCTAATGAGGCCGTGAAGGCTCCACTTGACCATGCGCCAATGGAAATTGTCAAAGTCCCAGCCGCCCCCACCGTATCTGTAGAGGTCATGGCCGCGGTTCTTGCTGACTGTGAACTTGCCAATTGCGTGACCGACATTGAAAACGAACTTGCAATTGATGATGAACTTGCAGTGCCTGTAACCGCCGCCGTATCACTAGATGAAAAGGTTTTGGCCCCCCATGTGTCTGTTGAAAGCAAATCAGATGCCGCATCCCCCAAGCTGGCCAACTGTGACTTTACGGTTGCAAATGCTGACAGCTGAGTTTCTAATTTGGCGGCCTTGGTTTGCAACGTTTTTAGTGGCTGCTTTTCCACCTCCACCAATTGCGTCACGATGGAGTTGATGTCAAGGCCGCTGCCCACGCCTGGTGAAGATATGGACATAAATCCCCCTGTGACTTATCTAGACTAAATGTTTATGGATGCAATAGTCTAAAAATTAATCGCCCGACTTAAGCTCCAAACTGCGCATACTTGGTGCAGCTTTTGTGAGGATCAAAAAAAAGGCTTGGTCAAAACCAAGCCTTTGTTAAGTTAGCCTATTTACCTAAGCAGTGCTAGTACACCCTGTGGCAACTGGTTGGCTTGTGCCACCATGGCTGCACCTGCTTGCTGCAAAATTTGCGCACGAGACAGGTTGGCCGTTTCCACCGCAAAGTCAGCATCCATGATGCGCCCCCTTGCAGCCTGCTGGTTTTCAGAAGCGGCTTGCAAGAACGAAATGGTGTAGTTGAAGCGGTTTTGAATAGCGCCCACTTTTGAACGAGATGTATTTATTGCTGATATAGCTGTGTCTAGCGCCGAAATCTTTGCAGAGTTTGCTGCGGCACTTGTAGTGTCCAGAGCACTTGCTGCCGTACCCGAGATACCCGATACACCCCCGGTGATGTTGATGTCGGACGTACCAATGCTAGCCGTTTGACCTGTATTAGCACCAATTTGGAAAGTGAATGCTGCAGTGGTGGTCAACAAGTTGGTGCCGTTAAACTGCACCGCGCTCATCGTACGGATCACTTCGGTATTGAGCGCATCGTATTCATTTTGCAATGCTGCTAAATCAGTTGACGTGTTCGTGCCATTGCTCGCCTGAACCGCCAATTCACGCATACGCTGGAACATATCACCAATCACGGCCATACCGCTTTCAGCAGTTTGCACTAACGAGATGCCGTCGTTGGCGTTTCGCACCGAAACGTTCATACCACGTGCTTGTGCATCCATTCGGCTGGCAATAGCCAAGCCTGCAGCATCATCTTTTGCACTATTGACACGCAAGCCAGAAGATAGGCGTTGCAATGAGGAGGCTAAAGAGTTGTCATTGGTTGCCGCATTACGCTGAGCATTAAGCGACATGATATTTGTGTTGATCGTCATTGGCATTTTGAAACTCCTAGAAAAATTAAGCTAATTGAACCCGTTGCCAAGTCGGTGGATGATTTACCCCGTCTTGGCCACGAGCTCTTTTAAAAGCTCGTTGTTTTAGTTATCGGTTGCTTTTTTATTTACTTAACAGCCTCAAACGTATTTTTTGTTTTTAAGGCTCGTAAAGTTAAGTTTGGTCTTGGTTTTGGCAAGCATGTAGGGCAAGCACCTACACAAACCATCATGCAACCCGACAAGCGGATTGGCAAAACTCTGATTACCGAAATGATGGACTGTTTTCACAATCCATTTCATCGCTTCAAGACATATCGGCCTTGTTTGCGAGAACTTAAATACTTGTCTAACTCAGGAGCCCCGCCATGACCGAAGATCAAATCCGCAAC
>Ga0164294_10002158_pt1 | contig 17919 bp, 10 predicted proteins | sample GEODES005metaG_FD_111479 | JGI IMG/M metagenome (GOLD analysis project Ga0164294, IMG submission 111479) | Oligotrophic lake water microbial communities from Sparkling Lake, Wisconsin, USA - GEODES005 metaG | ecosystem: Environmental > Aquatic > Freshwater > Lake | place: USA: Sparkling Lake...
CGATGGAGGCGGCGGTGAGGGAGGTGGAGGCGAGGGAGGAGGCGGTGACGGTGGCGGTGGCGACGGTGGTGGAGGCGAGGGCGGGGGAGGCGATGGAGGCGGCGGGGATGGCGGGGGAGGTGATGGCGGAGGGGGTGATGGCGGTGGTGGCGATGGCGGCGGGGGTGAGGGCGGTGGTGGCGATGGTGGAGGAGGCGACGGCGATGGTGGAGGAGGCGACGGCGATGGTGGTGGCGACGGTGGCGGTGGCGACGGTGGTGGCGGTGAAGTTGGTGGGCGCAAAGGCTCCGGGGCGACGCATCCCGTGAAGAGCAACATCACCGCAAGCGCTTTTGAAGAGCGCGACAGGCGTGGCAGAGAACAGCGCCTCTGTGATGCCGGGCATCTGCCCAGACCTCCGCAGCGCTTCAAACCAGTGGTCTCTCCAGTAGGGGACATGCGACTGAGACCGACCGAGATGATGCCCACTAGCCCAGACGCGAGTGCAGCAAGCATCAGTTGGACATGAAACGCAAAATATTGGACATGAAACGCTTTGGTCGTGTTCCCTAGGCTCACGCCAAATTGGTTGGCGGCGGCAGGTGCTGCAAGGTTGAAGCGTACCCACCCGCCAACCTCATCAAGGCACGTCCACCACCATGTCAGCAGACTGGCTTCTAACGCGTGTGCTCCGGAGTTACTTGTCTCGTGCCCCGGCTTTGTGCAAATGTCTTGTGAATGTGTGATGTCAAGACCCTGCGTCCCTTCGTGCGCATTGAACTCGTACACGTAAGCGTTCCACCACTCATGCTCCTGGCGGATCGCCAGCCGCCACAGCGTCGCTCTGGGTTCGTATGCACTGGCCCATTCGATCACGAGCAGGATCAAAATGGCACGCATGCTGTTGCGTGAGCGAAACTCACTGCGCATGGACTGCACCGCCATCGTGCGTGTATGAAGCAGTCGGCCGCGATGACGTCTTTCATCATCGGCTGCTTCGAGACGCGAACTCAAAGCCACACTCTCAACGGTTCTCCCGAAACGTGGACAGACTCTGTTGCGAGAAAAACAAAGGTTTCGGGCGGAATGACAGATTCAACTACAGAATTCCCTGCAAGAATTCCCACACCATCGGCATTTGCAAAGGGGGGCTCGCTGATCGGCAGCGTTCCTAGGTATCCCGAGCCAGGCCGCGATGCCGTTCCTCCTTCTCTTCGCCAGCGCAAGCGCCGCCTTCTCCTTCTCGGGTTCCGCGACAGTCGTGCCGATCGCACGCCATAGCGATGCACGCATGGTCTTCCGTGCGCCGAGGTCAACGGATGAAGCAATGGAAGACCAGATGATGCGACTGCGGTCATCCGGCAGGTCGCCAAAGGAGTACGAGGAGGCCATCCGCTCTGCGGCGAACGCGTACTTGACTGCCAATGGCCTACACGTGGGTGGTGCCGACAATCCTCCCACCGCGCCAGCGCAGCGCGCCAGCTTCCTGAAGCAGCTGTGGGATGTCAATGAGGTTCCGGCTTTGCCCGCTGCGACGAAGAGCGATTCTACACGTGTGGTGGCAACGATCTACGAAATCGGCGGGCCGCTCACCGGCGTGCTCTCCACGTCCGTCACGAAGAAGCTGCCGCTCATCCCGCACGTGGGCATCCGCATCCATGGAGTCGAGTACTTTTACTCGGACCACATCGAGTGCCGCACGGTGCCTGTCATGGAGGCGATGCTCGGCGACCGGCCTCAGATCTCGATCGACCTCGGCCCTTCGAAGATGAGCGCCAAGGAGCTCGAGGCTGAGGTGGCACGCCTCGAAGCCGACTGGACCGCGGACGATTACCACGTCTTCGACAAGAACTGCGTCCACTTTGGCGTCGAGCTCGCAAAGCGTGTGTGCGCGCGCGAGGAGGCCCTTCCGCAGCCGCTCATCCAGGGCGTGATCGACGTGTCCGAGCGCATGCTCGACTCGTTGCCCGAGTGGCGACGCAAACTCGGCCGGCGCGTGATGAATGAGGTGACGAGGCTGGTCGTCGTCTCTTGGGGCAAAGCTTCCAAGAGCAAAAAGGAGGAGACTGCCGACCAGCTCGGCCTGAAACGAGGCGCTTAGGGCCCGTTTTTCCGTAGTATACGTTTACTGTCCAAACGTCGCTTAGAGTAGCACGCCTCCCAATCATACAGATGCAAATCGAAGACGTGCCACCTGAGGCGGAGACGCGACCGGCGCCGCCGACCCGTAGGTCCCGTCCGCTCGCGCGCCGTCCCCACACCGTCGCTCCACGGCCGCACGGTCCAAGCCCAACGGCAACGCGACCTCCCCCGCCCTCAAACACCTAACGTGACGGTAACGCCTCGCGCACTAAGATCCGTCGCTGCGGGCACATGCATGTACCCCCTGCGGACGAACGTCGCAACTACAAAGCCCCAGCTCACTCACCCTCGCCCTCGTCCTCCTCGTCCTCCTCGCCATCGTCCTCGTCGTCCGAGTCTGACGAGTCGTCGATGGCGCGCACACGTTTAATGGGCTTCATCGCTTCCGTGTCGCCATCGTCGTATTCGACATCGCACCACTGACCCACGTCGTTGCGATGCACGCCGGTGATCGTCCCACGGAACCACAGCTCGTCCGCGCTGCTGCCGTACTGCGCGAACACGCGCCGGCCCACCTCGCACTTGACTGTTGCAGACCACAAACACGTGGGCTGCGGGTTGGTGGTGCCATTGGTATCGTCCTCCCTGTCGCCTGTCTCATCGGACGGATCGGAGCTGGACGAGGCCACCGCTGCCACGGCTGCCGCAGCCGCTGCCAGCGCTACCTCGTGCGCTTTGCGCGCACTCTCAAGCGCTTCTTCGGCCGCGCCGAGAGCGCTCTCCTCCCGCGTGAGCGTCTGCCTCGCGACGTCCACCTTGTGCGCCGCCTTGGCATGGGCCTCCTCGGTACGCGCAAGCGTCTTGGCCGTCTTGTCGACGGCAGCCTTGAGGGCCGCCGCCTCGGCGTCCAGCTTGGGCGACTTGGCCGTCAACGAGGCGCCCGAGCGCGGGCTGTGGAAGCTCTTGCAAGGATCTGGCTCATCTTCGTACTGTCGCGTGGGCGCCGCACGGGCGCGCTTTGACATGCGTCCCGGCTGACCCACCGCTGCTGCCTCAGCGAAGAAGCGGTCGAGGACGCCCTCACTATCATCGCTCAGCACCGGCCAGTGCGCCTTCTGCGTGCTCACGACCGCCCGGAGGGCCGGCTCGCAGCAGCGCGAGAGCAGCTGCGGCGGCGGCATTGGTGCTTGCTCTCCCAAGAGCACGCGCAGCACTGCCTCGCAGCACTCGGAGGTGACCAGGCGGTTGTAGCCACCCTCGAGGGCGCAGCAGACCGGGCAGCTCACCGTCTGCAGCAGCATCGCCGTCATGTGCGCAAAGCCCGCTGGTGTCACCTTCATGCGCCCTTGCGCGTCGCCGTCGGCGGCGTCGAAGCCCGCGGAGACTAGGAGGAGATCGGGGCCGAAAGCGCGCAGAATTGGCAGCACGACGAGCGTGAACGCGGCGAGGTAGTCGGTGTCATGCATCCCATTTTCGGGCCACGGGATGTTGACGTTGCGCCCGACGCCCGCGCCCGCGCCCACCTCGTCGAGCTCACCAGTCTCCGGATACCACCGGTCTCCAAAGCGATGGAGAGAGATGTAGAGGACTCGTTCCTCCTCGTAGAAGAGGTGCTGCGTGCCGTTGCCGTGGTGGACGTCCCAATCAAGGATGGCTATCTTGCGCACGCCCTGCGCGAGCGCGCAGCCCGCGGCCACCGCTACTGAGTTGTAGAAGCAGAAGCCCTCAGCGCGGTGGCCCGGCGTGTCATCCGCGCCCGCGTGGTGTCCTGGTGGCCGCACGAGCGCAAAGGAGACTGGGCGATAGCCTCGGGGTGCTTTGGCCGGCGGAGCCGCTGCCTCACGTATCACGTCGAGCGTAGCATCAATCACGCAGCCGCACGCGAGCCGCGCTGCTGCGTCTGCATGAGGTGAATAATATACCCCGCCGGGACCGTCTGGCTCACGAAGCTGCCTGTTGGTCGGATCGGCGGCAACGGCGGCCGTCATGCGGCGCACCTCGTCGATGTGCATCTTGGGATGGACTGTAGCCAACTCAGCGTCGGTCGCAGCGCGGCCTGGGTGTTCCTGGCACTGCGCAAGCAGACCACGCTCTTTGAGGTGATCGTAGGCATGGACGGCTCGCGTACACTTCTCAATGTGCGGCCATTGAGACGTGTGCTGTTTCATTTCCTCATTGTAGTAGAGCTTTGGCGCGAACGGATTTTTGAGCTGAGGCTTGGGCATTGGGGCGTCCGCGCCGACCGATTCTCGCGCGACCGTCTCGCCGACGCGAGAAGATGAGAAGAAATGATTGCGATTTAATCATCCTGATGGGATTACCCCTTTATGACGCGAGAGTAGTTGACAGTCGGTTTCGTTGCGGTCCCCCCGCGCTCACCACGCCTCTACAAATAGCTTGTTGAGGGGTGGGGGAGTAAGTGCAAGTCAAGTCTATACATAAACAACAGACACCCATACTTACTTAACTTGACTTGACTAAGTGCACGCGCTCACGAACGGTTCGAATGTCTCCCGTGCAAGGTCGCGGGGCGATGGGTGGTTTTAAACCTTTAATCCTAGGAGCCCTCTGAAAACACCTGAGTAATGACTGGCTGAACTGCCACTATAACACATTTCTCTTGCGAGCACTCGCCAGATAGTCGTCGACAGTGCCGGGATCCAACTGGAACGTGCGGTTGAGCGTGGAGGAAAAGGTGTCGAAGAGAAAGGACTTCTCGTAGGCCGGCGGCGGTGGTGGTGGCGGCGGCGGTGGAGGTCCACTTGTTTTGGGGGGAACTGATAGCGGCGGCGGCGGCGGCGGCGGCCCTTGGATGAACGTGAGGTTGAGCGTGGTGGAGAGGGTGTGCAATAGAGGCGACTTCTCCGGCGGTGCTGGTGCTGCAAGATTCAGCGAGGGCACGTGGGGCATAGTCCTCAGGTTGTTGATCGCAACCTTGGTCTTCGACTTAGTGGCAAGTGCGGCCTCGTGCTTCGCCGCAGCCAAGAGCGCGCTCGCTTCGACTTTGGCCCGCTCTTGCTCCGCTTTGGCCAGCCTGCTGGCCGCTGCGTCTGCTTCGACCTTGGCCATCTGCACCGCGGCCACGGCCAGGTCGCTCTCCTTCTTAGCTGCCGCCTCAAAGGCGGCCTGCGCCTTGGCCTTGGCTGCGGCCTTGGAAGCTTCTGCAGCCTCTGCAGCCTTGGCAGCTCTTGCGTCGCTTCGGTGGCTCAAAAGGCTGCCAAGGCCGCCTCTTGAGCCTGCCGCCTTAGGGCTAGACGGAGGGCTAGCCCCCGTCTGGGTCACGATGGGCGTGCCGTGAATCGTCATCGTGAAGGGCGACGGGAGCACAGTCGGCTCGTGAAGGGCTACGGGGCGGCTGAGCGACTTTTGCTTTTTGCGCCTCAGCATCTCGTGCTCGTGGGCCTCCTGCTTGGCTGCGCTCAAGAGGGCATCAACCTCGCCCCGAGCTGCCGCCTCCGCCTCAGTGCGCGCTCTCCGTGCCTTGGCATCAGCGCGTTCCTTCTCCGCCTCGGCCCACGCCACCTTATGTTTCGCCATCTCTTCGGCCTCTTCCGCGGCGCGCTTTGCCCCCAAGTCGAGTTTGGTACTCGGCGCCGCTAGCACCGCCGCCAGCTTCTCCCGGATCAACTTCAGCTCCTCATGGAACCGCATCAACTGCTCTTCCTTTTTGTGCGCTTCGTCATCCGCGTCCTTCAGCCGGGCCACGGCCACCGCTGCCGCCACCTCGGCCGTCGCCTTTGCCGTGACCTCGGTGGCCGCCGCCTTGGCCTGCTTGCGCTGGAGCTCCTCCTCGGCGCGCGCGAGCTCCGCAGCCATCGCCTCCGTCTTCTGTTTCGAATGCGTCACCGCGGCGGTGGCCGCCTGAGCGTCCTGCTTCGTCGAAGCCTCCACCGATGCCAGCGCCTCGGCATGCGCCTGTGCCTCCACCTGTGCCAACACTTCTGGACTCTCTGCCTTCGCCTCGAACCCCAGCCCGACGTCGCGCTTGATCACTGAGCCTCGAATCGTAAGGTCCATGGGCGCTGGCAGCTTCTTGGGGTCGTGCAACTGCCGCTCCTTCTTGCGTCGGGCGAGCTCCGCCTCAAAAGCCTTCTGCATCTCGGCCGCGTGGAGCCTGACCGCCTCTGCCCGTACCGCCGCCTCGGCTTCCTCGCGCGCTTTCATGGACTTTGCATGGGACTTTGCGATCACTTCTCGGGCGTGGGCTTCCTTGGCTTTCGCAGCCTCCTCTGCCAGGCGCGCCTCCTCGGCAACTTTGGCCGATTCGAGCATCAACGTGCCCATGAGCGCCTCGTTTTGCACAAAAGTGCCCAGGAGGGATTCGTTTTGGATAAACGTGCTCATGAGCGCGTCGTTTTGGATCAATGTGCTCATGAGCGCTTCGTTGGTGCTTCGGGCCGATTCCATCTTATACGTGGCCAAGAGCGCTTCGTTTTGCACAAAGGTGCCCATGAGCTCTTCTAGCGAAAGCGTCGCCATGAGCGCCTCCTCAGCTCTGGGTGCCTCCTCGGCAGCTCGCTTCGCGGGCGCGCCTGCTTTGCACTTTTCCGCAGCTTGCGCAGCAGCAGCCGCAAACGCCGCAGCTTTCGCGGCGGCCTCTTCTTTACGCCTCGCCTCTTCCTTGGCCGCTCCCGCCTCCTCCTGTGCTGTTCGCGCCTCGAGCTCTGCTGCATTGATTTGCATCGCTGCCTCCGCATAGGCTTGCTCCGTGTGCTCCTGCGCAATCAGAGGCCATCAGAGGTCATCATCAGAGGCCATCAGAGAGGCCATCAGAGAGGCCATCAGAGAGGCAGCTAGAGCTTCTCAGAGGCCATCAGAGGCCATCAGTCGTGTGCTCCTGCACCTTGGCCTGCACCTCGCCACCCTTGAGCTCCATGAGCATCGTGATCTCGACCGGCCGTGGCTCGATGGCGATTGCCATCGTAGCCTCCGCCACTGATTTCATTCTTGTGAAGTCTTTCATGCCCACCCGCTTCACAATCGACCCCACTGGCACGGCCAGCTTGTCTGCCTGGGTGCCGGGTAGAATGCCAATCACCTTGATGACGGCGACCCCATTCTCCTGCTTGCCGTCAAGCTTCATGCCGAGGGTGCCTTTATCAAACTTGAAGACCTTGAGCTCACACCCCTCCTCAACGTCGATATGTGCAGTCCCCAGGGCACTCTTCGCCTCCTCCGTCCGCTTACGGGCGGCCTCTGCGGCCGCGCTGGCCGCCTCCGCCTGGGCTTCGGCAAGGAGCTCGCGCACATCGAATGTGGCTAGGAGTGCTTCCTCAGCCTCGGCCAGGGCCGAGGCCGTGGCGGTCTTGGCAGCCACCTCTAACGGGGCCTCGGGGCCCGAAGTCAACTGCCGCTTGATCTCGGAACCGTTGAGCGTCCTCATCATGGGAGCGGGCAGTCGCATCGGCTCGACGGGCTGCGCGCGGATGGAATCGGCAGGCAGCACCTTGACATTCTTTCCGTCATCGATCGTCACGCTGTACAGCTGCTTCTCCACATCGTAGTCTGTCACGATACCAGCGGACTCGAGCCCGCCCGTGCGCAGCACGAGTACGCGACACCCGATCGGGAACTTGAGCCGTCGGGGAGCTTGGTCTCCACTCTTCTTGAAGCCGCGAAAAGGGGTCTTGGCCACTCGATCGGTCTTGATCGTCTGGCCGAATGCGCTCGACACTGCGAGCTCCTCTTCCTCAAGAGCGAGCTTGTCGGCGGCCCTCTCGACGATGCGCAGGTCCCTCTCCTTACACATCTTGAACGTCTCCTTCATGCCGCCGGGCCTCATTGTGAGGCGCACCAAATAGTTGCCCCTCGACGGCTCGAATTTGAGGATCGTGCCCTCGTCCTCAGACCCATTGGTGCGCTTGACGAGCACCGTGTCGCCGACGGCAAAGACCGCCTCATGGCGCGGCGTCATGCCCCCTTCGTGCCCGCGAGGGCTCTTGAAGTCCTTCATCCGAAGCTCGGGCGTCAAGACGGCCTTGTTCCAGCGCCGCCGCGCGATTCGCGTGGCCATCGAATCACTGGCAGGAGAGCCGCTCGACCCAACGCTCGAGCTCGAGGCGGGGGTCGTGGGAGCGCTCGAGCTCGAGGCGGCGGGGGTCGTGGCGCTGGGCTCGTCGGCCTCGTTGATGGTCCCTAGCTCGTTGGCCGGGCGCGGGCTGTCGAGCGACGTCCGTGCCGTCAGCTGCGCAGCGTCGAGCCCACCGGCGTCTGCCGCGAGCCTTTCGAGCCGCTCCTGCCCCTCGAGCGTCGGATTGACCACGAAACTTGTCGCCTGCTTGTTGGCCGGGTCGAGGGCAAGCTTGTCGCCCGGGCCCAGCGCGCGCTTCATCCCGTTGAACAACTGCTCCCACCTGTTCGTGCCCGCTACTAGTATGCACGTTGGGTTCAAGCCCTGCGACTTGACGGCGAGCAGGCCATCGGCATCGCACCAAAGCACCGCTTGCGAGCGCGAGATTCCATTGTACTTCTTGCCCAGCTGCCGACGACCAAGGCTGGTGGGTTCGGTCTGGTCAACGTAGATGGAAAAGCGAGTCTGCTCGCCGAGACCATCGATCCGCCACAGCGGCGCGGCGCCCGGCTCGTGTAGCTCAGCCGGCTCGTCCCACTGCACCGCACCACGGTCATTATAGTAATACAGTCGACCTGTCTTCTTGTCGGTGGTCGTGTACCACGTCGTGTGTTTGATTTCGGGCGGAGTGGCCTCGGGCGGAGTGGCCTCGGGCGTAAAGATCCGGAACGTCGTCAAAGCGTCGCGAAAAGACTCCAACATGCATGAGTTCTTTTTCGGGCCTGCGCTGCGGCGCGACCGCGACCGCGGGGAGGTCGGCGGTTTCTTTCCGGCGACTCCGCGAAAAGAACACGAACAAACTTTGGAAGCCCCTCCACCTCTCATGAAAACGCGGATGGTAGGCCGCAATCCACCTTCGCGTGCAGCAAGGCACACGTGTGCGAATCGTGGCAAACGGTACCGCGCGGCGTGCGAGTGCCGCGGGCACTCGGCTCCCCGGACGCAGTTACGGAGTTACGCTTTCATCTCGACGCCTGCGACTCTGGCACTCACCAGTGGTCTCACCACTCCATGTCCTGCTCAAAGCGGCGGCCTGCCGCCCGATCGCCCACTGCACGCAGAGCGTCGAGCTCCTCCTTCGTCTCGACGGGGTTCAGGCCGAGGCCGGCAAGACGGCGCTCCTGATAGAACTCGAGCCCCTTGAGGCCGCTCAGCTGCGTCTCGAACCAGCGCGCCGCCGCTTGCAGCCCGCGCCGCTCGGCATAGCGCAGCGCCGCGAGCTGGTACTGGCGCTCGCTCTTCGGCGTCTCGGCGAGCACTTGCAGGTCTAGCTGCACCGAGCCACCCAGTTGGTCGAGGGCCGCGGCGCAGCGGGCGACGGCCTCGCCGAGCGCCGCGGCCTCGTTCTCCTGCGAGACCGGCAGCTGCAGGTGCTCCCGCCAGAGCGCGCTGAAGAAGACCGGCTCGAGAAGGAAGGCATCTGCGCCGCCCAGCCGCTTCAACCGAAGGAATGCGAGGAGCTCGCCATTTGGCTCCTCGTCTTCGCGAAGTAGCCACGAGGGCGAGGCGCTGAGGCCAGCGTCCTCGAGCACCTCGAGCTTCTCGTCGAGGAAGCGGTCCTCGTTGAGCTCGAAGCGCAGCGCCACCGCGGGCGGCACCGGCTCCTCGACGAACCCCTGATCGAGGAGGAGCTCGCCCGCGGTGTCGCCGACGTAGCGCACGCAGACAGCTGCCCCCTCGGCGAGCTCACGCGTCGCGACGAGGACCGCGCTCGGCGGCGCCTTGGCCTGCTGCCCGAACATGCCGCCGTCCTTGGCCACCCGCGCCTGCACGAGCGCGCCCGGGTTGGCGCCGTCGTGGTTGGGCAGATCCAGCAGTGGCAGCAACATGGGCGTAGCGACTCCGTCTGCGTCAGTGACGATGACGGAGCGCGAGATGGCGAGCGCGACAGCGGCCGTGTAGGCCTCGACGGAGAAGACGCTCATCGGGAAGAAGACGGGCGACGCGTCGAAGACGTTCTCGGCCAGCCACGCGTAATCGGCCAGCACGTCGTCGCGGCGCGCCGCGGCCCCAGCAATCGTCGCAGAGTTGAGCGCCGCAATCTCCTCCGGCTCCCACACCAGCGGCAGGTCGCTGAACCCGCCCGGTGGAAGGAGGGACTCGCACGCGAGCCACGGCTTCAGCTCCGATTGGTCGCCTAGTCGGCGCTCGTGCAGCAGCGCCAGTGCGATGAACGCATAATCGGCGAGGGCGGGCTCAAAGGACTCGATGTAGACGCCTATTGAGGAGCGCAGGGCGCTCTCGGTACTCAGCGCAAGGTTGAGCGGCACGCGGACAAGCACATCGCCACGCTTTACGGTGCGCGTCGTGACCAGGCCCAGGCCGCGATCCGAGGACAAGACGGGGGCGACCGCATCTGCATTTCCACCACAAGCGCCGACCCACGCAGCAATGGCCTGGGCGTCTGCGACGGCCTCCGAAGCGACGAGGACGCAGCTTCGGCTGAAACCACGTGCTGATGGACGCGGTGAGCTCACTTGCGCGCTCGTGAACGCTGCAGAAGCAGCGGCCGAGGAGAGGCAGATGAAGGTCGCACGGAGTCCGAAGCGCGCCATCGCAGCCCCTCCTTTCTCATTGTGAATGGGGGCTCCCACGCCGCCGAGCGAGAGAGCCCCCATTCACACGCCTCCCACCGGTCCGACTCCCCTGTGAGGAAAACGGAGAGGATAGGCCATGACGCGTTATACCTTTTCGACCTCGGAGATGAGCCGAGATCGCACCCGGTCTCGCTCCGAGTGTAACCCGAGTTGTAACTGAAAAGACTTGACTTGTCTGAGACCCGTTGTGCTGTTGGCGGACAGCGATCTTCCGAAAATAACTCTGGGAGCTTAATAAGCGAGGCTCAATTGGTGGCTGCCTCGCCACCTTCCATGCCACCAACTTGGGCCCACGCGGGCGTGTTGAATTCCAGAATCGAGCAACGCTTCTCCTTCCATTTTAGCGCGTCACTTCTCACAAGGAACTCGTCATCGTGCCGGAACGCGAGCTGCCGGGCTCCAGGAAGTAGCTCGCCCAGCCGCTCGAGGAAGGCGCCCCGCCCTGAGCGCACATGGCTCCCAACGACAACCCAGGAGCCGCGCTTGGCTGCCTCAGCGACGCGCTGTGCCACGAGGCGACCGAGCCTTTCCTCGTAGAAGAGGTCGGCAAATATGCACAGGTCCGCGGCCGGCAATGCGGTTTTCGCGCCGAGGTCAAAGCGAAGTGTCGAGACGGCCGTTAGATGTTGTGCAGCAGCAGCCTGCGCCGTCATCTCGAGTGCAAGCGGCGAGATGTCAGATGCGATGACGGTTGGTACGCCACGAGCTGCGAGCGTGATAGCGACCAGCCCATTGCCGCAGCAGCAATCAAGCGCGCTACCCACACTCTCCCAGCCATCTGCCGGCAGGCTGCTCAGATGTTCGGCCACGCCGAGGGCTGCAGGCCATAGCTTGGCGCCGAATGGATTGCTGCCTTCCATCTTGGACTGCTGCGCCCACCAGTCGCGATCAGCGACCTCCAGCACGCTCAGATGGAGCGGGGGTTCGCCGGCAAGCGAGAAGGCGACGAGATGACAGGCCGGTAAGGCGAGCATTTCGAGCTTCGTTACATTTACACGTCGGTTCCACCAAACGATCGGTCCAAGATGGGCCACGCACACTTCCTCCAACGAGGTCTCCTCGGTGACAGTCCTCGGTGACGAACTTCTACATGTGCTTAAAAATGGGCTCCGCAATCCCAGCTGAAGGATAAAAATCCCTGCTGCGCTCGCCTTTTTCAGGGTCCCCAGGATAAAAAAAAGAACAATTCACACGCTGGAGCTCCATGCATCTCAAAAAACGCTCAAGCACAACTGGCACCTAAACACGTGGCCTTTAAGTGGCCCCCCTCCGGATCGATGTTTGCAAAGGTGTCGATGCGAAGAGCTCTTGACCGCTTGTCGTCGCTGCCGTCGCTCCGGTCGTCCTTGCTGCCGTCGCAATCGTTGCTTCGTCCATCCATCTTTCCGCCGCTGCTGCAGTCGTCGCGTTTCGCGACCGCGGCGATCAACGTGCCACGGTCCAAACGCTTTGAGCTGAGCGTGAAAGAGGGCACGCTGCCGATTGCGGCACTCAAAAAGTTCAACCCTGTGACCCCGGGCACGCGCCATCGTATCGTCATAGACAAATCACAGCTGTGGCCCGGTCGGTCCGAGCCCAAGCTCACGAAGCGCATCAAGTCGCATGCGGGTCGCAATCACACTGGACAGATTACCATCCGTGGCCGATGTGCGCCAAAGCATAGGCGCAAGTACCGTATCATCGACTTCAAGCGGAGTCGCACCGACCCGGCCATCGTGCAGCGCTTCGAGTACGACCCCAACCGCTCCACCTTCATCGCCCTGATCAAGTACGAGTCCGACGGTGAGCTCTCGTACATCCTGGCCCCACGCGATCTCGCTGTCGGCGCGACGGTGGCCTCGGGCGACGAGGCCTCTTTCGCGCCAGGCAACGCGATGGCCCTGGGCTCGATCCCTGACGGCACGGAGGTGCACAACATCGAGATGCTCCCGGGCAAGGGCGGTGAGATCGTGCGCTCCGCAGGCGCGGCGGCGCGGATCATCTCGAAAGACGACAAGTACGCCATCCTAAAGTTACCGTCGTCTGAGATTCGAAAGATGCCGATCGGGTGCATGGCGACGATCGGCGTGCTCAGCAACGACCAGTGGCGCAACCGGCGGCTCGGCAAGGCGGGCGCTTCCTGGTGGGTCGGCCGGCGGCCCCAGGTGCGCGGTGTCGCTATGAACCCAGTCGACCACCCGATGGGTGGAGGCGAGGGTAAGAGCTCGGGCGGCCGCGTCTCATGCTCACCGTGGGGCTGGTACACAAAGGGTCTGCGCACTCGCAATCGTAAGCAGTTCTCGAGCAAGCTCATCCTGCGCCGACGCAACCACGAGAAGCTCGGCCTCGCGTCGATCAATACGGGCGGCTGGTAAGGGCCCTCGGCCCGACTGCCCTCGGGCGCGGGGGGCAATTACTCGCCACTGGTGCGTAGTTGTGGCGAAACCTGGTACCACTGGTACGTACCGGTAGCTTATGAAACGTGTACCGGTACCTGTAACCACGGTATAACCACGGTACCCGCACAGTTCCCGCACGCCGTTAGGCGTTACAGACCGGGCGCCCCCGCCCCGGAATCAAACACCGTTATCACGGGCCTACCCTGTCTCTCACACTCGCTCTGTGCGTCCTGTTTCTAGGTACCGGTACTGTACGCAACTCGCGTCGTCGGAAGAAGACGAAAACCGCGCGGTCCGCGTTGTGGGAAGGTTTGTAGAGTTTGCCTCCGGACGCGCGGGCCGCAGTTTCAGAATGCAGTGCGACCCAGTTGCGTTGTTGGCGCTCAACAGCCGCAAAATACAGGTTCAGAAAAGCTTGCGGGAGCAGGTGCGCGCCGGTCCTCTGGCTAGTTCATGCGCCCTGTCCCAGAAGCACCGCTCTGTCGAGTGTCGTGCTCACATGTTGTGCATGGCTCATCGTGCTGCGCAGTGTCCAAATCTGTACAAGCCTATCTCAAAGGAGCAATTCGTCCAGATAGTCGTGGATGCGTCGGAGAAGCGAGAAGCGCGTATGCCTCCGCAGGTCAACAATATTGGAGCGGTGAACGCTCCGTTGCGGAGTAGCTCAAGGCCAACGAGCGGTTTACCACCCCCTGAAATGATGCAGAGGCTGCCAACCCCTGAATTGATGCAGAGGCTTCGCAACCCGAACACCTCGGATCATGATCGACGCCTTCTACTCCAACATGACAAGAAGACTCGACCGAGGCCTGCTGCAGGCGTCGACCATTCGGCGGCCATCAATTGTCCTTCGCATGAACGCACAACAGAAGAGTTGGGCACTGCCGCTGCTCACATCTTTGATCACATCTCGCGCGCCGGACACCGTGGTAGCGGAGTGGTGACCGTGCGAGAAGCGATCTCATATTTTCGCTTTGGACACGGATCCGCTGCTGGCGAACCGAGACCATTGTCACCAGTCTCACTATTGACCTCTTCCGATGCATCCCTCTCTGATCGCCGTGCTGCTCTCGCCTACGATGACCCTCCAGCGGGAGGAGCGATCTTGGGCCGCCCGTCTACGCGCAAACATGTCCTGGAGCCGCTTGCCAGTGCGTCATCTATTTCAGCTAGCAGCTGGATTGAATTTGCGCCCGCTTCTCGCCTTCACTCTGCGGAAGTTGCCACCTGGGGCGATGACGACCTGAGGCGCTCTTCCCTCACTGGAATTCGACATACCGCATCAGCGCCCAACGGCATAGCACTCACTGAGACTCGCCACACCGCATCGGCGCCCGACGCCATGGCATTGAAACGGCACCGCCGTTCAGGAACACAGCCTCCGAAAGCCGTACTCCGTATGCTCGGTGCACGGTTTGGCAAGATGCGCAGGCGCGTCGGAGCAGCTATGGAGGCGCTCCACGACGGCCGCGGGGGCTGCAACCTCGATGCGCTGATTGACACGCTCTCTGAACTCGGTGCAGAGGCATTGCCGCCGCTCATCCTCTCGACGGATGAAGTACGTGCTCTCGCTGAACTGTACGTCGTTTCTAGAGATCCCATCCCCGAAGGTGAAATGCCAGCAACAGTCGGTCTGCGCGACTTTCTACGCGACCTTTGGAGCGGTACGTTGACCCATGCTGCCAAGGTGCCGCTGAGGAGCCTGTACATTGCTGAAAGCAGGAACTTGAAGAGTGCTGGGAGCGATGCTCTGAATGAGCAATGCGACTCACAGGTACAACGTAGCGACTCACCCACAGCGGAGAGTCAGGGCACTCAGGACTCACGGCAGCAGGCAGGGGCGACGGATGAGGCAGATGGGCGACCAAAATCCAAGCAAGGCAAGTGGGGGATGCTATTGCGCCGTCCTACCAAACCGAATGTTATGTTGCGCGAGGTTGACTGGTGGCGGACGGCTGGCAGCAACGGCAGCAACAGTAGCGATGCGCAACGTGCTGCGACGACGCTTGTCGAGAAAATCAAAGAAGTCGCGGATGAGAAGGGCTACGTGACCCTGCCCAAGTTCAGATCGGTCATGTGGACCCTCGGCGTGATAAAATCAAGTATCGAAGATGCGGACGGCGTTTTCGGCTCGATTGATCTGAATGGCAATGGAAAGGTCACATTCGAGGAGCTCAAAATGGCGATTGATTGTGTCATCAACGAGGACACCGAAGCAAAGATCGAGCGCTTGGTGCGTGCTGATCAGGAAATGGAAGCTGCCGCAGTTCAACGCCTTCGCGACAGGCTTGCATCTCAGGCTGCTCGAGTTCTGGATCTCTTTCGCCAGTGGGACGTGGATGGCGATGGTACGGTGACTCGTGAAGAGTTTCGCAAAGCGATGCTTGGACCTGAGCTTGGATTCAACGACGCCTCACCTGAGAACATTAATGGCCTTTTTAATGCGTTCGATAAAGATGGGGAGGGCCAGATTTCCTTTCGAGAGCTGCATAGGATGCTGCGCACGGTGAAAAGGGCGGAAAAGAAGATAAAGGTGGTTGCTCCAACAGAGCCTCCATGCGACATGGCTGCGCTCCGCTTACAAATGCGCAAGGATCTTGAAGAGATGGCCAATCAGAACGAGAAGAATGAGCGTGAGCTAGCCGCCGTCATGAATGCGCGAATTCCATCTCGCGAGAGGGTTTCTTCTCAATAGCCAGGCTGAGAACCGCGCCAGGCAAAACATGGGCCTCAGTGAACGCACCATGAAGGCTAACCACAGCCTCCAGGGACGGGGAGTCGTCCCAGCCCGGACAATGGTGATCAACATGGCCTAGAGCATGGCACTTTAATGCGCAGGATGCGTGTGGTGACTAAAGGATTGGATGAAGCGCGTGATGGCGCGTCTGCTCGAGTAGACAGACCGGGGAAATACGCCTTGTCCTGAGCGGTGCTGCGGACCAATGTGCTTGCCTATGGGAAGTTTGCTGCACATGTGCTCGAGTAACGAGTATAGTCGATTCGACGCGAAATTCGCGCGTGATATCGACTTCAGGAGGAAATAGTTCTGTCCGGATTCGTAACCGGTAACATGTGTTGACAGATGTCGTCTCGGACAGCGTAGCTACTGGAATAACTGCACGTCTACATTCTACAAGCAATGTCAAGCTCGTGTGTGATACGCCATTTATCATCGGTTCCACTTGCCACTTCCAGGCAGCCTGGCAGCTCGGCTGGCAGCGGCAGGCACGCAACGCCGAACACAGCACACGGGTGCACACAGCCTTTCTCTACGCACGGAACTGCTCCAAGAACGGCTCCCATGACTCGCCCTCAGCAGGAGGATCAACGGCCGCCTTGGAGACCAGCTTCGCCTTCGACATCTTGGCGCCCACCCACGCCTCGGTCCACCGCCACAGCGCGTCGGCCGCGGCGCTGTCCTTGGCCGCGGGAGCCACGTCGGTAAGCTCCATGTCAGAGAGGTACGAGCCGCTGGGTAGCCCGGGGGCGAGCAGCGCATACACGAGTGTGCGGCACCCATCCTCAGGCTTCTTGAACACAAGGCCCACCGCCGGGTTGTCCAGGATCGCCTTCCCCGCGGACGCTACCGCCGAGTCAAACGACGGGCCGCCCAGGCCGCCAGGTGGCAGTGGGATCGGCGGCAGCGGGATCGGCAGCTGAGCAGCCGAGGGCTTGAACTCGCGGAAGAGGCTCGTGGCCACGACGCCTGGGTGCACTGCGAGCGACGTGAGGCGCGTGGGCGGGTAGCGCTGCGCCAGCGCGCGTGCGAAGAGCACGTTCGCAAGCTTCGACTCTCCATAAGCACTCGAGGAGTCCCACACGGTCGCATCGCTGGCGGGCTGCTCGATACGGCGCAGATCGAGCCCATCGGCAAGTGCATGCGCCGACGAGGCGGTGGTCACAATACGCGCGCCGTCGGCGACCATGTGCGGCAGCAAAAGCTCTGCCAGCGCAAAGTGCGACACGTGGTTGACTTGAAACCCGACCTCGAGACCGTCGGCCGTCATCCTGCGCTCGGTCGGCCACACACCTGCGTTGAGCAAGAGGCCGCCCAAAGGGGCCCCGAGCCTTTCAGAGGCTGCCCGAATGTCGGCTGCGGCCTGCTCCACACTCTCGAATGCAGACAGGTCGAGGTCTACGGTCGCCACCACGGCACCGCTTCCAGCTTTCACCTTGATGTAGTCCACTGCCGCCCGAGCCTTTGTGGCGTCGCGGGCGCACAGAATGGTGGCGTAGCCAAACGTGGCAAGCGCGGCAGCCGCCTCGAGCCCAATGCCTTCGGTCGCCCCAGTGATAGCAATCGCACACTCCTTGGAGATGGCAAAGTCGGAAGAAGGCAGCCGAGAGAGAGGGTCAGCGGCATCGGCGATACGCTGGCGTACGCGTCGAAGGAAGGTCTCGCGCTCGCGATCCAACTGAAAGCTGAGGCGCTCGATGCGGCTAATCGTTGTAGCAAGTGTCGACATGCTCATTGCACCCTCGGCGAACAATGCTACGAACAGGATAGCCCGCATCACGACAGAGGATCGTTCTCGGTGGTTTCCAGGAAACCGAGGGCCGTTGAGGAAACCAAGCTCATCACGCCGAGAAGCGGGGATGAGGCCCACGCCCCTCCTCAACACCTAACCTGTACCGTAGGCGGCCGAGCGTAACAGCCCGTTCACTCGAAGAAGTGGAATTGCTCGATAACATGGGCGCCATGATTGCACGCGACGCGCCTCCAGCGCTGCAGACGCTCGTCTCCGCGCTGCTGCGAACCAAACTCGAGCTGGCCATCGCCGGGCTGGACAGTTGTGGCAAGACGACGCTTTGC
>Ga0164294_10002159_pt1 | contig 17918 bp, 20 predicted proteins | sample GEODES005metaG_FD_111479 | JGI IMG/M metagenome (GOLD analysis project Ga0164294, IMG submission 111479) | Oligotrophic lake water microbial communities from Sparkling Lake, Wisconsin, USA - GEODES005 metaG | ecosystem: Environmental > Aquatic > Freshwater > Lake | place: USA: Sparkling Lake...
AAGTGCGGCGCCCCTGCCAAGATCGGTTTTTGGTGTAGCTACAGGGAATATGGCCCAAGATCGATGGGTCCCTCTACAGGGCGTAAACCCGACAAAATGCTGAAAAGCCACCGGTCCGACAAACGGGGACACAAACTGGCAGAAAAAAGGTGACAGCGGCAGGAGAAGAGGGATGGAAAAGTCGGGACCCGGATCGTATCTATCCCTAAACAGAAGAAGATGAGCACAGTGCACATTGGAAGCTATAAGTCTGTAGGGACTCACTCTGACGGTGTCGGAGCGGGTCTTAGCAGCATGGTGGGAGGGTGGGTGGGAGCGGCGGCTATAGAGGGGTGGGGCTGGGGGGATATCTTGCTGGAGGAGCATCCGGAGCTGGTGGGGGCACTGGGACAGATAGATCACAGGGGGGAATCTGAGATGGAGCGTACCTTCTTGCCACTAGGGCTGGATCGTGTCTCTGGCGCAGATTTCTTCGTCTGGGATACATCTGAGATGTCCGATGGGAACTACAGGAGGCTCATGGAGTGGGTCTACTGGCACGGATGGGATGTGGAGGAGGAGTCCCGCACTCTGCTTAGAGCAGAGCCTGGGTTCCATCTGTGTAGGGTGTGGGTTCCCAAGAGGGAGGAGGTGGAGGTGGTGGAGGAGGAAATAACAGAGGAAACAAGAAGAATGTTAGAACAGGAGCGGGAGGAGGAGCTGTGGCAGAGGGAGAGGGCAGAGCGGCGGTTCAGGAAGGGATCTGGATCTGGAGGAGCCAGAGTAGTGGCTCCAGCCAGGGCGGTAGTGGCTCCAGCCAGGGCGGTAGTGGCTGCAGCTCCAGTCAAGACGGCGGCTAGAGTGGTGGAGGAACTGTCGGCTCCAGGCTCGGATGTGGGGCGCAGGAACGGATGTCCTGTAGCCCGGTTCTGCAAGGAGGGTAGAGCCTGTCCTACTGCTGGGTGCCGGTATGTCCATGGAGACACGATCCCTAGGATAGATGAGCCGTGCAAGTTTGGAGCGGCCTGTGGATCTGGGGATGCGGCCAAGAGGGCGACCTGTCTGAGGATGCATCCTGGAGAGACCTGGACAGCGGACCTGGTGGTGAAGAGGGGTTAGAGGGAGGGGGTGCTAGAAAATAGAAAAAAAGACTAAAATAGAAAAACACAAGAAACCAGAACACAATTTTGGTTTCTAGTGGATTTTTGGAGGGTAGCCGCACTTGCCAAAATTTTGTTCTTTTTTGGTTTCTTGTGTTTCTTGTTTCTGTTTCTATTTTAGTCTTTTTTCTGTATTCCAGGGGACCCAATACTTGACTGGTCCTGGGCCTCAGATGTCATCCACATCCAGCTCCGCACCCGCCGCTGCAGAAGCCGCCGCAGAGTTAGAAGCAGCCGTCTTGGCAGGACGCCACTTCCTGCGCTGATCCGCTTTCTCAGCCTCCCTCTCCGCTGCTGCCGCTGCCTCTGCCGCTGCCTCCTCAGAACGGTCAAACTCCCAGGTCTCTCCAGCCCCCGCCCCACCCTCCTCTGCACCCCCTCCCTCCACAAACAGACCAGGAGCCACACGGATCTCCAGCGCTCTGTAGGCCTCCTGCACTCTACGAACCATAGCAGCGGAGAGACGACCCTTAATCAGACCTCCATCTACCAGGACCAGATCTCCCATGTGGATACAGGTATCAGAGGCCGCGTTCTGTTTCTTGGCCCTGAGAGTCCCCGCCACCGCCACATTGGACTCTGTCCCCGTCTGATCCATGAGCTGGAAGCGTCCGTGCCCTAGAGGCTTCAGAACCCTCCCCACACACAGAGCAGCCAACAGATCCGCATCCTTCCTCACTGCCTCCCCCTCTAGCAACTCCACAAAGTCCTCCACCGCCTCGCAGTTCTTTTCTATTGCCCTCTTCGCCCCCTTCCCTAGTTTCCGCCCACCTCCCGCCACCCTCCCGGGCGCATCTCTACTCTTACTAGCTCCGCCACCGGCAGAACCAGAACCAGAACTCTTAGATCTAGAAGCTTCCATCCTATAGGTCTGTATCTGCTGTCTTACGCAAATACTTCCAGGCTTCAACCATACCCTTTCCGGCCACTTTGTCACCTTTTTTCCACCAGGTCGGCCAGTTTTCAAAAGAAGTGGGTGGGCTATCGGTGGAAACGCCTATTTCTTCGATTTCTCCATCGGAATCGATCACTTCTTCTCTTTTCCTTTCTCCTTCGCTGTCTTCTCAGCAGCCGCAGCAGCCGCAGTCGCTGCAAGACGCGCGTGTTTCGCAGAATACGGCGTTCCATGGCTCTTCGCCTTCTCCCTCCCCTTCTTCTCTGTACGCGTAGCAGGGCCATCCATAGTCGTGTGGATCGTCCTGATAGCCAAAAGCGTGACATGACCGGTGTCACACTTTTGGGCCCATTAGAAAGAAGAAGTTGCAGTCGCAGCAGCAGCTACAGCAGACACAGCCGCTACAGGAGTCACAGCAGAACCACGCCATTTGGGCTTGGAACGGCACCATTCCGATCCAGCAATGTGACTGGGTGCAGGGAGGGACCTAATATCCGTGACAACGCCCTGCCAACAGCCACGACTGCCCTCACTGGTCGGAGGATGAGGCCGTGTCTCTCTACGGTGGATGCATTCTGCACAGAGATCTCCACCAGCAGGTCGCGGATTCGTGCACTGCCGCGCCCCATAGACTACAGGTTTCCATCGCTTATCCCCCAGCGCCTCCTCTGTGCGGCGTCCGATACATTTCGTGACCTCAATGGATGTAGGATGGTAACTCTCCCAACTAGGATAACTTGTCATAGAAAGTGCCATTTCTTAGAACAATAACAGTCTTACGCTATCGTCTTGATACCTCTCACAGGGATGGCCGCAGACTCACATTTTTTTGATGCTGCCGGTGGCTAAAGATGACGCCCCCTGATCCAGAGCACAGAGAGCCACGAAGATGTCAGGCCGAAAAACGATGACCGGCCGCGAAAAAAGCAAATCGGCCATTGCCTCCGAACGCAAGAACATGGAATGCGCCGCCGATTATGTCTCTTTCATGGAGGATCCGAAGAATCCCCGCAAGGAGGAACCCGATGGACAACGTCTGGCCCGTGTACTGAGGGCGCTCGGAGGCGGCCGTCTGGAAGTGCAGTTCGCCGACGGAACAACAGAGAAACCGACCATCGCCAAGAAGATCCGCTTCCATGGCCGCGCAGCCACGAAGGGAGATCAGCTGAACTGTATGTCGATGGGCGATCTGGTGATCGTGGACGGCGGATTCATCTTTGGAAAGCTGGTCATGGCGCAGCAAGAGCGTGTAGAGGCCGTGTTTAACCGTAAACAGATGGAGTATCCACAGGGATTCTTTGCCAAGACGGCAGTGGTGGAGGAACAGGGAGTGGACGATATCGTGGAATGGGACCGTTCCGGTAAGGATAGAACAGAAGGTGGTCCTACCGGTGGTGCCAGTGAGGGCGACAGCAATGAGGAAGAGGATGGAGATGTTATCACCATGGGATCCGCATCTGCAACAGCCACGAAAGCAACAAAAACAGCCGCAAAACCAGAAAAAGCCCCGACAGCAAAAGCCGACGAATGGACCGGCAGACGTGGCGGAAAAAGGGAGGATACCGGCGATCTTGACATCGACGACATATAAAGGTCGAAAAAACTTGACAAAGTGTGGCCCTACCCCACCAAAAAGTAGGAGGCCTAAGACAAACCACCTAATAAGTAGCAGAAATGAGCAACTCAGCAGCAAGTTCCAGTGTGAGTGTGAGTGGAGGGAAGAAGGGTGGGAAGAAGGCGACAGCAGTAGCAGAGGTGGCGGCTCCTGTGGTGGTGGCACCAGTGGTAGTAGCACCAGCAGAGACCAAGCCTCCTAAGGTAGTCCTGTCTGCAGAGGAGAAGGCGGCCAAGAAGGCTGCTGCCGCTGAGAAGAAGGCCGTGGCAGCGGCCAAGAGGGCAGAGAGGGAGGCCAAGAGGGCGGAGAGGGAGGCAGTCAAGGCTGAGAAGGCAGCAGCCAAGGAAGCCAAGATCCTGGCCAAGGCTGAGAAGGAGGCAGCCAAGGAGGCCAGGGCAGCAGAGAAGGAGGCCAAGGCTCTGGCCAAAGCAGCCAGAGACGCAGCTCTCACCCCTGAGCAGAAGGCTAAGAGGGAGGAAGCGGCTCTGAAGAGGGCTGCGACTCTGGCTCTGAAGAAGGCTTCTGGTTCCAACTCCTCTGCTTCCTCTTAATCTGGCTCCACAACTCTTGAATACTACGGAAAATCAAAAAAGAAAGAAAACACACGACAAAACAAGAAAAAGAACAAAACAAGAAAAGAACAAAATTTTGGTATTTTTGGTCTCTTTTGTAAACTTTCTAATATGGTCATTAATAGAAATCGTGATCATCCACACCTAGTTCATCGATCCAGCCACCTTCCTCTTCATATTCAGCAAATCCTCCTTGACACTCCTCACAATCACAGTCACCCTCCTCCTCCTCTACAGCAACAGCAGCAACAGCAGCAGCTTCCTGTTTGACCTCTGTAGCAGTTGCAGTTGCAGTTGCAGTTGCGACCGCCTCCTTTTTGACCTCTGTAACCTCTACACCCTTCACCTCACCAGAAACAGCAGAAACAGCAGTCGATGTACTCATTTTCGATAGAACGGCTTTGTCTTACAAGCTGTCCTGTCAAAAAGGGCAACAGTCCATCAATGCATCAAGTTTTTCATCTGACGTTCATCCACGTTCATCCACGTTCATCCACGACCTTCTCAGGTTGGCCCTTTCAGGACCTACCTATAGCGTATCCCAAGAACGCCGCCACCATAGCCACAAGCGCCGTCGCGATAATCGGCACCTGTAGCGTAGTCAAGGGTTCCAAGAACTCCATGATCGTGTATTCGACCCTCTCTTCAATGGATGTCGAAGAGGTTAAGGGAGGAGCCCTTCGCAACGCTTCAAAGGGAGAATGGTCCCAGAAAGAGCGAATCGTTTTCCCACGGATTCCAGGCAGCCGATCCGTAAGAATGAATCCCAGTGCCACATGGTTAACATCCTCTGTTGTCTGTGACTGACCACCGGTCGAACTATCCTCCTCCTCTTCACCCTCAAGAACTGTCTCCTCAGAATCTTCTTCCTCAGCAGCAGCCTCCGCCACCTCCTCCACCTCATTATCCGCCCCTTGATAGGCCTCCAGCTCCGCCGACACATCCAGATGACTCTGACAGATGGCCAAGGCCACGGCCCCCACATCCGCCAGATCCGACGATCCAAGTAACCGTGCCAAGACCACTAAACGGGCCGCTGACCAGGATCCCGACCCATCTGTCAGATAGGACCGCAACTCTTCGGTCGACAGTGCAGGGGCAGCATCATAGACCGCCTGTGCATGGGCCAAGAAGACAGGACCCGTCAAGAAATCCCGTAACTCTTGACGGATGTAACGCCGTGTTTCCTGTCGTGTCATGATGGGATCGGGCTTGATAAAATACGCGGGAATAATACCGGCGTATCGGTGTTCAGAGAAAGGGTCAACAGGAGCATCTTCTGTTGCATTGTGCCTGTGATGGTCATCAATCGTTGAAGAGGCAGAGTTCATTGTGTCTGTGATGTTCATCGTATTACAACCAACAAGACGGCGGCCGCCCCGTCACATTTAGGTCACAACAGCAAAAAGTGACCCATGCACCGAAGGGGAGCCGATGAAGCACAATGTCAGCCCTCAAGATGTATGTTGACTTTCTGTTACGCTTAGCCAAAGAATCTGGATACAACTACGGTCAATCGAAGCCGGAAATTCCAGAGATCCGTGAACCCGCCAACTTCCTTCAAGCCTTATTCGTTCTTCTGGGAAAGGAGAACTACACGACACGGGAAGGTGTAGAACAAGTCATGGACTCCCTGTTTTCCCTTCCATCGATGGCTCCTCTCTTGGAAGACGCAGCTGCAGCCGCCTTTCAAGAGAAGTTCATTGAACACTATCTGCCCTTCTGTACCCCGCTCTTCCAGAGTTACTGGGATCATATCATTCTACCAGCCTGGACCCAGCTGAGAGACATCCAACAGGCCATCACTCTATCGAATGAAACAAATGCAACTGCAACTGCAACTGCAAATACAGAAACAGAAGCAGGTCCCTATACCGGTAACAGTATCAGCAGTAGCTCCTATTCTGCATAAACAAAAACAACAGAATAAAATCGCCACCTCAGTAGGGACATGTCCTCCAATCCCAACTATCGAATGGGTCATCCGCAAGGACAGCAGCCTCTTTTTGTCGTCTATGATCGACAGTTCGGCAACTACGTCCGCTTGTATGAGAACCGCCCTAGTAGCGAAGCTAGTCGTTTCCTCCTCTATGATCTGCGGTCAGCGTCCACCTTCAGTGGGGACTGGAGCACAGTTGGAGAATCGGTCTATAATAGACCCATCCGCTTTAACGAAGCAATCCGTGTCCAATCCAGACAGAATCAACAAATCCAGTCACCGAATCGGATGTTACTGGATGAGCCGCAGTCGCAGTCGCAGTCGCAGTCGCAGCCGCAGTCGCAGTCGCAGTCGCAGCTGCAGTCGCAGTCGCAGTCGCAGCCGCAGTCACCGTGTCCGAACTCCTTACCAAAATTCGTGGCCGATCTGATCCTCCGCAATGCAGCCGCCGAAGGGGCCCGTTGTCCCATCACCATGGATCCCATAGAAGAAACCGAAGCATTCACCGTGACGGCCTGTTACCACGTGTTCAATGCGGAAGCGCTTCAGAGGTGGCTCCGTGAGCGGTCAACGTGCCCGGAATGTAACGGCAGACTGTAATACATCGTCTAAGAATATCAAGAATATCGAAGAACAAACGAATCCCGAATCGTGTTGTACAGAGACAGGTTTTTGACCTCCAACACCTCAATCGAGAAACTGAACTGCGTCGCGCATATTTCCATAATGTTTCCGTAGGCATCAAACAACTGGACCTTGAGTCGCGTCACATCCGTGGGGTTAGGAAAGATCACTTCTTTGATATGTTGACTCGCGTAATCGTCGAAGGCCATGTGATCCTTGGGTTCCCGTAACACGATTTTGGCCATCGCCGTGAAGTCGTTATCCTTGACAGTCTGACGAACACAGGCCCAGTCATTAAGACGCAAAAACACATAACTGTCCCCCGCAAAATGGGCACATTGGTCTGAGACAACCACAAACGGTGCAGACGTAGCCGACGGAAACAAGCCCCGTGAGAACCCGAGATAGTATCCGAGTCCGTAGTCGAAGGGACGTTCATAGGAATCCCATGTGGTATCCACCGTAAAACTTCTTGCACCGCTCCCAGCAGCCGTGAAGGTAAATTTCCCGTTAATGGGATTAAAGACCACCGACAACCATGTTAACCCACCAGCAGTCAACGCCGCATTAATGGCGGTTTCCATATCTAAAGCCGTGTAGTTGCCACTCGCGACAGTGACAACAAACGACGTGGGATTTCCACCAACCAAGTATTGAACCTGAAATGACACATTATGCCGTTTCGTGCAAAATATATAATAGTTGTTGGGAAACTCGATCGATGTAATGCGGACACGCAGAACATTGCGGACGGTCGACAACAGAGTGAAATAGAAATCGGAGGAGGTCGACGAAGTGGGACTATCCCGGAATCGGCTATCAATATTGATAATATGACGGACAATGTCATTTGCCCGTAACTCAAATGGAACAGTGTCGCCTTTCATACATTGCATCCTCTACAGACTGACCATCCTTTTTCTGGCAACAAAAATGCGCATTTGCAAAGACCAGCCGGAAAGGACCCCAGACTTTAGTCCGGCATGACATAGTTCTCCGCGATATATTTATCCGTTGTCCAATCGAAAGAATAGTGCATATACAAATCAATCAGTTGCCCAAGTTGTTTGTTGGTCGCCTCAAATTTAACGCCAGTATATCGTTGTCGCCATGCTAGACGAATGAAGATTGGAACAGGAACACCACCTGTCGCACCCATCGCTGCAACAAACGGGGCTTTTATCAGAGCAGAAGGGAATAGATTTTTGATTGTAGATCTCACCGACTCAATCATCGACAGAAACGCCGCCATCGTCGGCCCGGTTAAACATGTATCCGTTTTGTCGCATACGGATGCCATGCGTTCCCCGTATATCAATCTTGCAGGGGATCTTGAACCATACATATTTGCCATCTCTGATTATGCGTTAGAAAGAAGCATGGTCTATAATCAGAGATGTCCTCCAAACCGCCTATCTATGGATACAAAGAAACAGATTGTCCTCCGACTCCTCCGGCAAATACACGGCTGCTGGAATATATTCAGAGAGCACAGGATATACTACAACAGCTCAATACAAAGAAAGATAAAGAACATACGTTAACACGTCTCGATATCCTTATAACAGAAGTTAAGGGGGAGTGATTTATTCGTTTAAAAACGGCGCAAGGCAGATTATTTCCGGCCCCATGAGTATAACATGTCTACTAGTGCCACCACTGCCGCCAAGCGCTTCGTCGTTCCTTTCGTTGCAGCCATGGATGCGTCCGGCGCGGCCGCCTTTGACTATGTGCAGCAAGAGACCGTCTCCATCGCGGGTATCAAGTACATATTTGATAGGACGATCAATGAAGTATCTTCCATCAATGTGCTGAACTGCTTCACGGTGTCTGGCAACGGCCCTTCTGGGGAGGGATTCCAGGTTACCGTGTCCGATGTAGCTACCCTGCACTCGACTCTTATTTCCATCATCAATGGCAACGTAAACCGTAACGAAAACGGTAAGAGCTTACAACAGCAGCTCATCGCGGACCTCCACGCCGGGCTCACTGCTGCGATTAGTGATGACGATCTCATCAACACGGTCGAGAACCTGGATGTCACCGATGTCGACGTCACGATTGATGCTTCCGGCGGCGCGTCTAACATGATTACCGGTCTCACTGCTGCCAGATGCAACCTTATCTACACGCAGATCCCCAAGGAAACTCTCAACTTGTACATGGATGCCTCAGAGAACCAGACTACATCTGCTCTCCCTCTCCAGAAGGGCGACACACTTACATTTGTGTTTGACGTGAACCTCAGCGATGTTGTACCCGTCAAGTCATATCTCAATACTGGTGCTGACGCTACGGCGCTTTCCGCCCCTCTATCCGGAACTGCCGTTTCCAATAAATACACGTCCTCTCTCCACTACGATCTGCCCTCTACGCGTATCGCCATCGATCTCAAGCTGTTCGGCGATTCCGGAGTTTTCACCTCCAGCGGCATTTACTCGATGAAGGCATAAATACCTAACTTCAAATATTTTTCTAAAACGAACCGTTACATTCAGTTCATTTTAGAGATCTTCCAGGATCCAGGATCCATAATAAAAATAGCGCGTTAGAATATAGAGATGTCAAGTGGTGGTCTTATGCAACTTTCAGGATCTGCAGCTGCACCAAAGTCCGGTTCCCAGATGGGTGGTAAGAGAAAGGCTAGACGACGATCCCAGAAGCAGCGCCAGTCCCAGAAGCAGAGGAAGCAGCAGCAGCAGAAGCAGCGCCAGAGCCGTCGCCAGTCTCAGAGGCAGCGACAGAGCCGTCGTCAGAGCCGTCGCCAGAGTCGCAGACAGTAAACACCAATAAATATCATTAAACCTCATTATTTTGAAAGGATCTCCTCCCTGGAGTTCGTTTCAAAATGTCCTTCTCAGGTTGGCCCTTTCAGGACCTACCCTAACGGGTGGAGCCAAACGCCCCGGACAGACCTTCATAAGTCACCGAGTTCGTGACAGCCGTAATCTCAAACGTCATCGACCAATCAACATCCCCCAGATCCACTGTCTCTCCATAAGGATCCACCAAGCGAACCCGCATCCTCCCGACATTGGTCGGCCCCAAGAAGGTAATCTCCTTCCTAAGCCGATTGGCTCCATCATCGAACTGCATGGCATACACCGATCCCCGAAGTACGATCTTCGCCAAGGCCGGTATCCATGTCTGTTTCCCGGTAGCATGGACAGTTGTCTCCACCTGATCAGGACACGACACCTGCATGAGATAATACGGTGTCGGACCCAACTGCGGAGGCTGCGTCCCGGTATAGGACGCCGCACCGGTCAACACCGGTGATCGGAATCCCATGTAGTATCCAAGTCCCCAGTAACGGTTCCCATGAAATCCGCCAGAAGGATCTATCAAACACAGACGAAACGTCGATCCACCGATGCCACTGGTAAAGGTAAAGCGGTCCGCAATGGTATCATAAGAGCAGGTATAACCACTCACATCTGGCGCTGCATGAAACTCATCCTGGATAGCGGCAGCCAGAGCCGCCGGTCCATAGTTTCCTTCAGAAATGTTGATAACCGTAACCGTTCCTCCCCCAGAGGAACGGACAGCGATCGTAACATTCCGCCGTCGCTCTGAGAAGGCATACTCCACCAAGGGGACTTCAACCGACGAAACAGCCAGACGCATGATATTCTTGTAGTTGTCGGGAAGACGGAAGGTAACATCGGCCGTACCATCGTGATACTGATCTGCGAATCGTGTATCGATTGACAGATCTGTAATGATATACTTGGCGGGATTGAGGATGGCTTGTTCCATTACTTAGTTCTACGGATAAATCTACAGAAGAGGTCCGAATCGATCCAGGAAGGAGCCATCAATATAGGCCCGTAAAGAAGTAACAGCAGCACCTGCTGCTGCTTTGTCAGTGTAGGTGGCAGCGACCTGTTCGAGTGTCCATTCAGCAATAGGCGGGTCATTCCTGCGATTGACATCATTGTGAAGTGCCAGAATCCAGGAAGAGATAGCCACCTGTAGTTCTGGACCAGAGGGCAGGAGAGCAACAGGATGAGCATCAATCCAGGCATTGTAATGAGCGGAGCATTCATCACAAGGAAGAGCCGTCCTCATGGCGGTCAACAGATCGATCCACACAAGACGTTGACTCTCAGTTGTCGTGAACTGAGCTGCAGTATGAAGAGCGGTCCAAAGAGGAGGACCCCAGACAGAGGGTAGAAGTGGAGGTGGAGGTGGAGGTGGAGGTGGTGCTGCTGGATAACGTCGTTGACCAGGACGTCGAACACTAGGTGTCGGGATATGACTGTGAGTAGCAGGAGCAGTAGTAGCAGTAGCAGTAGTAGCAGCAGCCGCTTTTCTTCTACCACAGTTGCAACCCATCTTATATCGGGAGGAGGAAAAAAGGCCGGTGCCGTCTGCGGTCTGCGGTCTGCGGTCTGCGGTCTGCCATTGTGTCGAGGCCCTGTCGGGCCTCCCGGCGGAGGCGGCTAAAAAGAACCGCCGCCCTCGAAAGGTGGCTGCCCGAAATCTCCCGGCGTCGGCCCCACCCCCTCCCTAAAGGTGACACTTTATCGATCTGATGTTGATTTATCATCAGGTGTTACTACGAAGAATGACATCGCATTATTTATCTCTGAGAGCCAAATGGCAAGACCGTGCCAACACAGCCGGTGCTAAACTAGAAGACATCGTCTATGCAACTATCACTGACCATCTCACTGTCACACATCCCGGCATCTACAGAGTTACACAACATCCCTCCGACTTTGATCAGTTGTATCTGGAGGCAGCCCTTCATCGTGGAGATCGCACCTTCGCAAAGCCCGAAGAACCCAAGAATGGTGATATCTGGTATGATGTTGCTACGTCCAGTTTCCTGAAACAGGAGAACGGTCGCCCCAAACGGGCCAAGTTAGGATGTGAACCGGATATTGGTATCTTACACATTCCAACCGGTCGCAAATATTTCATAGAGTGTAAGCAACAGAACGACGCCGGTAATGCTCATGAACGCGCAGCCAAGTGGGCAACCCCTTCGATCATCGCAACAGTCCAGCGGAAGCTGGGAGGTGTCACCTATCATCCATTGGGATATCTCTTCAGTGGGCCGATGGTAACAAACCTCAAATACATCCTAGAGATTGAAGCCACCTTTGACTTTGCAAGACAACATCTCCTCTTGTGGCAACCTGACCGCCCTGTCGCCGCCCTATGCGATTGGGTTGACACCAGCGTTATTCCTGTCATCAGCACTATCGACACATGAAAGGTGACCGCATGATCAAAGGACCCTCTTTTTGATCACAATGACGGCGACAGTGGGTGTAAAATATATTGGTAGTAAACTCTCTCTTCTTCCTGACATTCTCCAGTTCATAGAAGAACGTCATCCCTCCAAAGGACGATTCATCGATGTCTTCACAGGGACGACCCGTGTAGGACAGGCCTTTCGTGCTCACGGATGGACTGTTCAATCATCCGATCTTTCCTGGGCATCAGAGGCCTATGCACATGCATTCCTGTTGCGAACACCAGAATCCAGCACCAGAATCCCTACACTGATAGAGGAACTCCGCGCACTTCCACCGTCGCCAGGATGGATCACCGCTACCTACTGTGAGGCGGCAGCCTCAGCGGATCCCTCTGTGCGAATCCAGATGTGGACACGTGTAAATGGACAAAAAGCCGATGCCATGCGGGATGCCATCGCTTCCTGGGAAACAACCGGTCGAATCAATCATCATGAAGCCATGATTCTGGTCGCGGTGTTGATTGTTGCTCTTGACAAGGTGGACAGCTCTGTAGGTGTTCAACAGGCCTATCTGAAGACCTGGGCCTCCCGTGCTCTGACTCCGTTGGAGTTGCGGGATCTTCCCTACTCCAATGGACCGGTTGCCACGGCTCATTATGTGGGAGATTGTCTGACGGTGGCCTATGAGGACGCCGATGTAGCCTACCTGGATCCACCCTATTCGGCGCATTCCTATGCGACATACTATCACATCTGGGACAGCATCACACGCTGGGACAAACCAGCGGTGGGATTGAAGACAAATCGGCGAATCGATCGTGTAAGTGGTTCCGACAGCTATGATACCAGCATGTCAAGTCCATGGAACTCCAAGCGAACAGCCCTGACTGCTTTCCTGGATCTGGTGACACGCCTTCCTGCGAAGGCCGTAGTGATCAGTTACAATGATGAGAGTCTGATTCCTCTGGCAGATCTGGAGGAAGCTCTCAGGGCTCGGTGGCCATCCACAGAAGTTCAACGGATCGCCTACAGAAGGAATATCATGTGTAAGATCGGCAACGCCGCTGCATCCAGTACAACATCCACAAAGGCGGATGCAAAAACAGACAATACGGAGGTTCTGATATGGGTCCCGAAGGTGTAGGGTTAAGAATAAAAGAGAGTCAGTAGAACAAGGAGACGATGTCAGAAACAGTCACAATCACTGTAGAACGACTGAAAGAACTGGAAGCTGCCGCAGCTGAACTACCTATTTTGAAAGAAAGATTTAAGAAAGCAAATCATAGTGATATTACACGACTTAATGCTTATAACAAAGCCCATCCAGAAAAAGTATTGGAACGCACGAAACGCTATAAGGATAAGGATCGCGATGCCTACAATGCACGTCGACGTGAACTTCGCAGACTCAAAAAAGAGGCGGCGGAGGCAGCCGCCAAATCCTCCGGGGGAGGGGGTCAGCACCTGGCGGTAGCCCCGCCAGATTTAAACCCCGGCCTTCTATAACAAGCAGATGACAACACCAGATGTTTTCACTCTTTACAATCGTCTTGAATTTGTCCTATGTAGTGGCACATTCAATCCGTGCGTGAAACCCGACGGTAGTCTTAATAAAAATTTTCAACATGATTCGACGAGTTGGAAGAATGATCGTCAACGCAAGTGTCACGAAGGTCGCAATGGCTATGCTCTCCTCACAGGAGCTGTCAGTAATGTTACAGCCATTGATATCGATGATCCAGATGCCCCTCACAGCCAAGGCTTGATCGAACTGTTGACGGCCGAATGTAACATGATTGCAAGAACGCGGAAGGGATTTCATTATCTGTTCAAATACGATTCGCGTATACGAACTGTTGCCAAGAAGTCTCTGGCTATTGATACACGCAATGACGGAGGACTCCTCTATGTTGCACCGAGTCATTATACGACACCTGCAGGTGAGGATATCGCATATGAGTGGGATGTAACACCTGATGATATGGGCGAAACCGAGTTGCGAATCCTGCCAGAGACCGTTGTTGACCGGTTACGAACATTAGATACAGGATATCTAGTTGTTGAAGAAGAAGACACTCCAGAAATAATCTCTATGGCACATCCTGTTGAAATCGAAGCACCGACAACCCCCACGGCACCGGTCGATATCCTACAACAATTGGCAGATGAAATCACGAACAACGACACCTATGATGAATGGTTGCGCAATGGGATCATCTGTTTCAACGAGGGGCTAGGACTTGAATCATGGGAAGCCATGAGCAAAAAGAGCACCAGTTATGAAGCCGGTGCCTGTGCAAAGAAATGGACATCCTTTAAGGGTACATGTGATCGCAAAATCACACAAGCCACTTGGTGGAAATGGCTCAAAGATAAGAAACCCGATCGTTACAATGAACTCAAACACCATCGAAATGACATTGAAACATTGTTGGAAACCGTGAATCACAATGATATTGCCAAATATTTTTACAATCTGTATCCAACCAACTATGTGTATAACAAGGCACTGGGTTGGTATGCGATTGGTGATCACAATATATGGGAACGGGCCGATAAGGGTCTCCCTAATACACTCAAACGCCATTTGGCCGACACGATGCAGGATCTGACCCGCGAAGCAAAGACTTCGCAAACAGCCAAACACAAACGACGGATGGATGCCGGTAAGGGAAGTCAAGAAGACAAGGCCGAACTGGTCGATCATCAGACGAAAATGAAAAATATTATTTCCGCCTATAAACAATTTGGATCCAGTGAGTTTTGTAATGGTGTGATCGCATTCTTACCGGCCTACTATGAAGATGAACATCTAACCGAACGCATGGATATGAATCGAATGGTGTTTGCCTTCACAAATGGTCTGTATGATATTGAGCGGGAAACATTCCGACCCATTGAGCCCCACGATTGGGTCTGCACCACTACAGGCTACCCCATCCCCAAGGTATCGGTACCAGCGGTTCGGTCAGAGTTGACATCGCTCATGTGGAATATATTCGAAGATACGGATGTCACTGGGTATATGTGGGATGTACTCAGCAGTGCACTTCTTGGGACAAATAGGTGGGAGGAACTGTATACCTTTACGGGCAGCGGAGGGAACGGTAAGGGGGTGCTCAGTGAACTCCTGAAAACGGCCTTTGGAGCCTATTTCATCAGTCAAGATGTGGCTCTCTTCACAAAGCCGCGCGAACGCGCCGATCAACCGATGCCAGCGTTGGTTGAGGCAAGACCCTGTCGTCTCTTCATGACAACGGAGCCAGAAGCAGATGACAAGTTACAATGTGGCATTTTGAAGAAGATTTCGGGTGGTGATCAGGTAGAGGCAAGAACACTGCATAGTCCTCACATCATCAAGTATGTTCCGCAGTTTACTCTCATTCTGCAGACGAACACTATCCCGCGTCTCAACAAGATCGATGGTGGTATCCAGCGCCGTCTGCGAATCATTCGATTTCCATTTCAGTTTGTGGCAACACCGACCCTGCCGCATCATCGACACGGTGATCCAGATGTCAAGGATCGCAAATGTAAGTCGGTGGCCTGGCGTGATGAGTTTGTGTTGATGCTCATTGAACGGCTGCAGGTGATTCGCAAATGGAAGTCCTTGGCCCCACCGGCCAAGGTGCGGGAAGTAACAAGTGGTTACTTGGATGAACAGAATCCTTTGAAGGATTGGTTGGCTGAACACTATGTCATAACACATTGGGAAGGCGATTATGTGTCAGCTACGACTATGAGACAAGAATTTATGACAGCGAAACCTGATTCTTCATTAACAGTGGTTAAGTTCAAGGAACTGATGGGATTCAATGGTGTGGAATCGAAACGCATCACACAAGGACAAATATTTATTGGAATTAAGAGAAAACAATCTGCAACAATTTAGTAAAAATATAACAATCAGACAAAAAAATGTAATGTAGGGTTATGTAGGGTTGAGCGCAGACTTTAGTCTAGCGGTGATTTCTCTCTCACGTAGGGAAACTTTACGGTTAACCCTACATAACCCTACATTGTATATACTTCCTATAGTAAACTTCAAATTTATCCTCTATTGTTGTTCTCTGTATACCCCCTGGGGGGTGCGGCGACAAAATGCGCAAAATATGACGAATCATCCATGATCGATATGTTAGAACTACACTGAATGTCGCTGAAGCTTTCAGACTTGCATGAGCTCTATTCATCTGTTAGCAGAGAAGATGCAGTCGCAATGGCTAACTTGGGGGCAGTCTGTTGGTCTTCCTTTAAGGATGGTCTCTACAGTCAATGGGCCAGTACCATGACCAGTGAGGAAGCTGAGAAGGCTGCCGTTTACAAGGAGGAAGGGCGGAAGGAGGGGGAGAGGAGGATGTTAGACTCTTTCAAGACCCGTCTTGCCTCTGTTGAGACTCTTCAATCGGAACTAACAGTCGCCAATGCATCCTTGGAACAACTACGTCAGTCGATGGATGTTGAAGCTGTCAAACGTGCGAAGGCTCTTCTTGCAACTCAGCGGTCGGAGTTTGAGATTGAGAAGATGAAGGAGATCGCTGCCTTGAAGGAGCAGGTCTCCGCTGCATCTCTATCAATGCAGATGGTGTCTGTACTGACAGAGAACAATGAGACCTTAAAGGAAAAGATTGAGGCTTTGGAAGCGGCTCGTGAAGAACTGCTTCTGCAGAAGACGAAATCCAGTCATTCGATTGGCAAGATAGGGGAGGCGATGGTGTTAGATCTTCTGAATGATATCACAAAAGTTACCTTCCCATATTCCAATGTGAAGGATATGACCGCTGTTGTACATGCGGCTGATTTCCATGTTTGGATCATGCGACCTTCTGGACGGCGTATCAAGATGCTGGTGGATTCTAAGAAATATTCCAAGGCCGTTAACTCTGCGGAAGTCACAAAGCTCAATAAGGATATTGATGCAGATGAAGAGGCGCGATGCGGTTTGTTAATCTCTTTGGACTCATCTATTTGTGCAACAGATCAGTTTGAGATCAAGATCACTGCGAAATGTAAACCGGTTCTCTTTCTCACGCTGCAGGATATGAACTATGAGAGGCGGAGGGAAATGATCGTGTGGGCTATACAGACGTTGATGACCATTGTAGGTGAGGAGGATCCGGCGCAGAAGAACCGTATGTTGGAGCAAATAGATGAGTTCCTTCATGATATGAATGTTGCCATGAAGGATATTGATGGTGTGATAAAGATGCAACAAAAGGCGACGGAAGGGCTCCGCCAAGTACGGTCAGATATACTCGACAAGATGAAGGAGTTCAGTGGGAAAGATGATCTGGATACGATAGAACATGTAGGTGGGGAGGGTCTTGAGGGGGGTGTCATTGAGCCTTGCGCAGTGGTCTTAAAAGCTACTGGTTCCCCTTGTGGGAAACCTTCTCTAGAAGGGACTGCGAAGTGTCGTCATCATACGTCACGGTCCAAGAAGCTGTCCAAAGCTGCGGGTTTGGGGAAATCTGCGTAAAAGATGAACTTTGGGCCTTCGGGGGGTCCGTATAGGGTTTTTTGCGTTTTAAAATTTTAATTTTACGTGGGGATCCTATAGGCGAACATAAATCGGACATAAATCGGGGCGATTTATTCGCCTGTATAGGAGGTCGAAATATGTTGATTTATTGTCTCCTATAGGCTTCCTATAGTAAAGTCAAAAAAGGCTCTGTATATAAAAAGGATTAAATCGGGATATATCCCGCCTATAGGCTGCCTATAGGAAACCTGGGCTCTGGCCGAGGGTCCGGAGAGTGCAGGGCCTATATATAAGCTAATTATTATCTAATTAATAGTCTCTGTATACATTTATATAGAGATAATTAAGTCTGATTTATTAGTTTAAAATTAAAAATCATTAAAAATAAAGTCTCAGTTTTAATTAAAAGTAATCCCGGGCGTAGCCTTAAAGAGGTTGTTTTA
>Ga0164294_10002161_pt1 | contig 17908 bp, 16 predicted proteins | sample GEODES005metaG_FD_111479 | JGI IMG/M metagenome (GOLD analysis project Ga0164294, IMG submission 111479) | Oligotrophic lake water microbial communities from Sparkling Lake, Wisconsin, USA - GEODES005 metaG | ecosystem: Environmental > Aquatic > Freshwater > Lake | place: USA: Sparkling Lake...
GGCGGTAATGGCGGCGCCGGCGGCGTGGCCGGCTCGGGCGGCGGCACGGCCGCGGCGGGCACGAACGGAAACGGTGGCGCGGCTGCGGCCGGCGGCAATGGCGGCAACGGCGGACTTGGTGGCGCCGGGGTCAATGGCGCCGGCGGTGCGACCGCGGGTGCCTCTGGCACCGACGGCACCTCGGGTGGAGTCGGTGGTCTGGCCGGTAACGGCGGCAACGGCGGCGTCGGGGGAGCGGCCGGCGGTTCCGGTGCCACCGCGGGCGCCAATGGCGACGGCGGCGACGGCGGGCAGGGCGGCGACGGCGCGCTGGGCGGCAACGGCGGCAGCGGTGTTGCCGGAACCTCCAGTGCCACAACGGGTGTCGCAGGCACGGCCGGTGGATCGGGTGGCAATGCCGGTTCCGGTGGTGCCGGTGGTAGCGGCGGCGCAGCAGGCACCGCCGGCGGTCTGGGCGCGTCGGCGGGCGCCGATGGCGACGGCGGTAACGGCGGCAGTGGCGGTGTCGCCGGCAATGGCGCCAACGGCGGTAACGGGTCGAACGGAACTAATGCGGTCGCCGGTGGAGCGGTTGCACAGGCCGGCACGTCCGGCGGCAACGGCGGCAGTGGCGGCGCTGGCGGTAACGGCGGTCTCGCGGGTGTGGCCGGCGGTACGAGTGGAACGGCCGGCACCCGGGGCAATGGCGGCAATGGCGGTAATGCCGGAAGCGGCGGCCTCGGCGGCAACGGCGGCAACGGACTCAACGGCACCTTCACATCCCTCGTGAACCGCCCCGGCGGGGCAGGCGGTAACGGCGGCGATGCCGGAGTCGAGGGCCAGGGCGGTGTCGGTGTGGTCGATGGCACCGATGGTGCGGTCGGCAACGGTGGCAATGGTGGCAACGGTGGCAAGGGCGCCGATATCGGCGGCGCCAACAACTACGGCGGCAACGGTGGCGCCGGCGGCAACGGCGGCGCGGCAACGGGCGGCATGGCCGGCAATGGCGGTGCCGGCGGCAGTGGCGGCAACGGCGGGCCCGGTGGGGCTGGCAGTGGCGGCACCACCACCCCCGGCAACGGCAAGGACGGCGCCACCGGTGGCGCCGGTGGCGCGGGCGGAAACGGCGGTTCGGCCACCACTGGTGTTGCGGGCAATGGCGGCGATGCGGGTAACGGCGGCAGTGGCGGTATCGGCGGTGCCGGACTCGCTGAACAGTCCGCTGCGGTTGGCGCCGGTAACGGCGGCAATGGCGGCGTCGGCGGTGGCGGTGGTGCCGGCGGTAAGGGCGGTAACTCCGTGGGCGGCACCAACGGCGACGGAGGCGATGCCGGCAACGGCGGAGCGGCCGGGTCCGGAGGCGCCGGTGGTGTTGGTTTAGCAGGCATCGGTACCGCGAGCCCGAATGGCGGGAAGGGTGGCAATGGCGGTAATGCCGCCGTGGGCGGCGCACCTGGGGCTCGCGGTACTCAGGGCAGTGGCGGCACCGGAGGCGCCGACGGCGCGACTGGGAGCAGCGGCATCGACATTGCCAATGGCGGGGCCGGCGGCGACGGCGGGGCTGGCTTTGCCTCAACGACCGCGGGCGTCGCAGGCGGTAGAGGCGGCGTGGGCGGTAACGGCGGCACCACTAACAAGGGCACCGGTGGTGCGGGCGGCAACGGCGGTGCGGGCGGTGCGGGCTTCGCGGGCACCAATGGCACCTCCGGTATCGAGGCCAACGGCGGTAACGGCACAGCGGGCGGCAATGGCGGTGCCGGCGGTATCGGCGGCGGCGCCAACTCCACGGTCGGTAACGGCGGTGCAGGCGGGGCCGGCGGTAATGCCGGCGCAGGCGGCGCAGGCGGTAACGCCGGATCCGGCGCCAACGCCACCAACGGCGACGAGGCCACCGTCGGCGGTGACGGCGGCATTGGCGCTGACGGTGGCGTAGGTGGTGCCGGTGGAATTGGCGGCAACGGCGGCGCTTCAGGAACCAATGGCAATGGCGGTGCCGGCGGCCTCGGCGGTGCGGCGGGTGCCGGTGGGGCCGGCGGGACCGGCGGCAACGGTGACTCCACCAACGTCAACGGTGCTGCCGGCGGCGATGGTGGTCTCGGCGGCAATGCGGGTGCGGGCGGTGCGGGTGCCAGTGCGGGAACGGGCGGCACCGGTGGCAGCACGGGCACCGGTGGCAACGCGGGTGCTGCCGGTAGCGGTGGGGTCGCCGGCAGGGGCGGTGTCGGCGGAACCGGTGTGAGCGCCGGCACGGTGTTCACACCGAGCACCGCGAACCAGGCCGTTTCTGGTCTGGCGATCAGCAGCTTCTCAAACACCGATGTGCTGCTGGTGTCGGTGTCGATCCCGAATGCTCCGTCGGGGACGACGTTCAAGTTCACCAACACCACCGGCCTGACGCCGAGCTACGGGTTCACCTTCGGCAGTGCGATGACGACGATCAACTTCACCGGAACGAAGGCCGACGTCAACACTGCGCTGGCGTCGATGGAGCTGTCGACCGGCGCGGCTCAGGGCGCGTTCAACTTCGACATCACGTCGTCGATCAACACCGGTACGACCGTCTACTACAACGCGGTCACCAATAGCTACTACCAGTACTTCGCTTCCCAGAACATCACCTGGACCAACGCACGGACTCAGTCTCTGACCAAGACGCTCAACGGCGCCACGGGCTATCTGGTGAATATCACCACCGACCAGGAGAACGATTTCGTCAAAAACAATGTCAACGCCTCAGATATCTGGATCGGAGCCTCTGACCAAGCGGTGGAAGGGGTTTGGAGGTGGATGGACGGTCCGGAAGCCGGCATTCAATTCTGGCAGGGCAGTACGCCCGCCCGGGGCGGATACGTGACCGGTCCGTTCAACTACGCGGCGTGGGCTGTTAATCAGCCGGACAATGCCGGAACCAACGAGAACTGGGGGTCCACCAATTTCCGGGGCACGCTCGGTGCGTGGAATGACCTTCCCATCGGCGGCGCCAACCTCGTCAAGGGCTATCTCGTCGAGTACACCGAGCCGGCGGGTGGTTGGACCGGAGTGCAGCAGCAGTACACCACCGCGTACGTGGGTAGCGCCCAGGGCGGTATCGGTGGCGCCGGCGGCGTCGGCGGTCTGGGTGGCAACGGTGCGGCCGGTGGCTCAGGCGGTGGGACGGCCAGTGCCGGTGGCAACGGCGGTCTCGGCGGTATCGGCGGCGCCGGTGGAACCGGCGGGTCGGGTAACGGCGGGTCGGGCGGACCCGGTGGCACCGGTGGCGGTGGCGGAACAAGCGGCACCGGCAATGCGGGGACCGCGGGATCGGCGGGCGGCGCCGGAACTAATGCCACCGGCACCCCGGGCGGTACCGGCGGCATCGGAGGCACCGCAGGCACCGGGGGCATCATCTAGCCGTATCCGTAAGAAAGGCCCCCCGAACCCCGGCAACGCGTAGATTTCGTCGCGTCGTCATCACCCGGGGAGGCCGCAGTTGAAGACCGAGAACATCAACCACGCGTTCCTCGACGGCGTCCTCGACGGCACCCACGAGGACGTCTACTACCACTTCGGGGTGGCGTCATCCGATCCGTTGCTGACGAAGCTGCGCGACCTCAAGGCCGTCATCATGGCCGGATCCGGCGGGCGCATCAGGGAATTCGCGCAGCGTTGGAGCGAACTCAACGGCGGCACGGAGATCCTCTCTTTTCCCAAGGATGACCGATTCGTCACCCGATACACCGCCGGGGTGCTGTTCGTCTCACACGGGATGGGTATGCCGAGTGCCTCCATCGCGTTACAGGAGCTCTTGCGGATGGTGTTCTTCCTCAAGCGCGGCGATCTGGGCGCCATGGATGAGGTGTTCTGGTGCCGGGTGGGTACCAGTGGCGGCGTCGGACTGACCGTCGGCACCGTCGTCGTCACCTCCGAAGGGCTCTTGGCGGACCTGCGGCCCTACCGACTGCTCAATGGCGGCACCGGCGAGTACTGGTTCGACGGGCACTTCCCGGCCGCGACCTATAACGCGATCATCGCCGCGAACGAACATGCTGACTTCGACATCATTGCCGGCAAGACCATCGCCGGCAATGAGTTCTTCCTCGAGCAGTTCCGCCTCGACGGCGCAATATGTTTCGAGACACCGGAAACCAAGATGGGCTGGTTGAGGTGGATCCACGACAACGGCGTCGCCAATATCGAGATGGAGGGCGCGATGATCGCCGGCTATCTGAACCACTGGGGTTTTTCGAAGTTCGCGATGATCTGCTGCACGGTGTTCAACCGCCTCGAGAGTGATCAAATGACATCAACCCCGGAGCAGTTGCACAAGTTCAGCGAGGATTCCGGCGTGGCACTGTTCAACTATCTCGCGGCCAGCCTGCTCGGCGCCTGAGGCAACCACCCATCCCAGGAGAATCATGTGACCAACCACGCTGAACTGTTCACCCGCGCCAATACCGCCGTCATCGATTCCCTGGGCCCGGCACCGGACGATGTCGACATTCCGCCCGTGAAACGTGCTTCCACAACACTCGCCGGGCGCATCGACCACACCTTACTCAAGCCTGACGCGACTCTTGCGGCGATCGAGACCCTTTGCGACGAGGCGCGCGAGCACGGATTCGCCTCGGTCTGCGTCAACACCCGGTGGGTGCCGACGGCCGTCGAGAAGCTGTCCGGATCCGATGTCATGGTGTGCACGGTGGTCGGGTTTCCCCTCGGTGCGATGACGCGACTGGCCAAGGCCGAGGAGGCCCGCATCACGGTGGCCGAGGGGGCCGACGAGGTCGACATGGTGCTTGATATCGGCGGTCTGCTCTCCGGTGACCTCGCCGCCGTCTACGACGACATCCTCGGCGTGGTGGGTGCGGCGCGGCCGGTGCCGGTCAAGGTGATCCTGGAGACCAGCATGCTCACCGATGAGCAGAAGGCCATCGCGTGTCTGATCGCGGCCCGCACCGGTGCGGCGTATGTGAAGACCTCCACCGGCTTCGGCGGCGGCGGCGCTACACCCGAGGACATCGCATTGATGCGGCACATGGTGGGGGATCGGTTGGGCGTCAAGGCCTCCGGTGCGGTCCGCAACCATCGCGATGCCGAGAAGGTGCTGCATGCCGGCGCCGACCGAATCGGCGCTTCATCCTCGATCACCATCATCAGCGGCGGCGACGCCGGGCCAGGCGGGTACTGACCCGTGACACTGCTGGACACCGCACGCGCCTGGCTGGCTGAGGACCCCGATCCCGCGACAGCCGCAGAGTTATCGGCATTGATCGAACGTACCGAAGCGGGGGACACTGACGCCGCTGACGAACTCGCCGACGCATTCGACGGCACCCTGCAGTTCGGCACTGCCGGGTTGCGAGGGCGCCTGGGCCCGGGCAGCAACCGAATGAACCGGGTTGTCGTGGCGCGCGCGGCGGCCGGCCTTGCTGCGTATCTCGTTGTGAACGGCGGCAAGTCTGTTGTGGTGGGCTACGACGCCCGGCGCAACTCCGACGTCTTCGCCCGCGATACCGCTGCCATCATGTCCGGGGCCGGTATCACCGCGATGGTGTTGCCCTCTGCGCTGCCGACGCCGGTGCTGGCGTTTGCCATCCGTCACCTCGGCTGCGATGCCGGCGTCATGGTGACCGCTTCGCACAACCCGCCGGATGACAACGGTTACAAGGTGTATCTCGGTGACGGCAGCCAGATCGTGCCACCGGCCGATGCGGAGATTGCTGCATGTATCGCAGCAGTGGGACCTCTGGCGTCGATCCCGCAGTCCGATGATTTTGAGATCCTCGACAACGCTGTGCTGGACGCCTATGTGGCGCGGGCGGTTTCGCTTCTCGGTGACGGACCACGCGAGGTCTCGGCGGTCTATACCGCCATGCACGGTGTGGGCGGCGAGGTGTTCATGCGCGCGGTTGCCGGCGCCGGTTTTGCCGCGCCGACGAAGGTCGCCGCCCAGTTCGCCCCCGACGGCCGATTCCCGACAGTGAACTTCCCCAACCCTGAGGAACCCGGCGCGATGGATCTGGCGCTGGCCGACGCCCGTGCCCAGGGTGCCGATGTGATCATCGCCAACGATCCCGATGCTGATCGCAGTGCGGCCGGTATTCGGACCGCCGAGGACTATCGGATGCTCACCGGGGACGAGGTGGGCGCTCTGCTCGGCTGGTGGATTGTCGAACGTGGACGGCGTGCCGGGTCGCCGGCCACCGGTGTCTACGCCCAGTCAATCGTTTCCGGGACGCTTCTGGAGCGCATCGCCGGCGATGCCGGCCTCGGCTATGCCACGACCCTGACCGGATTCAAGTGGATCTCCAAGGTGTCGGACCTGAGGTTCGGCTACGAGGAGGCGCTGGGCTACTGCTGCGACCCGACGGCAGTAAAGGATAAGGACGGCATCACCGCGTCGCTGCTGATGCTGGAGATGGTGGCGGTACTCAAGGCTGAGGGTCGCGGGGTCCAAGATGTGCTCGACGATCTGGCCCGTAAGTTCGGCCTGTATGCGACAAGTCAACTCTCGGTTCGGGTTTCAGATATCGACTTGATCGCCGATGCGATGGCGCGGCTTCGTGCCAATCCGCCGACGTCCCTGGGTGGCCGGGATGTGCTGCGGATGGATGACCTGGAGAAGGGCGTCGACAGACTGCCACCCACCGACGGCCTGCGCTTCACCCTCAATGACGCCCGGGTGATCATCCGGCCCAGCGGCACCGAACCCAAGCTCAAGTGCTATCTGCAGGTGGTGGTTCCGGTGACCGGTGATGTCGGCCAGGCCCGCACAACAGCGCAGACGGAACTTGACGCGGTGCGCGCAAGCGTTGCCGAGGTGTTGGCGCTTTAGCGGTCACACCGCGCCGGCGGGCGTCATCTCGATGTGATCGGGCGTGCGGCGACGGCCGATGACCACCCACGCGAAGATCGCGCCGGCCAGTGCCACCGCGGCGAGCACGAGCATGGATACCGTGATGGCGTCGGAGGTTGCGGTGAGCACCGCTTGTTTGATGGCGTCCACGGAGTCCTGCGGTAGTCCTGCCATGGCGTCGTTGGCGCGCGCCATATCGCCATCCTGTACTGCGTCGGCGTACCGGGCGGCGGTCTCCCGCAACTCGGGGCGATCGTCGTGGCTGCTACGGACCTCGGAGGTGGTCAGGCCGCCGATGATCGAGGTGATCAATCCGACGCCGAGTGCGGCGGGAATGTTGAACGTCATCTGCATCAACCCCGAACCCATCCCGGCCCGTTCGGGATCGACCGCCGACATCCCGGCGGTATTGCAGGCCGGCAACGCCAAACCGACGCCGATTCCCATGAGTGCCAGGGGAATCACCATCTGTCCTAACGTGGTGGTGGGAGAGAAGAACAACCCCATCCATGCCAGGGCCGCCGCCTGCATGAGCAGTGAAACGGTGATCGGCAGACCCGGTCCGACCTTGTCCACCCAGCGCCCGGCTGGCGGCTCGAATACCATGCAGATACCCGTGGTGATCAAGATGACCGAAGACGCCTTACCCGGGGAGTAGCCCAACACGTTGATGAAGTACAACGATCCAATGAAGACCAGGAACGGGATGTAGACGAATCCGACTGCACTCTCGGCGAAGAATCCGCCGGAGAACAGCCGCTCCTTCCAGAGGCCGAAATCCACCAGGGGATAGGCAATTCGGGTTTCCACAACGGCGAAGATGGCCAGCAGTGCAATACCCGCGGCGATGGTTCCCCACGTCGCCGGGGAACTCCAACTCACCGAGGAATTCTGCAGCCCGTAGGTGAGCAGGGTGATACCGGAAGCGCCGAGTATCAGACCTATCCAGTCGTATGTGCCTCGCGATATGACGCTCGTGTAGCCGCGGGTGGCGACGAGTGTCACCGCGATCACCGCAGCGGTGAGCGGCAGGGCTACCCAGAACACCCAGCGCCAGCTCGCGATGTCCATCATCCACGCGGCGAACAGCGGCCCGAGCAGCAGACCGAATCAGTGCGCGAATCCCCAGACCCCGACCGCGAGTCCGCGTCTTGCCAACGGAAATGAGTTGACGACGATGGATAGCGTCGCCGGCGCGGAGATCCCGATACCAATGCCCTGGATCGCCCGTCCACTGATCATCAGCGGCCCGCCGCGCGATGGCCGACATCAGCAATCCGCCACCGAAGATGACAAACCCGATGACGATCATCTTGACCTCGCCAACGAGGTCGCCCATCCGCCCGCCGGCCACCAGTGCGGCACCGAACGCCAGACTGTATGCGGTGATCGTCCAGGTCTGCGCGGACAGGCCCAGCCCGAGGTCCGCCTTGATGGTCGGCAATGCCGGTCCGATCACAGTGGAGAACATCTGCGCGATCAGCGCACCGAATCCCATTGCGGCCAGGATCGCCCACGCGGCCTTGGTGGCCTTCTCGGCAGGCACAGTGGTCATTTGCCAGACTTCCTCTCCTTGAGGTCCCACGGGCCGAAGGCCTGGGGAAGAATCTGGGCCATCGTCTGGACACCTTGCGGCGTCATGACTTTGAGGTCTGGTCCGCCATGCTCATAGAGCAGTTGTCGGCAGCGACCGCACGGCATGAGTGGGTCACCATTGCCGTCGACGCAGTAGGCCGCGGTCAGTCGGCCACCGCCGGAGGCGTACAGCGCAGAGACCATTGAGCACTCCGCGCACAGCGTGATTCCGTAGGAGGCGTTCTCGACATTGGCGCCGGAGACCATCCGGCCGTCATCGACGAGGCCGGCCACACCCACCGGGAAGTTCGAATACGGGGAGTACGAGTTCTTCGCGGCCGCGATCGCGGCACCCTTCAGCGTGTCCCAGTCCACGTCACCCATTCGGCCAGCTACCTCCCGCGGGCCAACGTAACACCGGGGTTCACCGAAAGTGGTAGGAAATCCCAGGAAAACGAGCTAGGCCGCGGCGACAACCGCCGTCAGTGGAATGTAGACCGTGCCCTCGCAGGCACCGCTGCCGATATTGGTGGCGAACATCCCCGTCAGCGAACCATCGGGCTGCGGGTTATAGGTGGTCACCGAACTCGCCGGATCAAAGGTTATGGTCCGGTCGGGCAGCACACAGTCCCATCGCCAGTTGTTGGTTCGCGACCATTGCGTCCCGGTCCAGTCGAATGTCGTCGTCTTCGCCGCGTTGTCTTTGGGCGTGGGTCCGTCGACAACCGATGCCACGCACGACCCCGACGAACAGTCAGTGGCGAACTTGTACCAGGCGGTGTACGGCTCCTCACCCTGTTTGGCAGCCATGCTGGTACCAGTCTTTTTATCGGTCTGGAAGGTGATCTTGTACCAGCCGTTCCAGTTCGGCGCCGGATCGGCCGAGGCGATTGGTGCGAACACCATCGCCCCGGCCGTCAGCACAGCGGCCAGCGCTGTCCTATGCCCAGTGCGCACTGTCATAGGTCAGCGGCTGCACACGCCGTTGACGATCTTGTTGCAGACGGCGCCCGGCGGCGTGGGGTTGACCGTCGGGGAGAACGATGGGCCAGCTGGGCTGACAGCCTTCTCCGTGGGCGTTCCCGCCGGTGCTTCGGAGGTGGCCGGAGCCTGCGAGGTCGACGGTGTGCTCGTCGCCGGGGCTTCCTTTTCCTTGGTGCTACATGCGGTCAGGGTCCCCATCCCGATGATGGCGGCACCGCCGGCGAGAAGAGCGATCTGACGAGTAATGCGTCCAGACATCATGTTTGTCCCTGTCTTCCTGTAGTGACCAGCCCCACTGTCGTTTTCCCCCGGCAGGACTGTTCGGTTGCTTACAGTCTAGTCCCCGTATCAGGGAGCGGTGAATCCTTCACGCTTGTGGGCTCCGTCGCAGAACGGTTTCTTCTCCGAGAACCCGCACCGGCACAGGTAACTCTTTTCGCTCTGTTTGATCAGGGTGCCGTCGGCGGCGAGGATCTCGACCTCGCCGGCAACCTCGAGTGGACCGTCGGTGAGGGTTTTGATGGTGACGCTGGATTCGCTCATGGGTGCATTCTGCTACACCCCGGCGAACGACGAAATCCCGCCACGGGCGAAGTACAGCAGGAACCCGGCGGCGACGAACCACAGCAGCGGACTGATCTCGCCGCCCTTGCCGGCTGCCGAGCGCACCACCACCCAGCTGATGAATCCCGCGCCGATCCCGTTGGCGATCGAGTAACTGAACGGCATCACCGCCACGGTGAGTACGACGGGGAGCGCCACCGAGAACTCGGAGATATCGATATGGCGCAGTTGCGACACCATCATCACCCCGACGATCACCAGGGCCGCGGCAGCCACCTCGCTGGGCACGATCGAGGCCAGTGGCGAGATGAACATTGCAGCCAGGAATAGTGCCCCGGTCACCACATTGGCCAGCCCGGTACGGGCGCCCTCCTCGATACCGGCACCCGACTCGATAAACACGGTGTTCGACGACGACGAGGTCGCACCGCCGGCGACCGCGCCGACGCCCTCGACGATCAACGCGGAGCGCAACCGCGGGAACGTTCCCTGCGCATCGGACAATCCGGCCTGACGGGACAGTCCGGTCAGGGTGCCCAGTGCATCGAAGAAGTTCGCGAATACCAGCGTGAAGACCAGCACGGTCGCCGCAAGAGCGCCGATGCGGCTGAAACTGCCGAAGCTGAACGCTCCCAGTAGGGACAGATCAGGCAGTGCGAACGGTGAACCGGACAGTCGCGGCACTGACAACCCCCAGCCGCCAGGATGATCCACCGCCGAACCCAGATGCCAGATTGCCTCAACGGCCACGGCGACCAACGTCCCGCCCAACAGGCCGATAAGAATGCCGCCACGAACCTTGCGCGCCATCAGGATCGCGGTCAGCAGCAGAGTGAACACAAACACCAGTGTCGGAACCGAGGTGATGTATCCCTGACCTTTTGTGCCCAATCCAACTGGGGGAGAGGGGAATCCGGTGGCCGAGATGAGGCCCGCATCAACCAGGCCGATGAATAGAATGAACAGTCCGATACCGGCGGTGATCGCTATCTTGAGCGCCATCGGCACCGCATCGAACACGAGTCGGCGCAGGCCGGACACGGCAAGCGCGACGATGATCAGACCGTTGATCACCACCAGGCCCATCGCCTCCGGCCAGGTGAGCGTGCCCACCACCGAAGTTGCCAAGAACGAGTTGATGCCCAGTCCCGCCGCGAACGCGAACGGCAATCGTGCGATCACGCCGAACAGGATGGTCATGGCGCCTGCCGTCAACGCAGTGACAGCGGACACCTGCGCGAACTGCAACTGGTTGCCCGCGACATCCTTCGGCCCGGACAGGATGATCGGGTTCAGCACGATGATGTAGGCCATCGCGATGAAGGTGACCAGTCCGCCACGGACCTCAGTGCCTAGGGTCGATCCGCGCGCGGTGATCTCGAAGAAGCGATCGAGGCGATTCACGGATGGAACATTAGGGCTTCGGAGCGGTTGATGCTCTGCGTTCAACGTAGCGGTGTCGCCTTCACGACGCCGACCTCGTCGGGTTGGGTGATCGCTTCTGGCAAGAACTTTTCAATCCCGTACACAAACAGTGCCCCGCCGATCAGACCGCCGATTAACGGCGCGATGATCGGCACCCAGAAGTACAACTCGGTGCCATTGGCCGAGAACCAGGCGTCGTGGTAGCCGGTCAGCCAGGAAGCCAGTCGCGGAGCGAAGTCCCGGGCGGGGTTGATGGCGTAGCCCGCGTTGGAGCCCCAGCCCAGGCCGATGGCCACCACCAGCAGTCCGATGAACAGCGGCGCGGTGTTGCCCAGCGGGGGATTATTCACCGCACTGGTCAGGGCGAAGATCACCATCACCAGGATCGCGGTGCCGACGATCTGGTCGAGGAACGCCGTCGGCAGCGAGACGCCGATGTCGGGCGAGGTGGAGAAGATGCCCTGGGTGGCCTTGGTGTGACCGGCGTCGACGCGCCGAATCGCATCCGCGTAGACGACCCGCACCAGCAGGGCACCGACGAACGCGCCGAGCACCTGGGCGGCGATATAGGGCAGGATCTTTCGCACCGGGAAGCCCTTGAAGGTCGCCAGGGCGACCGTCACCGCCGGGTTCAGGTGCGCACCGCTGAGTCGGCCGGCGACGAAGACCGCCAGGCAGACCCCCAGGCCCCATCCCCAGGCGACGGAGTTGTAGTCACCGGTCGATCCCGGGACCGTGCCCAGTTCCTTTCCTCCGGTGACGACCTGGGCCACCACCCCTACCCCGAACAGGATCAGGATCATCGTCCCGAAGAATTCAGCCGAGCACTCGCCCATCAGTGGAGTTCGTTTCACGTCGGGAACGTAGCAATGGCAACGGTTCGCTGTTCGGGTATTCGCCAAGGAGATAGCGAGGCTTATGCCAGGTAGCGGCTTAACCAATCCTGCAAGCGTTGCCAAGCATCCGCGGCTGCCACCGCGTCGTACCGCTGTCCACTGTCGTTGAAGAACGCATGGTCGGCACCTTGTTCGACGACCAATTCGTTGACCAATCCGGCGCGCTCCAGCGCAGCCTTGGCTGCGGGCTCCGTCGAGGTCACCCGCTGATCGAGCGAGCCGTAGAAGGCCAGCACCGCAGCGTTCTTCGACCCGGCGAAGTCGGGATCGTCAGGAATCGGGCCGTAGAACGGGATGGCTGCCGCGAGCCTTGGCTCACCGGCGGTAAGCAACCGCCACACCAGTCCGCCCCCGAAGCAGAACCCGATCGCGGCGAGTTTGCGGCCGGGCACGCGAGCCTGCAACTCGTCGAGGGCGGAATTCATATCGGCGATGAAGCGCTGCGGGTCGGCTGCGGCCAGCGCCGCGGTGGCGGCCGCGGGGTCGGTGAATGTTGCAGTGCCGCCTTCCTCGGAGAGCAGATCGACCGCCAGTGCCGAGTAGCCGATCCCGGCCAGCCGTCCCGCCACCGATCCCACCCAGTCGGTGAGACCTTTATTCTCGTGAATCACCAGAACCGCGCCGCGGGGGTCCTCGGCTGGCGCCCAACTACCCATGAGCGGCCCTCGTGGGCCAGCCCACGAGATTGCCTCGGTCGGGCGCACTGTCGCCATCCCGGGTGGCGGACCTGACGGCACGGGGGACGCGGCGGGGGACGATCCGGGGGACGATCCGGGGGACCGGGTCGTTCGGTTGTCGGCGCAGGCGGCGATCAGCGCACCCGCCGCCGCCGTGCCCATGCCGAGTAACCCCAGTCGCCGCAGCGCTTCGCGGCGCGACAGCAGGCCGTCGACGTGGTCGGTGGCGATCTCTTCGGCGACGTATCTTCCCAGTGGTGTCACCTTGAGGAGTATGCGCGGCGACCGGGGAGCGCGGGCCGCTCGTGGTAAAAATTGGGGAGTGGCAGCAGGAAAACCCGCGAAGTCCCGGCGCAGGGGACTTGCCGCCGTCCTGGCGATTCTGGTCGTCGCCGCAGTGGCGGGCGTCCTGTACTGGCAGGAACACTCAACCCGGCCACCCACCTCCGGGCCGTCGCCGACCTGGCGCGCCGAAGCGTCGTCACCGTCGGCGATCGTGTCGCCACCGCCTCCCGGCGACCCGTCCCGCTTCGACATGGCCCGCGAGCAGCTCGGGAAACTTGAGGTCCGCGGCTGGGACCGCACCTCGGACTTCAAGCGCTATCAGTTCGGGAAAGCCTGGAGCGACGATGTCAACGTCGAGTTCGGGCACAACGGCTGCAACACCCGCGACGACATTCTGCGCCGCGACCTGCAGAACCTCGTGGTGCGGCCGGGCACCTGCTATGCCCAGAGTGGCACTCTCATCGACCCGTACAGCGGCGTCACCATCGACTTCGTTCGCAGCCCTGACACCTCCAACGCCGTCGAGATCGATCATGTCGTCGCATTGGCGGACGCCTGGTACAAGGGTGCGCGTGCCTGGGATCCGCAGCGCCGGCTGGACTTCGCCAACGATCCGCGCAATCTGCTCGCAGTGAGTCCACAAGCCAACTTCAACAAGGCATTTCGCGATGCCGCATCCTGGCTGCCCTCGAATGAGGCGTTCCGATGCGATTTCGTCGCCCGCCAGATCGAGGTCAAAACCGCCTATGGACTATGGCTGGCGGCAAAAGAGAAGAAAGCCATCGAAGCGGTACTGGCGCGCTGTTAGGGCTCGACACCCAACCGGCTAGCGTCACTCCCATGACATCGCCACCACTGATCGCCGTCGTCACAGGTGCCAGCCGCGGGGCCGGACGCGGTATCGCTCGTGCGTTGGGAACCGCGGGCTGGCGGGTGTACCTGACCGGTCGCACCGACGGGCTCGACGAAGCCGCGCGCCAGGTCACCGACGCCGGGGGCGAGGGCATTGCGATGCGGACCGATCACGGCGACGACGCTTCGGTGGCGGCGTTATTCGCCCGGGTGTCCGACGACAACGGCCGCCTCGACCTCCTGGTGAATAATGCCGCTGCCATCAGTGACGCGCTGACCAACCCCGCGCCGTTCTGGGAGAAACCGCTGAGCCTTGCCGATGTGCTCGACGTCGGCCTGCGCTCGGCCTACGCGGCGTCGTGGTACGCCGCACCACTGCTGTTGCGTGCCGATCGTGGACTGATCGCGTTCACCTCATCGCCGGGATCGGTCTGCTACATGCACGGACCGGCCTACGGTGCCCAGAAGGCCGGCGTCGACAAGATGGCTGCTGATATGGCCGTCGACTTCGCCGGTACCGCGGTGTCGACGGTGTCGATCTGGATGGGCATCCTGCTCACCGAACGCCTGCAGCAAGCCTTCGGCGAGAATGCGGAGGCGCTGGCCGGTTTCGCCGAGCACGCCGAAACTCCGGAATTCACCGGACGGCTCATCGATGCGCTCTACCGCGATTCCGAATTGGCAACGCTCAACGGCCACACCGTGATCGCCGCCGAACTTGCTGCGCGCTATCGCCTCACCGACGAAGGTGGACGACGCCCGCCCTCGCACCGCGAAGCCCTTGGTGCACCACGGGAGCCGAGCAGCGTGGTCGTGCGCTAGCCAACGAGGTGTTGTGCGCAGTGATGTGAGATGGGAAGCGCCACGCCGATATCGTGATTGATCATTGCTCTCGACACCTGCTAAATTGCCCGCCATGAGCGTAATGAATAAGGGCCTTGGTCGGTATCTGGGCACGGCGGCGGGCCTCGCCTGTCTTGCCATCGCGGTAGCAGCACCGGCGTCTGCTGACAATCTCAACACCACGACGTGTTCTGAACAACAGGTCATGTCGTCGCTGCAGAAGAACTCCCCGATGATCTGGGGCAAGATCAGTGGCGATCCACAAACGGAGCAGAAGTTGCGGGTGGCACTGGACGCGCTCCTGGCCGCACCGCCGGGCCAGCGTGAGCAGTTAGCGAATACGCTGGAGCAGGCCCTCGGCAAAGATCAGTTGACGGACATCAGCGATGACGTCCTCAACGCCTCTGGCGGTCCGATCGGCAGAGCAGTCAACGATTGCCACAACTTCTGAACCAGTGTCTCCCGGTGGTCGGCGCACCGTAACTCTCGCCCCTGACCGTCCTAGTCCTCTTTATGGATCAATTTCTGCAGGGCCACGCGGTCGGGTGCCAGTAACTCGGCGATCCGGGCCTGGTTCACATCGGCGATGATGATCTCGCCGACATCTTTGTTGACACTGCTGAAGATGCCGTGCGCTTTCATCTTCTCGGTCTGATAGACGTTGTCTTCGGTCGGCGACACGTAGTACACGGCGTCGGCTTTGAAACGGTTGACCAGCCACAGGTGAACCACCGTCATCAGGCGCTTCTGGCGCATCTTGGCGGCATAGGTGTTCTGGTCGCGCACCGTGAGGATGCTGCGGCCGTGACGGTCCTTGATCGGATCGAACACCACATCGGCCAGTTTCTCGCCGTTGGAGTCGCCGAAAATTGCCAACTCCAGCACGTCCGCGCCGGCTCTGCGCGGACGCAACTGCACCCGCAGTCGCTCGCCGAGTTTGTAGTGCTCGCTCCACAGGGCCAGCCAGTCCTCGAGGAGCTTCTTGGGCACCTCGGTCTGCACCAGGTGCTGAACCTGGGTGGAACCCTTGCCCATGGACTTGGTGGTCGCGGTGCGTCCGGACGACGCGGCCAGTGCCGCATCGCTGCGCGGACCGCCGACGAGCGTCTGCGGTGTGCGATAGGGCGACTCGAGTAGACGCATCTTGCGCTGCAGACGGGCCAGCGCCAGCATCCCGTCCTGACGCAGGGCGGTGGCGAACTCCTCGGCCGCCACACCGTCGATCTGATGACCGCCATAGGTCATGAAGTTGAAGACGAAGCCCATCTTGCCGAGTTCCTCGGGGAAGGCCCGCATCTCATCATCGGTCATCCCGGTGGTATCCCAGTTGAACGACGGCGACAGGTTGTAGGCCATCATCGCCTCGGGAAATACCGCGTGGATCGCCTCGGCGAACTCACGAGCTTCGGTGAGATCGGCGGTCTTGGTTTCCATCCACAGGATGTCTGCGAACGGGGCTGCGGCAAGGGATTTCGCGATCGCGTACGGAATGCCGCCGCGCACCTGGTAGTAGCCCTCCGGGGTGCGGGCCCGCTCGCAGTCCCACGGCGCGTCCACCCCAAGTTCGGCGGCCTTGCGCTGAGCGGCATACAGCGACGCGGTCTTAGCGAAGTCAGCCCACTCGGCCGGCTTCATCGCCAGCGCCTCGCCCTCGCTCTCCTTGAACCGCAACAGCTCACCCACGGCATTGCCGTAGGTTTCCAGACCCGCGTCTTCCTGCCAGGCATCCACGAACTGCGACTCGACCCGGTCGAACAGCGCGTCCACCGAACCAGTGCGGTTCTTGGTCCACGTCGCGGCCGCCTCGTCCACCAATTGGGTGACACCGCGACTCGCCAGCCACGCCTCCGCCGCGGCGTACTCGCCCTCGGGCAGGGCGTAGAGCAGATGCCCGTTGAGCTCGGTGACGCCCTGGGTGTGGAAGCGGCGCAACATCGCCAGGAAACATGACTTGTACGGCGGGATGTCGAGGTTGGTCACGCCGAGCAGGAACGGCTGATCGCGCTCATCGGAACGCCCGTCGATCAGGTTGGCCGCCTCGGCATCGGTGCGGGCCACGATGATTCCGGGCACGCCCATGATGTCGAGCTGGAACCGGGCGGTGTTGAGCCGCTTGATCTGCTCATCCGAGGGCACCAGCACCTTGCCGCCCTGGTGATCGCATTTCTTGGTACCGGGCCGCTGATCCTCGATGTGGTAACCGGTCACGCCGGCTTCGACGAAGCGCCGAATCAGGTTGCGCACGTGCGGATCTCCACCGTGACCGGTATCGGCATCGGCGATGATGAACGGTCGGTAGTCTATCGCGGGGGTGGCGGCGCGCTGCTCGTCGGTCATCTGCAGCCGCAGGTACTGCTGGTTGCGGTCAGCGGTGAGCAGGGCGCGCACCAGGCCGGCGGCCTCGTCGGGCACTTGGCTCAGCGGATAGCTCGCGAGGTCCGGACCCGGATCCTCGGTGACGGAACCCTTCGCCGACGTCGCCCAGCCGCCCAGGTAGATGCCCTCGATACCGCAGCGCTTCATGGCCACTGCCTGGCCGGGGGTGTAAGGGCCGAACGTGGTGATCGACCGGTGCTGTCCGAACAGCTCACGGAGACGGAGGTGGAAGGCTGCGGAGGTCTCGCGGGCCACGGTGTAGTCCACACCGATCGTGCCGCGCTGCTCGACGACCTGCCGCGCGGTGTACAGCCGGGTGATGCCCTTGAATCGCGGGCTGTCGAAGTACCGCTGGGTGGCGGCGACTTCGCCCTCGAAATCGGTTCCGGTGACTGGGTCCGGTGCGACCTTGGACATGACTGCTCCTATCGAGCCGGTGTGCGCTGGTGTCGTGCTGAGGTCCTCATCTAACCCCCCGCGCCGTCCGATTATTCCGGATAGCGTCCGGAGGCTGTCAGCGGGTACGTCCGACGCGACAGTCAGTGCAGGCGGCAGTAGCCATTCCGGCCTGTGGCTTAAGGGGCTGCAACCTGGCTGACCACCGGCGTTCCAACCAC
>Ga0164294_10002163_pt1 | contig 17904 bp, 10 predicted proteins | sample GEODES005metaG_FD_111479 | JGI IMG/M metagenome (GOLD analysis project Ga0164294, IMG submission 111479) | Oligotrophic lake water microbial communities from Sparkling Lake, Wisconsin, USA - GEODES005 metaG | ecosystem: Environmental > Aquatic > Freshwater > Lake | place: USA: Sparkling Lake...
TGATTTTGCTAAACTTTTCAGCTCAGATATTACTTTAGTCTTATCAGGCGAAATGACATAGGTAGGTGTAAAATCATTGTCTATGTCAATAACTTTGTCACCTTTCGTGGGCAAATCTCTAACATGACCGAAGGAAGATTTCACAACAAAATCTTTGCCTAAATAACCTTCAATTGTTTTAGCTTTTGCCGGGGACTCTACGATGACTAAATTTTTTGCCATTTCAAATTTTGAAAATATGTAATTTTTAAAGACCGCAAATATAAGTGCTTAAAATGTATTTATTCAAATTGATTTTTAACCAGATCGAAATAATCAAAAAATCATTCAGGAATATTACCAATTCTAATTCTTGAATTTATATTTATGCGCAAACCTACATAATTAAATTGGCCATTATTAAAATTAGCTATTGCTTCTAATCGCAATACTTTCATGACCCCATCTAAACCATAGCCAATTTCATTGTAAAATAGGTTTTGATTATTTATGTAATAAGCATTGGCTATCAATAATTCTTTTACATAGGCTTTTTTAAACCCTAATAATGGTTTTAACCATAAATTAGAAAATTGAAATTGGGACAGTACTTCTACATAATTTCCCGAAGTACTGTAAGCATAATGATTTACATTTAACCGTTGGGTTGCCCCGCTGGCCAAATTTTGATAATAACCAACTAATCGATGAGAGGCTAACATTTCCCCTGTTTGAACTAAGCTAATTCCTCCATTAAAATGCTTATAGTCCTGAAAATAAACAGGTTTATCGCCAATGAATGTGCCGGTATTAAAAATGAAACCTGTTTTAATCCAAGGACTTAAACTTAAATTTTGAATGTAAGAAAGCTCTAACAATTGAAAATTAATATTGGATTTAAATACGTTGGGCCAACCTGCACGGTATTTAAAAATGACTAATGGAGATGACCCCCAGTCATTTACTCGTAAACCATTGACATGGGAATAGGACAAAAATGGCCTGAAAGCTAATTGAACTTGGGTAACAAAAGAATTGTGCGTATCAAATCCTTCTTTTAGGTATTCTGTATTAGTAGGATTATTACTACTAAAGGTTCGGTTCATGTAATTAACCCAATAATAATCAGTCGTATTATCCATTTGACTTTGCCTTGAAGATTCAAACAAAGCTTTTATATAAAATCGAGATGAAAATCGATTAATCATTGACAAACTCCAAAATTCTTTTCGATAAATCTTCATTTGATTATTTTTAAAAAATAATGTAGCTAAAGAATTCATTTCGGATGATATGGTATTATCCGGGTTAAATTGAGCTATATAGTCCCCATTGGTTAATTGAACATCAAAGTAATCTGTTTTATACCTTAGTTTTAAGTAACCCGTATTTCGATTTAATCCAAAAGAACGCCTACCTAATGCTTCAAACTCCACATATTTATAGGGTGCCCATCTACGTCTAAATGCGATAGCTGAGTTAACTACAAAACCTTCTACAGTATTAAAATTTGAATCAAAAACGGGGGTTTTATAATAAACTTCAAATGGGTAATAATCATTTTTCCTTTCCCCAAAATAAAATGATTTGCTAAGAATTAACTGACTTGGATTAAAAGGAACTTGAAGGAGTGCATCATAAGAAGCTACTGAAGTTTCTATCGTTGATTCACGTAATTCATTTAAAAATATGGATTCTTCGGGTACCATATTTTTTAAATTAGTAACAACGGAATCTATATGGATAAGACCTGAGGCAAGTCTTGTCTTCCACTTTCTGACAAGCCCATCATGCAAATTTTTTAGTAACTGAGAAGCGAAAACTTCATCAAAAGCAATTTCAGATATATTTATTTTCTCTTTTTTATTGACCGATAGGCTAAATACTTGGGGTGGCAAAGACCAATTCTCGACCGAACTCATTACATGTTGATTTAGGTGATATTCTCCCTTAATGCCCAGCAATCCTCCTTTAATTATAAATTTTGAATCTTTGGGAATCCATTTGCCTTCGAAAAAGGTATTTTTTAAATCTAAAAAATATAATATGTCATCTGAAAGTACTTGACCTTCCCAGCGAACAATCCAGCCGTCTAGACTCAGAGTTAATTTGCCTTGAAATAATCGATCTGTTTTAAATTTTGGTTGAATTAAAAACTGTTTACATACTTGATTATCGACAAGTGTATCCGATAAAAAAGAATAATTATAATAATAAAAACCATCGTAATTCAAGGGAGAAATACATTGAGTTCCTAAAAAATCTTGGTAAAAATCTGGCCAAAAGAATAGGCTAGGGGAACCACTTTTTTTTCGATAAGGTTTGAAATAATTAATCTCATGAATCATTTGGCTTAAATTCCCCAAATAAACTTTAGAAATTGTTTCATTCCCGTACCATTGACCTTCTTTAATTCCTTCTATATTTTGCAATCTTTTCTTACCTAAACCAATAAATTTCGAAAACCTTGCTTTTTCAATCGAATGAACTGTGAAAATTAATTTATTTACATCTGAACTATGCTGTCCAGCAGTATTAATGGCCAATTTTATTAAGGAATCAGATTTTAATGATTGAGCATGAAGGGTAACATGTCCCGTAAGAAAAGCTATTATTACGAGAAATTTAATACTCAATTTAATCACCAAGTGAGAAATTAATTACAAAAAAGTACCGAAAAAAAATAGAATTATGATATACAATTCTTAATTCCTAAATAAATTCTAATACAAAGTAAATCATATTTCTAATTAGTGGCAAAATTGAACCTAATCTATTAATTTTGCAGACTAATTATAAACCAAATTAATCTTATGGCCTTTGACATTGAAATGATTAAAGCTGTTTACAGCAAAATGCCAGCTCGCATTGCAGCAGCACGTTCACTAACAGGAAAAGCACTGACATTAACTGAAAAAATTCTTTATAGTCATTTATGGGAAGGTACTCCTACAAATACATTTACAAGAGGAAATTCATATGTAGATTTTGCACCAGACCGTGTTGCCATGCAAGATGCAACAGCTCAAATGGCATTATTGCAATTTATGCAAGCAGGAAGACCGCAAGTTGCCGTACCTTCTACAGTACACTGTGACCACTTAATTGAAGCAAAAGTAGCGTCAACGACCGACTTAAAAGTAGCGGTTGATAAAAATAAAGAAGTTTATGATTTTCTTTCATCTGTTTCAGATAAATATGGGATAGGGTTTTGGAAACCAGGAGCAGGTATTATACACCAAGTTGTATTAGAAAATTATGCATTCCCAGGTGGAATGATGATTGGTACTGATTCACATACGGTAAATGCGGGTGGTTTAGGGATGATTGCCATTGGGGTTGGTGGAGCAGATGCTTGTGATGTAATGGCTGGTTTAGCTTGGGAACTTAAATTTCCAAAGCTTATTGGCGTAAAATTAACAGGAAAACTAAATGGCTGGACTTCAGCCAAAGATGTCATATTAAAAGTAGCGGGTATATTGACCGTGAAAGGTGGTACAGGCTGTGTAGTAGAGTATTTTGGAGATGGCGCCACTTCTATGTCATGCACTGGAAAAGGAACTATTTGTAATATGGGTGCCGAGATTGGTGCAACCACCTCTACATTTGGATATGACGATTCTATGGCTCGTTATTTAGAGTCCACAGATCGTGCCGATGTAGCGGCTTTAGCAAACCAGGTTAGAGAACACTTAACAGGTGATCCTGAAGTATATGCAAATCCTGAAAAATATTTTGACCAAGTCATTGAAATCGATTTAAATACATTAGAGCCATATTTAAATGGACCATTTACGCCAGACCTAGCTACGCCCATTTCAAAAATGAAAGAGATGGCTGAAAAAAATGGTTGGCCTACTAAGGTTGAAGTAGGTTTAATCGGATCTTGTACCAATTCATCTTATGAAGATATAGCGAGGGCCGCTTCATTAGCGAAACAAGTTTCAGCTAAAGGATTAAAGACAAAAGCACAATTTACGATCACACCGGGATCTGAACTAGTACGATATACGATTGAAAGAGATGGTTTTATAGACACATTTAATTCAATTGGCGCTACGGTATTTTCAAATGCATGTGGACCTTGCATTGGCCAATGGGCAAGACCAGGGGCGGAAAAAGCAGAAAAGAACACCATCGTACACTCGTTTAACCGAAATTTTGCGAAGCGCGCAGATGGCAATCCAAACACATTTGCTTTTGTTGCCTCTCCAGAAATAGTTACGGCGCTAGCCATCGCAGGGGATTTGACATTCAATCCTTTAACAGATCATTTAATTAACGAAGAAGGAGAAAAAGTATACTTAGAAGCACCTAGTGGAGATGAATTACCAAAACAAGGATTTACCGTAGAAGATGCAGGTTACCAGGCACCCGCTGAAGACGGATCGCAAGTTCAGGTTAAAGTATCGCCAACCTCAGATCGTTTGCAGTTATTAGACCCATTCTCACCTTGGGAAGGATCCGATTTAACTGATTTGAAATTATTAATCAAAGCAAAAGGGAAATGTACAACAGATCATATTTCTATGGCAGGTCCTTGGTTAAAATACCGAGGTCACTTAGATAATATATCCAATAACATGTTGATAGGTGCCGTCAACTTTTATAATGATAAAACAGACAACGTAAAAAGCCAATTGAATGGTCAATACGATACGGTCCCAAATACACAAAGAGCTTACAAAGCAGCGGGAGTAGGTACTATAGTAGTTGGGGATACCAATTACGGAGAAGGATCTTCGCGTGAACATGCGGCGATGGAACCAAGACATCTTGGCGTTAGAGCCGTGCTAGTGAAGTCATTTGCTCGTATTCATGAAACTAATTTGAAGAAGCAAGGGATGTTAGCATTAACTTTTTCAAACGATTCCGATTATGATAAAATTCAAGAAAATGACTCTATCTCGATTAAAGGATTAACTTCTTTTGCATCAGATAAACCATTGACTATTGAATTATCACATTCGGATGGTTCAAAGGATGAGTTTTTAGTCAATCATACCTACAATGATCAACAAATAGAGTGGTTCAAAGCTGGGGGAGCATTAAACATTATTAGAGCATCTGTAAAATAAACTTGTTTTTGGCTGCATAATTGTATAATTTTGCGACTCGATTTATCTAAATATTAGTTCGTTTATAATATGGCAGCCATCAATGCGGTTAAAATTTTTTCTGGATCAGCTTCAAATTATTTAGCAAAAGATATTGCTAAATACTATGGAAAAGATCTAGGTGCTGCTACCATTTTAAAGTTTTCTGATGGGGAAATGTCTCCAAGTTTTGATGAATCAGTTAGGGGATGTGATGTATTTATTATTCAATCCACTTTTCCTAGTTCAGACAATTTGATGGAGCTATTACTCATGATAGATGCGGCTAGAAGAGCATCGGCTCATTACGTAACTGCTGTTATGCCATACTTTGGCTATTCAAGACAAGATCGTAAAGATAGGCCACGTGTAGGAATAGGCGCCAAACTTATTGGGAATTTATTAACAGCTGCTGGGGCAGATCGATTGATGACAATTGATTTGCACGCAGGACAGATACAAGGATTCATGGATTTTCCAGTGGATCATCTAGAAGGTAATGCCATATTTGTTCCATATTTGAAATCATTAAACTTAGACAATATTGTTTTTGCTTCCCCTGACGTTGGTGGTGTGGTAAGAACAAGAAACATGGCTAAATTTTTTAATGCTGATATGGTCATTTGCGATAAACATAGAAAACGTGCCAATGAAATCACCTCGATGCAATTAATCGGAGATGTTAAAGGCGCTGATGTGGTATTAGTTGATGATTTAATTGACACAGGCGGCACATTATGTAAAGCAGCGCAATTAATCATGGATAAAGGAGCCAAATCTGTTCGAGCAGTGGTTACACATCCTGTATTATCTGGAAATGCATATGATAATATTTCGAATTCAATATTAACTGAATTATTAGTCACAGATACTATTCCGCAAAAACAGGTATGCGATAAAATTAAAGTACTTTCAGTCGCAGAATTGTTTGCTAAGGCGATAGGAAGAATTAGAGATCACGAGTCAATCAGTTCATTATTTATTAAATATTAATTTCAACCGTTTTTAGGGGATAGCCAAGGCGAAAGACTAAAAACATTAACAAAAAACAAAATGAAAAAATTAGAGATTGTAGGGTTTAAAAGAGCGAATCTCGGTAGTAAAGGCGCAAAAGATTTACGTGCTGAAGCTTTAGCTCCTTGTGTATTGTATGGTGGAAAAGAGCAGGTGCATTTTTCTGTACCTATGATATTATTTCGTGAATTATTATATTCTGCGGATGTGTATGAAGTAGAATTAAATGTAGAAGGTGATAAGTATAGAGCCGTATTGCAAGATGCTCAATTTCATCCTGTAAATGAGATGATACTTCACGTCGATTTCCTTGAGATTGTTGATGGAAATCCAATTAAAATTGCTGTGCCGATCAAGGTCATTGGAAATTCTCCAGGAGTAATTAAAGGAGGTAAAATGATTCAAAAACTACGTAAGGTTACTTTAAAGGGTTTATCTGAAAATATTCCTGATTTCGTAACAGTTGACATTTCTGGACTAGACTTAGGTCAAACAGTAAAAGTTAACAAATTAGTTGTTGAAGGATGTGAGATTTTAAATCCAATGTCAAATCCAGTGGCAACCATCGATATCCCTAGAGCATTAAGAGGTAAGTTAACTACTTAATTCTTTTCTAATTGTATCTTAAAAAGCCTTCCAAACGGAAGGCTTTTTTTATGGGTAACACATAATTACAAAATATATCTTACAACTTTTTTTGCTTTCCTAATTTATCCTCCTTCAAAAAACGCAAAGATCAAGGCATAAAAAAAGAGGCACATACATGTACCTCTAAAATAAAATATATACCTATACTTATTTCTTTGCAATAACCTTTACAATAGGTGCTTTTTCCATTTTGGAAACATGCTTAGAATCTCCTACATGTATGTAAGGTGCAATCACCAAAGAAACAATTGACATCAATTTTATTAAAATATTCATCGATGGACCTGAGGTATCTTTAAAAGGATCACCTACCGTATCACCAGTAACTGCTGCCTTATGTGGCTCAGAACCTTTTTTATACGTTACACCGTCAATTAAAACACCTTTCTCAAAAGATTTTTTTGCATTATCCCAAGCACCACCCGCATTTGATTGAAATATACCCATCAAAACACCAGACACCGTTACACCAGCTAATAAACCACCTAATACTTCAGGTCCCATCGTAAAACCAACCAACACAGGAACTGTTAATGCAATGGCTCCAGGTAAAATCATTTGACGAATAGAAGCCTCGGTTGAAATAGCTACGCATTTCTCATACTCAGGCTTCGCTTTATACTCCATAATACCTGGAATTTCTCTAAATTGACGTCTTACCTCATTCACCATTTCCATGGCAGCCTTACCTACAGCTGAAATACATAAGGCAGAGAAAATAAATGGAATCATACCCCCTACAAATAATCCGGCTAAAACATCAGCTTTATATATGTCGATTTGGGTAATACCTGAAATTCCAACAAAAGCAGCAAACAAAGCTAATGAAGTTAATGCCGCAGAAGCGATCGCAAAACCTTTTCCTGTCGCTGCTGTCGTATTACCAACCGCATCTAAATTATCTGTACGCTCACGAACCTCAGCAGGTAATTGAGCCATCTCAGCTATACCTCCTGCGTTATCTGCAATAGGACCAAAAGCGTCAATCGCTAATTGCATCGCCGTAGTAGCCATCATTCCTGCTGCCGCTATGGAAACTCCATAAATACCTGCAAAATGATAAGATCCTATGATACCAGCAGCTAAAACTAAAATAGGAAGTACGGTAGACTCCATACCTACGGCTAATCCACCAATAATGTTGGTCGCATGACCTGTACCCGACTTTTGAACAATCGAATCTACCGGACGCTTACCCATCGCTGTGTAATACTCGGTAATAATTGACATTAATGTTCCTACAATTAATCCCACAATGATGGCGTAAAATACATCCATGGAAGAAAATTCTCTTCCTCTCAAATTTAATGTTTCAGGCAATATATTAGTTACCAAAAAATACGAAGTAACAAAAGTGATTGCAATAGAAGTGTAGTTACCTACATTCAAAGCATTTTGAACAGAAGATGTTTCACTTGATATACGCACAAAAAATGTACTTACAAGAGAAGCCAACAAACCTACACCTGCAATGAGCATTGGTAACAAAACAGGGGAGAAGCCACCAAAATTATCATTAACTGATATTTCTTGACCTAATACCATCGTAGCTAAAATAGTCGCCACATAAGAACCAAACAAATCAGCTCCCATACCAGCCACATCGCCTACGTTGTCTCCCACATTATCCGCAATAGTGGCAGGATTACGTACATCATCTTCAGGAATTCCAGCTTCTACCTTTCCCACTAAATCCGCTCCTACGTCAGCAGCTTTCGTATAAATACCTCCACCTACACGAGCAAATAATGCAATAGATTCAGCTCCTAGTGAAAATCCAGCTAATACTTCAATAGCAGTTCTCATTTCCATCGAAGTTAACGCTTGTCCTTCAGCAAAAATTTGATAAAAGGCAATAAATAAACCTCCTAAACCTAAAATTGCTAATCCAGCTACTCCCATACCCATCACAGAACCTCCAGTAAAAGAAACATTTAAAGCTTTTGCCAAAGAAGTTCGAGCAGCTTCAGCCGTACGAACATTTGCCTTTGTAGCCACAATCATTCCAATATAACCTGCAGTAGCAGAAAATACCGCACCTATTAAAAAAGCAACAGCTATTAAAGGAGACGAATGAATTGGATTATCCGGTGTACCCTCTTGAGTTCCCAACCATGCCAATAAAATAGCTGTAGGTATAGCGAAATAAGTTAAAATTTTCCATTCAGCTTTTAAAAACGCGATAGCACCATCAGCAATATAACCTGCCAATTCCTGCATTTTTTCATTTCCAGCATCTTGCTTCGATACCCAACTAAATTTCCACGCTGTGTACAGCAAACCCACTAAACCAAAAGCAGGAACTAAATAAACAATTGAATTCATAAATCTGTATTTATATTATTCTAAATAAATTTGTCACAAAAATAAGGAATAGCCCCTGAAAAAACAATTAAAAAGGTAATCTGAAAACTAATTTCAGCCTTTCTGGAACCCAATTACCCATCGGATAAACGACATCTAAAGAGATAATTTTAGCTATACCGCTTATCCCGTATGAAATTTCGTGATAATCTTGTTTATAAATAGGGGCATAAATTTTTAAATAATTATATCCCACATGTTCCCTTATTCCATAAAGATTAAGCAAATTAATTTGTGAAAAGAATAATTTACGGGGTTCCCAATGAATATGAGCTCTTATATGAGAACTACTTGTACTAAATAAATAATTGGGTAAAGCATAAAACATTCTGCGGTCATTGCTTACGACATCCATTTCATTTCCTTTAAAATGCTGATAATCTAAAAAAGAGGTCGGTTTCTCTAAAAACTGAGAATAATTAATAAAATAACTTAACCGACCAAAACGATTGAGCGAAATAGATTGATTGGCACTAAAACTAATTTTAGAAAAAGGATGATCGATGATACCATTTTCCATTTGTAGATTGAAAGTAGGACCCTCATTATTAGATAACCGCCGGACTTGATTAAATCTTCGCCAACTAGATAATGGCTGCCAGCGCACATTAAATCTAGTATAAAACTGGTTATTATCTTGGAGTGAAATATTCCCTAATTCATTATTCAAAGAAGTGTTCGAAGTAAAAAAGGTAGAATTGCTAAAAAATCCTTGATCAACATGATTAGATAGACCTTTACGATGCCTATATTCTAAAAATCCACTCAATCGAATTTTAGAAGATAATTGGTATTCATAACCCACATTCAAAAAATTCTTCTGATATAATTTCAGAAAATTTTCATTTAATAATAGCGCATAAAACTTATTGTAGGATTCTGAAACTGGATTAGTAGAATTTATTTGATACACATTACTTCCAGCTCCCAAGCTTAAACGCCGCCTATTTTCATCAAAATTTCTTGTGTAACCAAGATCTCCATTAAAAGCCTTTCTCGCTAATGCGTATCGAAAATTAGCATTAATAGAATAAAAATTAGATAAACTAAATAAATGCCGAAACTCGATATTTCTTTGAATGACATATCCATCAACAGGATTAAAGCCTCCAGACAAAGAACCCAGCCTTAAACTTGGCCCCAAATTCCTCTTTTCGTATAAATAGGTTCGAGCAGTTATCAAATCGGTCCAACGAAATACCGGCAAGTTTCTTAATGAATCCTTAGTTAACTTATTCCTATCTAATAACTGAAGGCTATCAGCTTGTTTATAACCGACCACCTCCGCTTCAGTAAGTGGCACTTGACGTTCAGACACCCAGAAAGACTCGTCATGTTTAGAAGCCATTGAATCAACCTCAAATACATAATCCGAAGTAAATATTTCTTTTTCTTCTGATTTCTCTAAAAATTCCGACTTTTCATCCTTAGCTACCTGCCGCAAAATCTTCTTCAATTTATTTCTAGTTACTTCTGAGGACAATGCGGATTTAGGATCTTTAACTTTTTCTCGATCTATTTCTTTAGCTAAAGATTTATTTAAACGCTCTTCGATGATATTGGGTTTAACCACGAGAACAGGGTTAACCTTGATTTTATATTCCTTTATTTGTGTAATGTATCGAAATGTGGCACCAAAGCCCATCGCATCAAAATTAATATTCACATCATAATTTATGGGCATCCAAACACCTTGGAACAAGGAATTTTGTTGTTGCATTCTAAACTGACCCGATGAATTTTTAAAGTTCAAACTAAAAGAATAAATACTCCAAGTATCTTCAACAACAGAAATTACCCCTTCGAACAAATCCTGGTAACTAGTCTTAGGAGTGATTTGAATTTTACTAATGGTTTGACCATTGACAATAAAACTACCGATATAAGCAAATTTATAAAACTGAAACGCGTTGGGTGCCACTGGAGAAATTAAGTATCCCCAAATTTTAGGTGAATAGAAATTAGTTTGAGTCACACGTAAATTTGGTGCATCCGCATTTCTCAATACCGCCGGTAAATTGTTTCGATTTGACAATACTTTTTCGGTTATTTTATTAGGCTTTTGATAATTAACTTGATTTATCCCTTCAAGTAAATAAGTAGAGCCCACTTTAATTCCCGCTTCCTTTTCCATTTTCTTGCCAACCAACGCATTCATCATTTTCGAAATTGAAGTAATTTTGCCAACCCCTTTAACATAGGCTTTGGCGCTGTATTGATCTACTTCCTTCGTATGAAAAGGAGCCATTGAAATCATTCTCCGCATAATGCCAATCGCTGGATCCTCTTTTAAACCTCCTACATTAACTTCCGCTAACGAAACTGCTTGTTCCTCTAGAACCACATTTATTTCGATTTTATCCGTACTTTTTTCAATGTTTACTTTTTTTGAATATGGACTATGCCCCAAAAACCGAAACACTAATTCATGATTTCCTATGGGAACTTGCACTGCATATTTTCCATCTTCATTGGCCAATGTACCCTTGTTTAAATCTGATACCCAAACAGTAGCAAATGGCAGCGCATCACCCTTTTTATCTTTTACGAAACCACTGACGGTTTGGCTAAAAGTATGGATGGATACCAAACAAAAAAGAAGTATTAAATATTTATACATAAACAAAAATAGATACTTTATTTATCAGTAAACTGATAAAGTGATAAGTGGTATATATTTTGGATAATTGACTTAGTAAAAATAACGAGAACATCGTAAATTTACTTCATGAGGAGTTTTACAAACCGACAACTTTTTCAAAAATTTTTAGCACCTACTTCAGATAGTCCTTTGGCATTAGAAATTGTCAAAGCGAAAGGCATCTATTTATATGATCAAGAGGGTAAGTCTTACATAGATTTAATTTCTGGCATTGCTGTATCAAATGTAGGCCACCGAAATAAAAAGATTATATCAGCCATAAAAAAACAATTAGATAAATACATGCATCTAATGGTTTATGGCGAATATATACAATCGCCACAAGTTTTGCTCGCTCAGGCATTGGTCAATTCAACAAAAACATCTACTTTAAATCAAGTGTATTTTACCAATTCAGGTACTGAGGCAGTAGAAGGAGCCATGAAAATGGCTAAAAGGTATACAGGAAGAACCAATTTCATATCGTGTATAAATGCCTATCACGGAAGTAGCCAAGGAGCATTATCATTGGCCGGAGATGAGAATTTCAAGAATTCATTTAGGCCTTTATTACCTAATATTACACATATTGCCTATGGTGATGAAGGAGATTTAGTTCACATAAATCATAAGACTGCAGCCATCATTATCGAAATAATAGGAGGGGAGTCGGGAGTGCGACAAGCCTCAAAATCTTATTTCAAAGCGTTAAGAAAGCGTTGCGACGAGACTGAAACCTTGTTAATTGTAGATGAAATACAAACGGGATTTGGCAGAACGGGGAAATTTTGGGCCTATGAGGCGATGGAAATCGTACCTGATGTTCTTCTTACGGCAAAAGGAATGGGAGGCGGAATGCCTATTGGCGCCTTTATAGCCCATGAAAAAATAATGAAATCTCTTAGTTTCGACCCGGTTTTGGGCCATATAACAACATTTGGGGGCCATCCAGTGAATTGTGCCGCATCGTTAGCTACACTTAACTATATTATTGACGAAAATTTAATGGCCGATATACCCGAAAAAAGTCAATTATTTAAAAGCCTTTTGGTGCATCCCATGATTAAGGAAGTTAGGGCTGTTGGATTAATGATTGCCGTTGAATATGAAAATTTTGAAATCATTCAAAAAATCATCACAAAATGTCTTAAAAGTGGATTGATCACAGATTGGTTTTTATTCTGTAATAATTCGCTACGAATAGCACCTCCATTAATCATTACGATGAAAGAAATAAAAATAGCCTGTAAAATAATTTTACAGGCTACCAAAGATGTTGAAAAGGAAATTAAATCCTAAACATGCTTTAAAAGCGTTTCCGACAAAACTGACTTTGGAATATTACCACCCACTAATCTCTCGACCATTTCACCATTTTTAAAGACCATTAGTGTAGGAATTGAGCGGATACCAAAGGAAGCTGGAACAGCTGAATTTAAATCTACATTCATCTTCGCTACGATGGCTTGGCCTTCTACCTCTCCAGCTAATTCTTCCACGATAGGACCAATCATTTTACAAGGACCGCACCATTCAGCCCAAAAATCGACTAAAACAGGAGTATCAGTACCTATTAACTCTTGAAAATTTGCATCTGTTGCTTCTACGTATTTTCCCATTGTTTGATTTATATTTTAAAATTCAAAATTATAACAAATACTGATAAACAAATCGTTCATCAAAAAAAATTAAATAATTAATTTAAAACCTATGTTTTCAACCTTACTCAAATCGGTAACTAATGCTTTACTGATCGTTAATTGAACTTTTCTAGAAAGGAAATCCAGTTGAACACGATCTTGTTCATCGTAAACTTCTAAAATGACTTTTTTGTTCCCTTTATATTTATCAAATAAATCCTCCAAATAATCAACAGTCTCCAAATTCAAATAAGACAAATTTAAACGCAAGCGAAGTTCTTTCGTACGCTCTTCTAAAATTTCCGTCAATAGTTCAATCGACTGAATTTTGAAAACCATTTGGTCAGTATGCTTATTTTTCAACTGATAAGATCCTTGAATATATAATAATCGATCCTGGGCTATAAACCTTTCGAATTGAATAAAATCTTTGGCAAACAATGCAAATTCATAATTTCCAGCATAATCTTCTAAGGTGAAAATCATAAACTGATTTCCATTTCCAGAAGTCCTGACATTAATTTTGGTCACAATACCCGCAAAAGACTGTACGATGTTTGGCCTGGATTCTAGCAATCCAGAATTAGAATTACAAAAATTTTGAATTTCTATTTTATATTCATCCAAGGGATGCCCTGAAATATAAACGCCAACAACCTCTTTCTCATTTTTCAATTGTTCCATAACCGACCAAGGCTCCGATACGGGAATTTTAGGCATGGATATGTCATTTCCTGTACCAGCACCTAGTTCTCCAAATAAGGATTGCGTCGCTGCTGCTTTCAACTCAGAAATTTTAGCCGAATAGCGTACAATTTTTTCTATAAATGAGATGCCTTCATTGTCAATGGCAAAAAACTGAGATCTTTGAACTTCAGGAAAGCAATCAAACGCCCCAGCTAATGCCAAGGATTCCAAACATCTTCTATTGACCTGGCGGCTATTAATACGAGCTACAAAATCAAAAATATCTTTATATTCACCTCTGGCTTTTCTTTCTTCTACGATAGAATCAACTGCCGCTTCCCCCACACCCTTAATGGCTCCTAATCCAAACCTGATTTGACCTTTTTTATTCACTGCAAAAGATCGAGATGATTCGTTCACGTCAGGAACCAATAAACTTAATCCCATACGTTTACATTCATCCATAAAAAAGGTAATCTTCTCAATATTGCCTAACGAATTCGATAATACGGCCGACATATATTCTGGTGCATAATTTGCTTTCAAATACCCCGTTTGATAAGCGACTAAGCCATAGCAAGTAGAATGAGATTTATTAAAAGCATATTCAGCAAATGACTCCCAATCCGACCAAATCTTCTGTAATTTATCTGGAGGGTGTGAATTTGAAAGCCCGCCGTCAATAAACTTACCCTTCATTTTATCGATGGTAGGCTTATCTTTTTTCCCCATAGCCTTGCGCAACACATCGGCATCGCCTTTGGTGAAATTGGCCAATTTTTGAGAAAGTTGCATCACCTGCTCCTGGTAAACCGTAATCCCATACGTATCACTCAAATATTCTTCCATTTCTGGAACATCATATTCAATTTTCTCTCGACCATGTTTCCTGGCAATATAATTAGGAATATAGACCATGGGACCTGGCCTAAACAAAGCATTCATGGCAATTAAATCAGAGAATTGATCTGGTTTTAAATCTCTCAGATGTTTTTGCATACCCGCCGATTCAAATTGGAAAGTAGCATTGGTTTCGCCCCTTTGATACATTTCAAAAGTAATCGCATCATCTAAAGGTATAGCATCTAAGTCAATGGTGATTTTATGATTTTGTTCAATTAAGCGAATCGCCTCTTTTAAAATAGACAAGGTCTTTAACCCCAAAAAGTCCATTTTAATAACCCCCGCATTTTCAATCACGGAACCATCAAACTGAGTAATCAATAAACTAACATCTTTGGAAGTTGCCACAGGCATGATGTCCGTTAAATCATGTGGGGCAATAATGATACCTGCCGCATGAATTCCGGTTCCTCTGACAGAACCTTCCAAAATCATGGCTGATTCAATGACTTTTGAAGGTAATCCCCCTGAAGATTTTATTTGCCTCAATTGCTTTACCTGCTCTAATTCATCCGAACTTAAATTTTCTCGATCTGCTAAACTGCCATCCCCGGTCAATGAAGCATTAAATATACGTTCTAGAGTAATTTTAGGTCTTTCTGGAACTAATTTGGCCAAGGCATTCGACTCCGATAAAGGTAAATCTAATACGCGAGCCACATCTTTTAACGACATTTTAGCCGCCATTGTTCCATAAGTAGCAATGTGAGCTACTTGATTGCGACCATACTTTTCAACCACATAATCAATCACCTTTTGTCTACCTTCATCATCAAAATCCGTATCAATATCGGGAAGTGATTTACGATCCGGATTTAAAAAACGTTCAAAAAGTAAATTGTATTTGATTGGATCTATATTCGTAATTCCCAAACAATAAGCTACCACAGACCCAGCAGCACTACCTCTTCCTGGGCCAACGTAAACTCCTAAATCTTTTCCTGCATTAATGAAATCAGCTACGATTAGAAAATAACCCGCAAATCCCATGGTTCTAATCGTATGTAATTCAAATTTAATTCGCTCCTCGACAACAACTGAAATATCAACATACCTCTTTTTAGCCCCCTCCATAGTCAAATGCTCCAAGAAATCATCTTGACTTAAAAAAGTGGAGGGAATCGCAAAATTAGGTAGTAATACGTCTTTTTTTAATTCCAGAATTTCAACCTTCCCCACAATTTCATTAGTATTGTCAATCGCCTCGGGAATATGCGACCAAAGATCAGTCATTTCCTGAGTCGTCTTAAAATAAAATTGATCATTGTAAAAAGCAAATCGCTTTCCTTTCATATCAAAATCACCTTCTATGTCTTTATAACTCGGTGTTGATTGTTTTTCTCCGGTATTAATACACAACAAAATGTCATGTGCATTGGCGTCTTTTTGATCTAAATAGTGACTATCATTAGACGCTATAACCTTAACATTATATTTTTTTGCAAACCGCAATAAAACTTCATTAACTACTTGTTGTTCAGGAATGTGATGATTTTGAACTTCAACATAATAATCCTCACCAAATAAATCCAACCACCACTTAAATTCCTTTTCAGCTTCATCTTCTCCAGCACGTAAAATGGCTTGGGGAACACTAGCTCCCAGGCAACAGGTCGTCGCGATAAGTCCCTTATGATATTTTAAGACTAATTCCTTATCGATCCTGGGATATTTTGAATACATCCCCTCCATAAAACCTAAGGAGCACAATTTGATCAGGTTTTGATATCCCTCCGGATTCTTCGCTAAAAATAATTGATGATACCTTTTATCCTTTAACTCTTTAGTAAAAACTTGTTTATGCCGGTCAGTGACCAAATAAAACTCACAACCAACAATGGGCTTGACTCCGTGCTTTCCCGCTTCAGCCACAAATTGAAAAACCCCAAACATATTCCCATGATCTGTAATAGCCACGGCAGGCATATTGTCTTCCTTAGCTTTTTTAAACATGGAAGAAATCTTAGACGCGCCATCTAATAAAGAAAACTGGGAATGATTATGTAAATGGGAAAATTGCATATAAAAATTAAACTTTTAGAAAAGGTTCTTTATCAAAAAAAGCAGCATTCAAGAAATCCAAGTAAGGTTTTAGTATTTTGGCTTTTTTAACAACCAAATCGGCAAACTGATCAGACGTCACTTCAGCATCTGTAAAATGATGCCAAAAGAACATCGTTTTCACCTTGAGTAAATCTGCATCAGGATGCAAAGCATCAAAACCTTTTGGGGTATTTTTTAAACTTTCTCCTTGCGCCTGCCCATAAGTTTCAACAAATAGGGGATAATCAATGATTTTTCGTAGACTCTCTGCATTGTAATCTATTTCCTGTCGATATTTTGCTATTTGGTCTGGGCTTGGGTTATACATGCCACCGCCTAAAAAAGATTTACCGTTGGGCTCTATATGCAAGTAATAATCCATAAACCCTGATTTACGACCACCCTCAGAAAAACTAGCTGAAAACCACGTTTTGTATGGATCTTTGTTTTTACTAAATCGTACATCCCGATTGATGCGATAGGTACAATTTTTTACTTGTACTCCGTCTAGATTTTCAAATTCCCCGAATTCAAGGATAAGTTGGGCTACAAATTCCTCAAATTTTATTTTCAAATCTGTGTAAGCAGCCTTATTCTCACCAAACCATTCTCGAGTATTGTTGGATTTTAAATCCATTAAAAACTTCAAAAGGCTAGGGTTGAGTGACATGGAAAATGGGTGAGATCGTTAAAACGAAATTAGTAAATTTTGCTTGAATGCCCAAGAACAATTCGCTTGGAGTTTCGGTCTATTTTATTGATTTTTGCATAAATTATTTAAATAAGCTATGCGTATTTTAACGGGCATTCAGGCTTCTGGAAAACCCCATTTAGGAAATATTTTAGGTGCGATTATACCAGCTGTAGAATTATCTAAGCAGCCTGGCAA
>Ga0164294_10002165_pt1 | contig 17900 bp, 10 predicted proteins | sample GEODES005metaG_FD_111479 | JGI IMG/M metagenome (GOLD analysis project Ga0164294, IMG submission 111479) | Oligotrophic lake water microbial communities from Sparkling Lake, Wisconsin, USA - GEODES005 metaG | ecosystem: Environmental > Aquatic > Freshwater > Lake | place: USA: Sparkling Lake...
AACTGACGCTAAAACACCTTTTTGCGTTGCGTTTCCTTCCGGTATTTGCTGTACCTGCGGCACCGGGCTTTTAATGTTGCGAATGATTGTTATAGAAAGTGGACTGGTGCCTGAATTGGCCGTGACCAAGGTATTTCCATCAGGGCTTATTACCATACCGTATGGGTGAGGCGCTACATCAATTTGCTTGCCGTATGATTGTACAAACCTGCCATTGGGTATAATGGTAACTCCGTTTTTATTAATTTTAGTGGTCAGGTTGCCTGCAGGCGGGGTAATAATTACCTGCGAATGTAACTGTAGAAACAACGCGGCAAACAACACAATGAGAAAGCCAATTTTTTTCATAATGCAATGTTTTTGAATAATAATATTAATAACCTGCTGCGTATCCGTCTTTTCTAAATTCAGATGCACCTATATATACGCCATTCGTACTGTCTTTCATTATGCCCTGAAATCCGCCAAAGCCCCTAAGGTCTGAGCCAATTGCATGCCCTTTTCTTTGCAAACCACCAATTGCAGAAGGCGAAAAACCAAACTCAAGGTACACAGTGCCCTTGCCTTTTGCAGGCTCTCCGGTTGGATTCGATGAGCCAACGTGATTTATGCGGGGTGCGTCGCAGGCTTCCTGTAGGTTCATACCAAAGTCAATAAGGTTGACCAACACTTGGGCTTGGCCAAGAGGCTGCATATCGGCACCCATCACACCAAAACTTAAAAAAGGTTTTTGCTTGCGGGTTACAAAACCTGGTATAAGGGTGTGAAAAGGACGTTTGCCGGGTGCATAGCTGTTAGGTAAGCCTGGAGTAAGGTTGAAGGAGCAGCCACGGTTTTGAAGACTGAAACCCTTACCTGTTGGTACAATGCCTGATCCCATACCGGCAAAATTGCTTTGAATAAGCGATACCATATTTCCGGCGCTGTCAGATACCGTTAAATAAATGGTATTGCCAAAAGAGGCAGGTTTACCCGCTACTACGTTGTCGCTGGCAGCATTTTTATCTATTAATTTGCTTCGTTGCACAGCGTATTCTTTGCTGTTTAGCTCTTTTAAAAGAGGTGTATAAAACAGAGGGTCGGCGTAATAAGCTGCCCTATCTTCAAACACTAATTTTTTGGTTTCAATAAAATGGTGCATGTATTCAGCACTTCCAAACCCCATACTCTTTATATCGAATTGTTCCAAAATATTCATCATTTGCAGCACTGCTAAACCCTGACTGTTAGGTGGAAGTTGCCAAATGTCGTATCCCCTATAATTGGAGCTAACAGGTTCAACCCATTCTGATGTATGTTTAGCCAAATCTTCAATAGAAAGAAAGCCACCTTCTTTTTGAACCGTGCTTGCAATGGCTTCGGCCATAGATCCTTTATAAAAACCATCTCGACCAAAACGGGCAATTAATTGCAAAGTCATTGCCAGTCCTGGGTTTTTAAACAATTGTCCTTTTACCGGTGGTTTTCCATTGGGCATGTAGGTTTGCCGATATCCTTCATATTGCTTTAAAGTGTTGGCATATTCTTCCCATAAAAAAGCTACTACTTCCGATACCGGAAAACCATTGTTGGCATATTGAATTGCAGGGGATAAAAGTTCGGCCATCGGTATTTTGCCAAACCGACCATGCAAAGTATACCATGCATCTACACAACCCGGGACAGAAACAGAGAGGGCTCCGTAAGAAGGTATTTTTTGATAACCGTTAGTTTTAAGAAAATCTAGCGACATGCCTTGCGGCGATTTACCGCTTCCATTGAGGCCATATAGCTTCTTTGTTTTTTCGTCCCACACTATAGCGAATAGATCTCCACCAACTCCATTGCCTGTAGGTTCTACTAAGCCCAACATAGCATTGGCTGCAATGGCAGCATCTATCGCTGTCCCGCCTTTTTTCAAAACTTCCAGACCTGCTTGGGTTGCTAAGGGATGGCTGGTAGCAACCATCCCCTTTTGACCCAACACTTCAGAGCGACTGGCAAAATGATTGTTACTATAGCGATACTGCGCTAAGCCAATAAGGCAAAACGACTGTAATACAAACCAAATAACTCCTTTCAAAACTACTTTAAACATAAACTCACTTTAAATATTGCTAGCCAGCAAATTATTTCATCCACCAAATTTTGGTGTTGATATCGTCTGGACCCTGAATTTTTAAAGCTTCAGTATAATTATTTCTATTTGTAACCTGAGTACTTGCGGGATAAAGAAATCTTACTGGAATGCGGTCGCCGTTAAAATTTACTTTAGAAGGTGTAAGTATAGGAAATCCTGTACGTTTCCATTCGTGCCATGCCTGCCAATCGTTATAAAACAAAGCAATCCAGCGTTGTGTTCCTATCAAATTTAGCGCATTCGCAGCATTGTAAACAACGCCTGGTTGATTGAGGTAGGTTGCTGTAGCAGATATGTTTACGCCTGAAACCGATTTGTAGTAATCCATTGAAGCCTTAATTCCGTCTTCATAATATTTCTTTGCATCCCCAGTGATATAACCTTTTACCACACTTTCCGCCAAAATGAATTTCAATTCAGACACCATCATTATCTGACCTTGAGCTGGCACCGAAACTTGTATATCTCTGTAAAACATGAGACCTATTGCAGATGATTTGGGAACAATATTGCTACCAAGGTTAACATCAGTTTCTCCATTTAGTACACCGGCATATTTGGGCAATCCAGCGGTAACAGACTCTGGGGTAGGTTGAAAAAATATTGGCAAACGGGGATCTTGTAACGCATTTAATTTATCGGAAAATGTTTTGGAAAGACGAACGTATTGTATGTCACCTGAACGTGTTGCCGTTAATGGGAAAAGATTAGGTGCTTCAATATATTTCAACGCTGCATTGTGCGCAACTACATCCATTAGAGGATATATGGCAGGGTTGGCTAACATCTCACGCATGTCGGCGGATGGGTCAACTTTGTTTGATCTTCTTAGGAGCAATCGCATGCACAGGCTGTTTGCGAATATTTTCCATTTTAGAACATCGCCATTAAACAGGATATCATTTTTAATTAGTCCTTTTTTGGCGTCTAAAAGCAAATTAGCCTCTTTCAATTCTTTTATAAGACCCGCATAAATTATATCTTGAGAATCGAATTTTGGAAGATAAACAACCGAACCACCATCTATCCCTTTTTTACCCTGCAACGCTTCTCTGTAAGGCAGGTTTCCGTAACCGTCTGTCATACGGGAGAAAAGAAGTGCACGCATAATTTTGGCAATAGCCTTATAATTGTCTAAACCTCTTTCATTGGCAATGTCTAAAAGGTTCTGCACATTCCTTAGGTTGGCATAGCCATTATCCCACGTACTTGTTGACCCTAAACGATACCTGTCGATTGACGGCTCGCGAACCTGGGTCATATATTGCATTAGAACATTTCCGCTGGAAAAACCATCACCCACCAAATTATTAACTGAACCTCTGATGATGTTAACCATCAGTAGTTCTGGATTTATTACTTCCGGGTTATTGGGGTTGGAGTTAATCTCCTCAAAATTTTTATCACAACTAGTCATGACTAATGTGATAAGAAGTACTATAGAAAAGAGTATTTTTTTCATTTAGAGCGTATTTATTGATTAAAATTTAAAGTTTAGATTGAAACCAAAGCTTCTGGATGATGGTAAGGACATGTTTTCTGAACCGGGAACTACCGAATCGCCAGACATGGCAGAAGTATCGGGATCAACATGTGGTACTTCGGTCCAAAGCGCAAGGTTTCTACCAACTAACAAGATGGATATATCTTTAACGGGGCTACGTTTCAACCATTTTTTAGGAATAGCATATCCGATTTTAACCTCTCTCAGTTTAAGCCATGTGCCATCAAATGTTCCAGCTTCTCCGTTAAAATATGCACCCCAATAAGTTTCTCCTCTTACGTTCACATCGTTGGGAACATACTTGCCAGATGCATCAAGCTTAACACCCTTACCAACAATGCCATTCTCCCTGCCTTCAAGAGATTCTACAAGTTGGCCTGCTTCATTAGCGCGTACGTACATGTAAGGATAAAATTCACCACCAAATCTCCAATCAAACAAGAAACTAGCTATGATGCCTTTGTAGTTAAAATTGTTTGAGATACCTGCCGTCCAATCCGGATTGTAGTTACCAAGCAGTTTAAGGGTAGGATCGTCTTGGGTGATGCCGTTGAGATAAATGATATTTCCCGCTGGGTCTCTTCTAAAAGTGGTTCCGTACATATCGCCCATTCTTCCACCAACCCTAGCTTGATTAGATAGCACGGTACTTGGTAATTGATAAGTATCTAAACCAGCAGCTAATTCTTTTACAAAGGCTCTGTTAGATGCCCAATTCATGCTAACGTCCCATTGAAACGACCTATTTTTTACCGGGATAAAGTTTAACATCACTTCAAAGCCATGGCTCTGTATTTTGCCGGCATTTACTGAATAAGATGTATATCCTGTTGTTGGATCGATGGCCAAGTTAATGATCTGATTTTTGCTGATCGTATTGTAATATGTAAAATCAACGTTTAGCCTGTTTTTAAAGAAACGCATTTCTGTACCCACTTCATAGGTATCTAGCATTTCCGGCAGAAGGTTGGCATTGGCAATAGAAGAAGGCTCAGAAACAGTTTGAAAGGTTGACCATGCTGTACCATAACCATAAACATTTCTTAACCTGTAAGGCCTTGTGTCATTACCTACTCTTGCCCAGCTTAACCTTAATTTACCGTAACTAAGAGCGGATTTAGCAGATAATTGCAAAAAATCAGAAAAGACACCACTCATCGAAACTGAAGGATAGAAATAGGAATTATTTGCTGCTGGCAAAGAACTTGACCAGTCATTTCTAGAAGTTAAATCTATGAAGATGGCATCTTTATATGCTAACTGACCATAACCATACAAACTGTTGATAGCATATTTTGAATCGAACTGTGAACCCACAAGCGGTATAGCGGAATTGCCAAGATTATATAAACCTGGGATACTCAATTGACCAGCAGTGTTGGTTAAACTTTCCTGAATCTGGCTCCTCTGGTTACCACCGGCAGAAACTTTAATGTTCCAGTCGCTGTTAAGTTCTTTCTCATAACTCAGCAAAAAGTCAGAATTAATTTCCTTGTACAGAAGCTTATCCAAGCTGTACATTCCTTGCTGAAAAGAGTTAGTTCCCACAGCACGGCGGGTATCGTGTCTTTCGTTGCTCTGATCCAAACCTGTTCTTAGCAATAGGTTCAACTCGGGTGTAAACTGATAATTTAAAGAAACATTACCCACTAACCTAGCCTTGTTCATGCCATTAAGGTTTTCGTAAGCGCCGAAGTAAGGGTTATCGTTGAATCTGTAATTATATGTAAACGGTCTTGTACCTTCAAATCCCTTGAACCAGTAGTCACGCATTTTGTCTGTACTCACCTGTCTGCCTTCCCATATCCATGTGTATACTGGGCTTTGGTTTCCATAACCAATTACCGTTCTGTTTTTACTGTTGGTTTCAATATAATTTGCGGATGTATTTACAGAAAGTTTGTCTGTGAATTTGTAAGTAGCATTAAGAGAAATATTATCTCTTTTCTGATCCGTGTTAGGAACAAGACCTGTTTGTGTTAAATTGGTATAAGACAATCGTAAAGATCCTTTGTCGTTTCCGCCTGATATAGCAACATTATTACTAAGCGTATGGCCGGTTTCGTAAAAATCTTTTACGTTATTAGGAGAGGGAAGCCATTTAATAACTTCACCATTTAAAGGAGGATATTCTGTATTCACAGGCACCTTCATATCTCTGCCATCCAGTTTAGGTCCCCAGCTTCTGCCACCATCGCCGATATTATAAGCTCCACCAGTGCCCTGACCGTATGAATTTTGATAATCAGGCAACAACATCACTTTTTCCATACTAGCGGTTGAATTAACAGAAATGCCAATACCCTGGTTAGTTTTTCCTTTTTTAGTAGTGATGAGCACCACCCCGTTGCCTGCCCTTGAACCGTACAACGCTGCTGCAGTAGGACCTTTCAGCACGGTAATAGTTTCAATGTCATCCGGGTTGATTTCTCCAGCAGCATTACCGTAGTCAACATTTCTGGCAGTTGACACAGCATTGCTGATAGGAGTGCCATCAACAATAAACAAAGGCTGATTGTTTCCTGCTAGAGAAGTCTCTCCACGGATAACAATTTTAGATGAGCCACCGATGCTATTTGAACCATTCACAACATTTACACCAGCTATTCTTCCAGCAAGTCCATTCACCAGGTTGGTTTCTCTGGCTTGTGTTAAAACATCGCCCTTCACTTCCTGAACCGAATATCCCAAAGCTCTTTTTTTATTGGTTATACCAAGTGCTGTAACTACCACTTCATTTAAAAGATTCTGCACCGCTGTAAGCTGAACATTTATGTTCGTATTTCCATTAAACTTTACCTCAGCGGTTTGGTAGCCGATACTGCTAAAAATGATAACATCTTTAGGGGTGAAAGCTGATGCCTGGCTAAGGTTGTAATTACCAGTGTTATCAGTGATGGTAAGAATTGAAGTTCCTTTTATGTTCACCGTGGCACCTGCCAAAGGTTGCCCAATGCTATCTGTAACTACACCACGGATGGTTTGAGCAAGGGATAAAAAAGGTAAGCTTAAGAAAAAAACACAAATTAAGAATGTGTTTTTCAAAGAATTTGGAAAGAGTTTCATAATTTATCATTTTGATAAGTAAACTTAAATCAAAACAATGTTTACGCTTTCTTCTTCAATAGAATTAATGAATAGATAGAAATTTTATAACTATTTCTTCATATTGATTATGAAATTCAAATTTGCATTTTTATATGATTTTTTTTAATATAAGTTTTAAGCATTCAATGGAACCCTTTAATTTTAATTGAACTTCTATTAAATGAAAATTGATGATAAGATAGCGAAATAGTTAAATCTGTTTTATCACCCTAACCTCGGATTAAATATTTGCATGTTTTCAGATCATTTAGTTCCCCTGCAAGTAGGAGTAATAAAAAGAAAAAGGGTCTACGCTTATTATGCGTAAACCCTCTTTACTTTTTTAATTCTATTTATTCAAAATCAGCATACAAGATATTTATCTTAATGCCAGATTTATAAATCTAGAAATTATTTAGGCAATACAACAGCATCCACAACGTGGATTAAGCCATTGCTAGCAGTCAAATCAGTTGCTACTACTGTAGATACAGATCCTTTTTCGTCAGTCAAGATTACTTTACCTTCTTTGATAGAAGCAACTAGGCTACCACCGCTTACAGTTTTCAAAGTAACAGAACCACCACCATCTTTAATAGCTTTAACAACAGCAGCTGCGTTGAAGCTTCCAGAAATAACGTGGTAAGTCAAAATTTTAACAAGAGTTGCCTTGTTTTCTGGCTTAAGAAGGGTCTCAACAGTACCAGCTGGTAATTTTGCAAATGCAGCGTTTGTTGGAGCAAATACTGTGAAAGGACCTGCGCTTTGTAAAGTAGCAACTAAGTCAGCAGCCTTAACAGCAGCTACTAAAGTTGTGTGATCTTTTGAACCTACAGCAACGTCAACAATTGTTTTTTGTGCGTTTACTGTGATAGTGCTAGCAACCATTGCAAATGTTGCCAATAAAAAATTTTTAATTCTCATTTTTGTAATGTTTATATATATAACACCTTTTTTTTCCATTTGTTTAGTCGTTTATGAATTTAATAAAAAAAAATACAAATTTTGAATGTTAAGTAAATGTTACCTGCAAGGTTTATCTATTTAAACAAAACAGTTGAATTTTAAATGTCGCTCTTACCAGCGAATTGCTTTGATCGAATAAACCAAGCAATATAATGTTCGATTTGAGACCCTAAAAAGTAAGGCAGGTTAAGTATGTGGTATTTCTTACCATTTTGAGTAATTGCGTCAGTAATATTCAAGTCCCCTGCATAAAATCTAATTGCAATATCATGTGGCGCTAAATCCATAAAACTATGCAATGACCTAAGGGTTCCAGTTGCACCAGATTTAACTTCAATTGGAATAATTAGCCCATCGTATTGAAAGAGAAAATCTACTTCGGCAGTAGATTCTTTTTTCTCTCTTACCCAAAACTGAAGCTTGCTTAAAGCAGTAAACTGAAATGCCAATAGTTCTTGTCCAATTAAATGTTCAATAAGCGTTCCTTGATAAATACTATTTAAATCATTTGTGCCGATAATTTCTTTCTGAAGCCCAACAAAATAATTTAATAATCCAGTATCCAAAATTTGTAATCGAGGTGACTTTTTTATGTCGGGCTCAATTGGTAAGGTAGCACTTGTTGTTGGGTAAATTAATTGTATTAACAAGGCTTTTTCTAATGTTCGAAGCGATTCTCCCATTTCTCTTGACTTATATGCAGCGTTGCCAAACCCTTCAAACTTTATCCTTTTTCCAGCTTGAGCGAATGCACTTTGAATAGAGTGTCTAATATGTAGTATTTGTGCATCAGTTTTCGCATATTTTTCTACATCTTCTATATATCCACTTATCAATGAATCGTAAATTGGTGCTAATTGAGATAAGTCTTTATGGGCTGCATAATGCTGTACAATTTCTGGCATACCGCCAATCAATACATAGGTATGAAACAGTTTTAATAACTTAGTTTGTGCAAATGGTGCAAATGGTACTTGTGCTAATTGATCCAATGCTGCTGTTTCACCAATGGCAGATAGAAACTCAGGAAATGAAACAGGCCTAATTACTTTATATTCTACACGCCCAATTGGGAAGCTTATATTTTTATCAAACAATGTTTCAAGCATACTTCCAGCCGAAATAACTGAAATTTCAGGAGCCAGCTCATAGAAATACCTAAGTGTATTTAATGCCTTTGGCACTTCTTGAATCTCATCAATAAATAAAAGCGTATTGCTTTTTTTTGATAATGTCTTATTCTTTAAAAAGAATATGGTGCTAATTAAATTTTCAATGGAAGTAAAATTCTCAAAAGGTTCTTTATCCTCGACTAACTCTAGGTTTAAATAGATATATTGTTCATATTGCGCTGCAAACTGATTTACCAAAGTTGTTTTACCAACCTGCCTAGCACCTCTAATAACAAGGGGTTTTCTGGGGGTATTTTGCCTCCATTTTTCAAGTTCTTTTAACAACGCCCTTTTAAACATGTCACAAAGTTAGGGCAAATTTTAGAAAAACATGTAACAGAGTGAGGGCAAATTTTATAAAACATGTAACAGAGTGAGGGCAAATTTTATAAAAACATGTAACAAAGTGAGGGCAAATTTTATAAAAATATGTAACAAAGTGACCCCATGTTGTAGATTTTCTTGAATTTCAGCCTGTAGCATCAACAAATCGGCCCTTTGATTTAAAGACCTGGTTGTCTAAAATCAAAGGGCCGAAACATATTTTAACTATCTAGCTTAAAATCCCTATTCTTCCCCAACCATTGGTTGTGGCACATTGATCAGACTTCCATAAAACAAGGCATTCAGAAACAGCTTATTCGTGCCATACCAAGTTCCCCTGAAATTCGGTTCATCAGCAAACATGATCACCCTTCCAGCGCCTTCGGCTCCTACCAAAATAGAGGCACTGCCCTTCAACTTTTTCATCGTTGTTGGGTGAACATAGCCCCCTATCAAGGGTTCTGCTGCATACTGAGCAACGGTGGCATAAGGATTTGCACTAACCTGCAAGAAAGTAAGGCTGTTTTTATATACGGCCAACTTTCTGTTGGTAAATCCAAATCCGATCGGATGGGTGGTGTCTAAGTCAACCCTGAAGATTGATCCTCCCAAGGACTTGGCTCCTTCAATTTCTGGTGCCCTGTCAAAATCCTGTCTCATCAACATTCCTTTCATTGTATCAGAAACTACCAACTTCTCTTTTGTAAATCCGTTTCTGATGGCCCACTCAGCTCCACCTTTTATGGTAATCAACGTATTGCCTGCTTGCACCCACGCTTTAATCCTGTCCACCGTATTTTTATCCAACAAGGTATAAATACCCGACACCATGATCATCGTATTGTACCTGCTTAAATCTGCCCTGCCTATGTTCAAAATGTCCATCTTGGTGATGGGCATCCCCAATCGCTGATCCAACAAATGCCAGATCTCACCGGCTTCTGATGCCGCAACGCCCGTGCCGATAATCATAAGCGCTTCTGTCTTTTTCAAAGTCCGGTTGTATGGACTACCTAAATCTGGACCACCAGCATTAAACCCTGATCCTACGCTGTGCACTTTGATTGAAGCAGATGCACTAGCCTTGCTCACGGCTTCAAATAGTTGATCTGGCGATATTTTTTGTTGTTGGACTGAAATCAAAATACTGCCATATCCAAAGCTTGTCTTAACGCCATTTACATTGCTTGAAAAAGGCCTGAATGCAGTTTGCACAATCACTCCAGCCGTTTGCAATTGAAAAATGAACTTGTGGATATTGTAATCTGTGTTGCTCACCAAGTAAGCATAATTGCTTTTTAGAACAGCATCTGGTGCTGTTGCTGGCAATGCTTCTATCTTTTTACCAGGTGTTATCGCAGCTTTCAATTCTGTATAAGGAAGGTTATATGCATGTATCAAACTCCAAACAGAAGCATCATAAAATGAACTGTCTTTGTATGTAATTTGGTTTTCAAAAACCGTCCTAACCATGATATTGTTGTCTTGCAACGTTGGCACATAATAATTCTTGCTGTTGGGCACTTCGTAAACATCGATATCATGCAACAAGAGTTTTTCAATAAATGCATTTGTTCTGGTTGGATCATTCGCATCTCCAAATACATATCCCTTGATGGGTGCTTTCATGGCCTGGTCCCTAGATACTGTAAAAAACTCTTTACGCATCTGCAACAACGAAGCCTTTTCTGCCAATGATGCCCTTACAATGGCAAGCGAACCTGTAAACTGGTTGCGGATGGTGAAAGCAAATGTTAAAGGTATAGTCGTTGTTTCTTGAACATGTCCCCTACTGCTGGCTTGTTCAAATAAAAATCCAGCGCCTCCGTAAAAGTTGATGTAACTGCTGCCATAACCGGGGTATAGCTTGTCGTACGACTCCTTGGTATAGTACATCGAACCGATCTTGTCGGTTGCCTTGGTGAAATACTCTGAATATTTTGGATAGATGGTTTTATACAAGAAATCAGGTATCAATGGATTATTGCTCGCTTCTTCACCTGGATCAAAATAAAAGGTTGAATTTGTTCCCATTTCATGATGGTCGGTTTGCACATAAGGCCTCCACTTGTGAAAGAAGTTTATCCTGTTTTTTGTTTCTGGGAAAGTTGCCAAGAACCAATCCCTGTTCAAATCAAACCAATAGTGATTGAACCTTCCACCAGGCCATATTTCAGTGTGCTCACGGTCGAGCGGATCTGCCACAGGTGGCGTTCCCTTGTGCATGTTGGCCCAATGTGTATGGCGGTCTCTTCCATCTGGATTGATGACTGGATCCATCAGAATAACCATGTCGTTTAACCAAGTTATGGTTTCTGGACTTTCAGAAGCAGTGAGGTAATACGCAGTAAGCATGGCAGCTTCACTAGATGAAGGTTCATTTCCATGAACATTATAGCCAAGATGTATTACCAATGGAATGTTCTGAGTAGCACCTGTATTTTGTCCAGCCAAATGAGCTTTCCTGATTTCCTCAATACGATCGTGGTTACTTTTGGATGAAAATGTTGCTGCAACCTGAGCGCGGTGCTCAAATGTTTCACCAATTTTTTCTACAGTTACCCTGTCAGACAACCTATCGAGTTCCTTAAAATACTCCACCAACCTATCGTGGCGCGTATGCTGACCTCCAATGGGATAACCTAGAAACTGCTCTGGCGTTGGGATTGAAGGATTGAACTTCCCTGAATTGGGATAGAAATATGTTTCCTGGGCTTCGGTGAAGTTGAAGGAAACAAACAGCACAAGAATGAATAAGATTTTCTTTGTCATAAAATGAATTTAAGGTAGTTCTAAGCTACTAAAACATCGCTAAGGGTCAAAATTATCAGGCGTATTTAAAACAAAAAGAATAACATACAAATGATATGTTGAATAAAAAACATCTAATAAATATTTATAATTTTAACGACTTAACCCATTACTACGTGTACAAATCAATCCTATTTCTTTCAATTTTTGTTATTAATACCGCTTTAGGCCAAAATTCAAAATCAAAAAATACCGTTCTTGAAAAAGAAAAATCAATTACGCTAAAACAAATTGTTGTAGAAGGGAAAAAGCCACCAATTACTTTTAAAGTTGATAAACAAGTTTTTAAAGCAAGTCAGTTTAGCAATGCAAGCAGTGGAACCGGAATTGATGTGATTAGAAACCTGCCTTCAGTATCAGTAAATGGACAAGGGGAAATTTCTTTCAGGGGCTCCTCAAGCTTCTTGGTGCTGATCAATGGGAAACCAACCCAAGGCGATGCCTCTATGATACTCAGTCAATTGTCAGCAGCATCCATTGAAAATATTGAAGTAATTACGAGTCCATCTGCTGCCTTCGATTCAGATGGCAAGGCTGGGATCATCAACATCATCACAAAAACCGGGACAGAAAACGGCTTGATGGTACAAACGAATCTGACGGGAGGCTTGCCTCCACTGAACGATTTTAACAACAGAAGAAACCCACAACGATATGGCGTTGATTTTTCTGCGGGATACAGAATGAACAAATGGGATATTAGTGGGGGATTGAATTACCTGAGAAATGACATTGCAGGACAAAGAGAAGGCGATGTTTACACAATCATCAATAACATAAAAACCAGATTCCCTTCCTTAGGTGAAAGAAGTTTCAACAGGTATAATTATGGAGGCAGGTTTTCAGCAAGCTATACTGCCAATAAATACAACATAGTTAGTTTCAGTTTCTACAACGGGAAGAAGTATCAAAGTCGTGTAGCAGATATTTTGTACAACAATACAAAAGAGAATATTCAACTCGGAACATTAAGTTCCTTCAGTTATTTCAATGAAAATGACCAACAGAAATCTGGCCAATTTACGTTGGCAAATCTTGATTACGTGCATGAATTCAATGATGCGTCAAAAATTATTTTCTCAGGTCTATTTGAAAATGCAGATTTGGTCAATAATGTATATAACAACAACATCAGAAATATTGAGTCGCTAGACACACTTCAATATACAAAGAACCAAGGCAAAAATCCACTCAATGCATATCGAATAAAAGCCGACTACAACAAGGAATTAGGAACTGGGGTTTTTCAAATGGGATATCAATACCGCTATGACAAACAAAGTGGAGAATTTCTCTATCAGACAAAATTGTTAGGCACAAATTCATTCATTTTTAATCCTGAATTTACAAGCAAAATAGAAGTAAAAAATAACATACATGCAGCATACATACAATACTCAGGTACTTCGTCAAAACTCAGTTACAACGGCGGTTTGAGGTTGGAAAACATCAAACGTGACTTATCCTTTTCAAATAATTCAGATAAAAAAAATCTCAGCCTTACAAACTTATTTCCATCTGCATTATTCAAATACCAAGCATCGAAAAAGGCTGGTGTAAAAATGAGTTATACTAGAAGGATAAAAAGAACAAATAATTTTGAGTTGAATCCACTTCCTGAGAGAGAACATTCCGAAACACTTGAACAGGGTGATGCGGAATTGCTTCCTGAACTAATAAGTACATTTGAAACGGGCTTTGAACAAACTTTTGCCAAGGGAAGCTTTTATGCTACAGCTTATTATCAGGATGTAAAGAATCCAATTCAGCGTGTTAATAAAATATTTAATGACACAATACTTAATCGTGTATTCACAAATGCAGGAAGAGCCAATCAAGTGGGCATTGAAACAAACTATACTTACCAAATCAATAAAATATGGAGTAGCCTCATTGGAGGAAATATCTATAGGTACGGCATAAAAGGGAGCCTCTTCAACAACACCATTGACGTAAAAAATAGCAGTTGGGTGTATAGCATCAATGCCACAGAAAGTTTTTCACTCCCACAAAATTGGTTGGTGCAATTCAGTATAAATTTCATATCAGAAAAAGCAACAGCACAAGGTGAAGACAGCAGGTTTCTAACACCTCATCTAACAATTAAAAAATCCAGTAAAGATAAAAGGTGGAATGGTCAACTGCAATGGTTGAACTTGGATCCTGGATTCAATCAATCAAACAGACAAAGAATAACAACCTATGGTTCAGATTTCTATTCAACGACCAATTATGTGTATGAAGTAAATCAACTACAACTTAGCATTGGATATAACCTGACAAAGAAAAACCGTAAAATAAACTTGCCTGTAAGTGAAATAGGAGAAAAAGAATTTTAGGTATAACTAGAAATTAAATTTCACTTTAATACAAATAGATAATTTCATGGTATTGTTTTTTCAAATCAAAAAAAGAAATAGGAAAAACACAAATTGTGGTCAATATATTATGTAAATTATGCGCAGATGCAAAATTTTATGAAGCTAACTAACACCATTTTAATTCAAGCAAACTTTATTTTAGGCTGTATTTTATTACTAGGTTCTTGCAAGACCGAAGAAGAAAAAATATTTCCCAAACAAGAAAAAATCACTTCATCGGTTTACGCTTCTGGCATCATCAAGAGCAAAGAACAATACCAAGTATATCCCGCTGTAGCTGGCATCATCAAAGAAATACTCGTTAATGAAGGTGATGAAATACAGCAGGGACAGCCCATTGCGAGGATATCAGATATGAGTCAACGGCTGAATGCTGACAATGCAACAGCGCAGGCTTCATTTTATTCAGTTGAAGAGAACGCGGAAAAAATCAGTCAGGCTAAAAAAGAAGTTGAGCTGGCTAAGTCAAAACTCGACAACGAAACATCCTTAATAGAAAGACAAAAAATCCTTTGGGCTGATGGCATTGGCAGCAAGAATGACTTAGACATGCGAGAACTTGCTTTTAAAAATGCCTCAACGCAATACAATGCCAGCAAATTACACTTGAACGACCTTGAGAAACAAATTCGATTTCAAGCCGAACAATCGAAAAGAACAGCGGCGATTTCAAGCACAATGATGGGAGATTATACCATCAAAAGTGAAGTGGCCGGCAGGTTGTACAGGATGACAAAAAAGAAGGGAGAAATGGTGAATGCGTTGAGTGCTATCGCTACAATTGGAAATGCAAAATCGTTTATCATCGAACTTGAGATTGATGAATTTGATATTTCAAAAATCAAGCTAGAACAAAAAGTATTGCTCACAATGGACAGCTACAAAGGGGAAGTTTTTGAGGCCATCATCGACAAAATATTCCCTTTGATGAATGAAAAATCAAGGTCTTTTACCGTAGAGGCTCACTTCGTCAAACAACCGCCAAACCTATATCCAAACCTCAGTTCAGAAGCCAACATCATCATAGAAACAAAAGAAAAAGCCATAACAATCCCAAGAAATTATTTGGCAGAAAATAGCTTTGTCATCACCGGAAAAAACCAAAGAAAAAAAGTAATCACAGGCTTGATGGATTACGAAAAAGTAGAAATTGTAAAAGGACTTTCCATTACCGATGAAATATACAAACCCAAGCAATGAAATACAAACTGCTGATGAGCGTTGCGAAATCATTGCTGCTGGCTAGGTGGAAGCAGACTTTGGTAGCAGCCATAGGCGTAACCTTTAGCATCACCATGTTTATAACATTGTTGGGGTTCATGACAGGGTTGAATGATTTACTGGATGGACTGATACTCAATAGAACGCCACATATACGCTTGTTTAATGACATCAAACCAAATGAAAATCAACCCATCAAACTTGATAAAAACTACAAGGAATACCATCACTTCATCAGTTCAATCAAATCAGAATCAAACAAGCAAAATATCTACAACAGCGGGTCCATCATGGAAGCCTTAAAAAAAGATAAACGCGTGCTAGGAATTTCTCCAAAAATCAATGCACAAATTTTTTTCAATGAAGGAATGATAGACATCACCGGTGTAATCAATGGGATTGACTATGAAGAAGAAAGCAGGCTTTTTCATTTTGATGAATACGTTACAACAGGTGATGCACACGACCTAAGCACTGTGTCAAACAGCATCATACTAGGAAAAGGATTGGCAGATAAACTGCTTGCAAACATTGGCGACATTGTTTACATCACCACATCAACAGGAGAAAAATTTCAATTAAAAGTAGTTGCTTTTTTTCAGTCAGGTTTAGGAGACATAGACAAAGTACAAAGTTTTACAACGGTAAAAACTGTGCAGAAAATATTATCAAAACCAAACAATTATGTCACAGAAATTCAAATCAAAATGAATGACATAAACACGGCACCCGCTGTGGCAAAAGAATATGCCAACTTGTATGAAACGGATGCGGAAGACATACAAACTGCGAATTCACAATTCGAAACTGGAAGTTCGGTTAGGTCCATCATTTCATATTCTGTTGGAATCACGTTGTTAATCGTAGCCGGCTTTGGTATTTACAATATCCTGAACATGATGATATTTGAAAAAATGGATTCAATCGCGATTTTAAAAGCCACAGGGTTTTCAGGGAAAGATGTACAGGTTATTTTTCTGATGATTGCATTGAGCATAGGAGTATTTGGAGGACTGATGGGTTTGGTATTTGGACTAGGATTGTCGTCTGCAATTGACCAAATACCCTTCAACACAGCATCGCTTCCAACCGTCAAAACATATCCCATTAACTACGATCCCGTTTTCTACATGATAGGAATTGTTTTTTCACTCATCACCACATTTTTGGCAGGCTGGTTTCCATCAAGAAAAGCAAGCAAGGTAGATCCAGTGGTAATCATAAGAGGGAAATAACATGAACAACATCATTTTAGAATCAAAAAATATCAATAAATTTTTTCACGATCCGATACGTGTGCAAGTATTGGCTGATGTGAATTTTTCTATCAACAAAGGCGAGTTCGTAGCACTAACGGGTAAGTCAGGCTGCGGAAAGTCAACCCTGCTCTACATCCTGTCAACGATGGACACCGATTATGAAGGGAATTTATTTATAGATCAGGTAGAAATGCCGAAAGGCCAAGAAGAATTTTTGGCACATATTAGAAATAAAAAAATTGGATTTGTTTTTCAATTTCATTATCTCCTCAATGAATTCAATGTACTAGAAAATGTGATGTTGCCTGGTTTAAAATTAAACAAGTTTAGCAAGCAAGAAATTGAGCAAAAAGCCATGGAAAAGCTGAAAATTTTGGGGATAGAAAAACTTTACAACAAAAAAGCAAACCATCTTTCTGGTGGAGAAAAACAAAGGGTGGCCATCGCCAGGGCCCTGATTAACGATCCGCATATCATCATGGGAGATGAGCCTACGGGAAACCTCGATAAAAAAAACAGCGACATTGTGCTGGGGATTTTTAAGGAATTGTGTGTTGAATTCAATCAAACCCTGCTGATTGTAACCCATGATGAAAGCTTTGCAGACCAGACGGATAGGATCATTCGGATGGAGGATGGAAGGATAATTTCATAAATGTATTTTTTAATAGCCTGGGGTTTGTTATAATTTCCCCTCACCTTCTCTCGAAGAGGAAGGTGAGGCCCTCGTTTGTCATTCCGAATGTGATATAGGGAGACCTAAAAAAAGGGGTTATGACGTTTTTGCGAGTAGAAAAAATGTGCTGTTGAAGCAATAATCACTGTAAATCAATGCCAGGATTAATCAATTAACCTGTAAACTTTTTTTAGGACGAGTCAACAAGACTCCCCTCCTGGACAGGAGGGGTGGACTCTGGCGAGGCGCCGAAGGTGACGATACAGAGGCGGGGTTGGTCCATTTCCTTAATTTAATTCCACCACCCCGCCGAGACAGATTCGCTTCGCTCATCTGTCTCGGCACCCCTCCTGTCCAGGAGGGGAGTCTTTGATGTGGGA
>Ga0164294_10002167_pt1 | contig 17895 bp, 12 predicted proteins | sample GEODES005metaG_FD_111479 | JGI IMG/M metagenome (GOLD analysis project Ga0164294, IMG submission 111479) | Oligotrophic lake water microbial communities from Sparkling Lake, Wisconsin, USA - GEODES005 metaG | ecosystem: Environmental > Aquatic > Freshwater > Lake | place: USA: Sparkling Lake...
AGCGTTGTTCAACAAGACACCGAAGTCCATGTGTGTAACAAAGGATCTATTGTGATCTAGCCAGGTCAGTAGTACGTACGTATCAGTGCTAGCTTTCTTCATGTATATGTATAGACGATTGTCATGAGAACCAGCTGCAAGAAAGGAGCCTTCGAAGCTGTACCGCAACACCTGCACCCAGGAGGTGGGTCCTTTGCTCGGGTCTCCGTCGCTCTTCAATATCGTCCTTTTAAAAGTCTTGCCAGTCTTTTCATTAGACACTTTCCCATCTTGTTCGGTCATTTTCAATTTGGATTCGGTATTGCTTATTGACTCAGTAGTCACATCATCACCATCAAGATCAGGATCCAACGAAGGAATATTCGCACGATGATAAGGATTCAGCATCTGCTTCATATCCAGAATCCACAACTCCCCACTATTAAGGGACAGACAGAATTCCGCTCCATCTTTCGGATGAATGTCAACTGATCGACTCTTATCAGGTAGTCGTGAATAAGAAAGCAGCTTATGTGAAGCCAAGCTCCAACATTTCAAAGTGCAATCATCACCAGTAGTGAGGAACACTGGAAGGATGGGATGGATCGCAAGTCCCCACACCTCACCAGTACCATGACCGACATTCAATCGTTGAGCCTTGAGAGACTTATCGATGACCTTCTTCAGAGCTGCATTGCTAGTAGATGAAGTCATCACTTGCTTAGTGCTGTTGGATACTAAGCCGTGCTTGCTATAGTACCTGTTATGCTTCTTTACTAAATTAGGGACTTCATTCTCATTAACTTCAAATATCTCACTACTTCTTAGTCCGATCAGGATCATGTTGTCACGCACACAGACGGACCGGACAGAGTAATCCATCGGCTTCGGTTCAAGTGATGAGACATGAAACGTTCGAATCAGCGCTAAGAAGTAGTTATCTCCGATCTTTACTGTCCTCCAAATAGCGATCTGTCCACCTTTATCGGCAGTTACATAGCGAGATGCTTCCGAGTACTTCTCGAAGCATTGGTTGTAACTATTATCCATACCACTTTCTATCTCCAGAATAAATCCCGGTATAGCCCAAATAGATTGAAGACACACACCATGTTGAGAAGAAGAAGAAGAAGTGGTAGTAGTAGTAGTAGTGCTGATGTTGTTAAGGTGAGGATAAGTGTTATCGCCCTGCACGAACCCTCCTGCCTTCATGGTATCTGCCTTCATGGAATTCATCGTCGTCTTGGCGCCTATTGCCATGGACTCGCGGACATTGCATACAGCCTACAAGAAAAGTAGTTTGAGATTCGACGATTATTATCGTAGATGTATTCTTTGGAAAGTATGTGTATATCTCTATGTCTATGTCATGATCGATAGCTTACCCTGAATTTATGCCAAATGATAAGATCACCGTCACTGCTACCAGACACGCACATATCTCGATTAGCCGATGCAACACACATCACGGTACTGCGTTTCGCAACTCGATGTTTACCCCACATGGCATGTTGGCTCTGTACGTTATGTCCTTGATACCACCAGAACTTCAGATGCTTAATCCCTGCAGTGACAACGATGTCCCTACTGTCTGAAGCACCACCAGTGCTAGCAACACCACCACCTTTAGCTACACTGGTGTCGAAAGCATTAGTAGGGTCGTTCAACAAGAAGGAGACACAGAGTACTTTCCGTTTATCAGTGGGTGTTCGAATGATCTCAACAGCCTTTGACCAGTCGTGTAGAGTTAGAGAGTGGTCACTATCGAGGCCCACGGAAGCGAGGATGTTACCTGATAGGACGATTAGAATCAGATATAACAGACCATGAAGATTACTCACATACATCTATTGTCGACTTCACTATAGTAGATAGATTCTAAGAGGAAATAGTAGTTTGGTAGATAATTTCAATACAAGTCCTACCTCTTGTGTTGAATGCCAGGAGGGGCACTCCTTTCTCATGAACCAGTGCTTCCTGGCTGGTGATCCGCTGCAGCACCTGCATGTCCTTGGAGTCCCTACTCGGTGATGATATTACGGTGATGATGGTGATGACAGCTAAAGTGATGATGATGATGGTGTTGATACTGACAGCTACAATGATAATGACAGCTACAATGATGATGATGATGCTACCCACCAAATGGCTATTGAAGGCTTGTTTCCACAGTCTCCAGTAGCGAACAGCTGCCCCGCCGGGTGTCTGCCTATGCTCACGACCTCATCGCTGTGGGTGGCGGTGAGGAACTGCTGCTTGCCCGCCCCCTTGCTGTACACCACCGCTAGTGTCGCTGCATTGTAGACGATCGATCTATACAAGCATCAGGATAGTACATAGTATGAGAATAGATACTGCAAGAGCATGATCTGATCTACAATGCACAGGAATGCAATGCAGTAGCTCGTAAGTTACCCGGAGGCGGAGTAGAATACGTTGTTACGGCAGTCTTCCGATCGATGGCCATGGACCCACTTCAGACTCAAGTCGATATCAGTAGTTCCTTATCGATATCATCAGTGTAGTGTAGTTAACGATGATGATGCGATATGATAGTCTACACAATGAATGTCCAAAACATTAGAATATGCAGATTTCGAGTTAACAAAGAGTGTGAGTGTTCATCATCGCTTACCGTGGTCTGATGCTTTCCAATCGGTCGGTTGGACTATCTTCGCCTTCCAGGGTTGCACTGAATACTGGACCTCGGTCTTATCTGTGAAGGTGGGGTTGTTTAGATACACCTGGTCGTTGTAGGTCCTGGCATACTCCTTCAGTGCCTGCAGGCTCCATCCCAGCATCACCGCCTCCTGATCCAGACTCCTCACTTCTACATCTGCTATCTCCACCTTCACATCGACTCCATTACTCACTAGCTTTCCTCCAGCAGCTTCATCAGCTGAAGATGACGAGACAACGCTGACGCTACCATCCCTAGAGCCTTCGGACACACTGAGGTAGTCCTCCACGTGGTGCCTCCATAGCAGGATGGTTCGATCGGATCCTCCTATGGAGATAGCATACTTGCGATTGTAGGTGAAGCGCACACAGGCCACATGACTGGAGTGGCCGATGTATTTCTGATGCAGGGAACCAGGCCTCATGGTAGGGTAGTTGAAGAGCTTCACGTAATGCGAGTCATCGCCAGTGATGACATCTCCAGTATCTGGCAGAGCCATGCATGAATTGATGCTGGAATAACTACAGCCTGGTGACCATATACCCTGTGTGCTCCAGCTCATGGTGCATGTCATTGCAGCCCAGTTGAGATCTCTCACGACGGACTTATCGACGATCCTATGACCCTCTACATCCCAAAAGAACAGGTTAGTGTCCTCACCATTGCTCTGGATGAAGCGGGAGTTGGAAGAGAAGTCGATGTGTAGGATGCTGCCCACATGTCCTCTACACACAGCTTGTCGATTATAGTTCCTTTTGTCGTCGGACTTGTAGAGGTATATGTTAGTGTCTCCCGACCCCGCTGCTAGATATACCGCATCTGATGAGAACTTGAGGTCTGTAAAGATATACATTTAAGACACAAAGACAGGGCATGAGCTTAATCTCATAGCAGCATAATACATGGTCGAAGGACCTACATGTACCTGTTATAATGACTTCTGTGTGTTTCCAAGTAGAGAAGACTTTCAGTGCAGCTGATTGGCAATCGATGAGAGCCATGGATCCATCCACCATCCCGACGCAGAGCACAGAGCCGGTAGGGCTGTAGGCTATAGACCGTGCCGCATCAGGCATGACCCGCATGTCGAGCTGCTGGTGGGACTTGATGCTCCAAATGCGTAGGGTCTTATCATCACCACATGTCGCGAACTCTTCCCGGAGGGGGTGGACAGCCAGTCCCCACAGCTCTCCCCGATAGTGACCGCAGGCGATGAGGTGGATCGAATGCGGGGCCACGACACTCTTCGACACGTACACCTCGAAGATGTCGCTCCCTCGAGTGGAGACAAGCAGAGGAAACTCCGAAGAGGCCTTCTTGGAGGTGGGGTCGGACCACTGCTGAAGACTCACGATCTCGGTCTTGAGATAGCGGGATGAGGTCTTCTTGTCGGCACCTGGAGAGATGTCCTCCCTCAGGTCAACCACTTGCCCCACAGCTATGAGTGACTTGTCCCAGGTCTTGATGAGTCCGTCCTTCCCACCTTCCAAGAAGAAGAAGAGGAGAGTATAGAGTCAAAGCGATCATCGAACGAATGCAGTATATCTATATAAAATCCACCTGTGATCAGCACTCCCTCGACGGAGTCGAAGAACATACTCAAGATGGGCTCCTTCATTCCGTGAGCTTGGATGATGGATATGCACACATGGTCCTTCAGTCGATACACCTCGCCGCTTGCACACCCAACAATGCAGTCCTCATGCATGTACGTCACACTGAAGAAAGTCTGCCGCTTGCCTAATCTGCCAATTTTGCCCATACAGGTAGAGATCGATCGTTTCTTCGTGTTCACTGCGAGGCAGAAGAGAATGACTCCCTTGCCCACCACCGCTAGCTCTCCTCCATCGACAGAGAAGGCGATGTCATACACGGTGTTTGGGCTCCGGATGGTCTTCGTGGACGATATGACCTCCCCAGAGTTGATGTTCACGTCATTGATACTGATGGTGTGGTCCTTGTCGGCCCCTATCGAAGCGATGCGATCCCCGGAAGGAGAGAACTCTATGTGTATGATACCCTCCTTCACCATACCCTTGATACAGCTCAGAGCAGCCACCACGCCGGACTCAGACTTCAGAGCATTCTCAAGGCTCCAAATATGGATATTAGACTTGCAGTCAGCCGTGGCGATGATTTGGTTGTTGGGATGTGTGTTGATGCAGGTGATTTCTTCCGAGTGCCCCAGGTAGAAGCACTGCTTAGAGGTCTCGGGGTCGAACACTACCGCTACTGCCGCACTGTAGTAGACGATGTATCTCTTCGATGGATCTTTTCCCCTCCCATATCTCACGTTGTCCGAGCAAGCCTCCGACTTGTATCCATACAACCACGCTAGCTCGAGGTTAGTGGAGGGGCCATTTTGCTTGCCATTAATGCGGTTGTTCGGCTCCATGACCTGATCTTTCCAGGATGGACGAGCAGCATCCAGTAGCGACTCATCACATGCTGTGACCAGGGCTGCCACACTGGGACTGAGATTATACGTCGACTTCTTGATGCGCTTGTTGGCTAGTGCCTGCCCAGTGGTAGTCCGGGTCAGATCATCCGCATCTGAGAGGAAGTCATCACTCGTCTCGGAGGCGGAGTCCTCGGGATTGACTTCGAACTTTGCCTGGCTGGAGATCCGACTGAACAGCTCGATCGCTTGCATCAGGTCTCGGTTGGACCGGACCCACCGCAGGAACTCTTCAAAGGTTATCTTACCGTCGGTGTTGCTGTCATAGTAGAGTATACAGTCATCAGCCAGCTGTTCAAAGACTGCCACACTGGGCTCTGCATCCTCTCCTACACCTGTTAGCACGATCACACCACAGATGCTGGACATCATGAGCATGATGAGCTCGGTGCGCTTCATCACTGAGTTCATGTCGAAATCGAACAGCTCGTATACGAAGCGCGCCTTTTCCTCCAGCGTTGCATTACAGCATAGAGCCAGACCTCCTAGCAGCTCAAGTCCATCTATGCGTCCGTCGTGATCGTTGTCAAGGATGCTGAAGAGTGTCTCTATGGGAACATTGCTGGAGCCACCGCTTAGCTTCTTGAATGCAATCAGTGACTCGAATTGGGTCTCAACCAATGCAAATCCATTGATTTGGGTCTTGAATCGCTTCAACAGCTCCTTTAGATCGTCGATGGTCCCTAGTCAATTGAAATAGATTCGTACAGTACCGGTATGTAAGGGTACAGCTATAGCTATAAACTTATCACAGATTATGATGACAACTTGGCTTACATAGAGCAAATATCTGTGTTTCATCAAGAAGGCCTGGTATCTTCACGATATTATCAGCTGATGGTTGACCCGATGAGATGATATTGCCCATCTTAGTTATTGCCAAGTGAATAAAGCTACTATATAAAACTGGCCTTAAAGTTAATTCACAGAAACACTGAAGGCAGATTACTCACCAATCATCTAACTTTAATCATTATCTAATTTCTAGTTACTATACTCTACTATAAGAAGACCAAGACTAACTTTAACTTGTAGCTTTGACATGCAGGAGCTAAACCGTTACGCAACGACAGGGTTATTTCAAATTTTAAAATCAACTGAAGAAATGAAGTAAGTTGATAGCTTTTTAACTTTAGCTTGGCTACTTTTGGTTTGGCAGTTATATTGTTGAGAACTAGAATAGACTACAATGGTATTCTCAGAGTCATCATTAGTTGATAACGTGCACATTAGTTGTAGAGTAGTTGTAGTTATAACGTGCACATTAAGAACATGCGATTATTGGAGAAAATGTATAAAGACACGGACATTAAAATCGATATTACTCCAAACCAACTGAGCATCATCATGAGCAAGATCCCTATGCAGTTGTTTCGATGGAGGAAGCTCAAAGTTGTTAAGGGATCGGACAATACGACCATTAAGAGTGATGGATTGAAGCCACTTAGGCATTATCATTGGTTTCATTGACAGCATCAACGATTCTACCACCATAAGAGGTAGAAGGAGCTCAAATGTTCCATCAAGTCGTAATTGCTATCAAACAGCATCCGTGGACCTTACTTCGTGTACAACCTTGAGCTCATTCATACACCCACTCACACGTGCATACATATTCTGATTGTCTGACCAAGACTCAGTACGTACTTCATGTCACTTCGCCCGTTTCACACCTGACTCAGATCTTTCACTCACACACGTTTCCCCGTTTCCTTGGTTCCACACTTTGTGGTTCTCAGAGTCTCTTGTGGTTCTCATTAACTACAATCACACATCATCTTCCAGCTCAGCCGTTGCTGAGCCACATTCCTCCTGTTGCACTTTGACATTGCCACTTGCCAAGCTTGCGACGAGCTGCTAAAGCGTCCTCCTACTCGTCCGACTCGCGACCGCAGGTATCCTGCCTCAGCAATCCTACTGACTCTACCAAGTCAGTGATAGAACGTAGACAGCAGCTATTGTTAACGCAGATAGCTATGGGATGATACTTGTCTTATACATGTATGCATCGATCACATCACATGTATCAATTACATCACATGCATCACATGATCGCATCACATGTATCGATCACATCATATGCATCGATCCCATCACATGTATCATATGCATCGATCACATGTCACGTATCACATGATCGCGTCACATGTATCGATCACATCATCTGCATCGATCACATGACCGCGTAACATGTATTGATCACATCGTATGCATCGATCACGGTAAAGAAGTTGGTAAGAGATTTTATATGCAGGCCAATTTCTGGTAAGGAACTCTTACTTCTAAAGTACGAATCTTACTTTTAAAGTACGCATCACATGATTGCGTCACATGCATCGATCGCATCACATACATGCATGCATCAATCGCATAACATCACATTAATCGATCACATCATATGCATCGATCGCGTCACATGCAGCAACGATCACATCATATGCATCGATATATGTACAGATCGATCGCATCACATTTATCGATCACATCATATGCAACGATCACATCATATGCATCAATCGCATCACATACATTCATGCATCAATCGCATCACATACATTCATGCATCGATCGCACCACATGTATTGATAACATCACATGTATTGATCGCATCACTCCCATTCGGTACTGACACAGGAGGACAAAGATGTGATGGTTTGCACATCAGATGCTAATCTAATAGCACCTACATTGACACACATGTTGCATCACTACGAGCAACAGCTCCTCATCCGTTACAGCCACTACTCTGTTTGACAGCTGTACTAGTCCTACTTCATTCATCAAGGAAAGTAATGGCTTGGATCGAGTCGACCCATTGACAACAATCATCACCGTGAGAACACAGGTCATCGAGGTACTGCACTGCCTGCCTCCAAGTCAGTATCCAAGTACTGTCCAGACGACAAGTCAGACAAGTACGAGTTGTTCAAGATGCATCACCGTGATAACAGGGGCCATGTAGTTATTACACTACCCGCCTATTCCTTGTCACACATCATGTGTGACTACGATGGCACCGACATCGATACTACGTATCGCACATGCTGCATCTCCACGAGTAACAGCTCCACGTCACTCCCAGTACCTACTCTATTCGACACTGATGCTAGTCCCAGTTCATTTGTCAATAGGCACGTTGTTGCTTGGATCGAGTCGCAGCGGGGGCAGCGAACGCCTGGCAAGCGCTAGCACTCCTACACACCTTCAGCGTCGGTATCCCTTGCAGGAACGAGCCTCACTAGCCAAACCTACGGTAGAGATGTCTTCAACTTAACTCTCTCTCACGAAGTTATGCGTTCAAATGAGAAACTCTATTCACTGCACACTAAGGTCATCGACAGCTGCATAGACATAATCGTTAGTCGACCTGCCCTCCGAGAACACCCTGTCGTACACAAATTTCCCATACTTTGATGAGACGACGAGCTCTAAACCCTATCTGAGTCAATCTATGACGCCACTGACACCATCGCTAACGAAAAAGAGTAGCATCTGCGCGCAGCTCTATTTTACATACACCCTATTTTTGTAGCACAGGGTATGACAAAACTTTTTTCTTTGCAGACCTCACACCGATTGATGAGTCTACCCTCATTGATAAATGCTAACTACTGGACCCCATCGCGGACGACGATGACATCGTTTGGAATACAGATCCATTCGAAATGAACTCCGACAGAGTGAACCCTAAGACGCCAGATGCGATCATTGCCATGATCAAAGTCTTCGGTTCAATATGGCTCCAGGAACAGCTGAGGAGCCTTTGTAGAGAATTGATCGACATCGGTCAGGTTCTTACCCGCACAGGTCGTACCCATAGTCATCGATATCGATCGAGCGAAGTGGGAGGTGCCGCGCAACCTTCTCCCACCTCAACACCATTCCGCTGAAAAGCAAACAGTCATCCGCACCTACAGGCGATGGTCAATGGCGATCAACCCTCGACTTTGCCCAGCTCAACGCTGTGACAAAGGTCCTTGAAGGCTGGCTCATTCCAAACACACTGAAACATTTACGCGTGCTTCGGTCTAATTGACTTTGCAGCTGGGTATCATCAAACTCCCCTAGACCCAGGGTCACGAGAACTCATCGTCTTCCAAGCGGCTGGTGGTCTATACCGATGGACACGGGTTGCCATGGGACTGAAAGGAGCTGGCCCTTACTTTCAACGCAGTATGCAGACCAAGGTCCTCAAAGGCCTTGTCTACATCGACGATGTACTAACCCACGGCAAGACCAATCCAGAGTTTCTTACTAACACACGTCGAGTGTTCGATCGCCTTTGCTAGAACTGGGTCTAGAGCAGGTTGAATACGTTGGTCACCTCGTCTTCACGACGAGCACCTCATTCACTCCAGAGAAACGCCTGAAGGTCCTTGACTTTCCCGAACCCACAATTCAAAAGGCAATCCTCCAATCCATCGGACTCGCGAATTACTTCCGAGATCATGTGTCGGACATGACCGACTAGGTGAATCTCTTTCGAGTTACGGCATCAGAGGACCGGCAAGCTCGTCCGGACAACGGAGAGTTTCATCACTTCCAAGCTATGACAACGACAAGCTATATGGAACTGTCAGGAACTCTACTACTTCCTGGCAGATAATCGTCACTGCATCCTGAATACTGACCACAGACCATATGAACCTGACCCATCTTGACGTCACACTGACTGGGAGGTATAGCAATGGAGACTTTATCTGCAGGATAAAGACTTCCATCTGTGCCATGTTCCTGGAAAGGAGGCCTTCTTAGTCACTATTGAACCGAAACATCATATACCCAAAGCAATTTTTAAACAAATCGCAACGGTATACAACTCCATGGTTAAACACTGGGGGATAGAAAAGTGCAAAGAACGTCTCAATGACCCTTTCAACTCGTTCATACGCCAATGCCCATGCTGTCAAATGATGAGTCGACTACAATCTATTCGAGAGCCTACACATAGACTATATCCGACCTCTTCCATCGGATGATAAGGGCGACACCCACATCCTGGTAATGATCGATGTATTCTCGAAATATTCCCCACCCAACATCATACACACTGACCAGGCTCACCAGCTACAGTCTGATAGCCATCTACTCGCATAACAGAGTACCCAGTTCACTCTTACGTGCTGTTCACACCACCTGGTAGTCGCGATAACAAAATCGCGGACCATTCCAAGTAGTGGATAAGAAGAATTCGATCTACACAATCGTAAATCTAGTATTAGGCAAGCGGATCACTACACATATACACAACCTTTGCCCTTTCATCTACGATCCGATCCACACCGATCCGCATATCGTCGCTCAAAAAGCACTGGAAAAATTGGCGACACATGGTATGTTGAAAACGACACAAGTGACGAAAACGGTGCTTAGTTTTACCTTTTCTCTACAGTGCAACAATGTTTTATCATCATCAACAACATCGTCAATATCATCAGCATCACCATCGTACTCATGCATCATCATCATACACCATCATCACACTTATGATCACCATTGTCATAATCTTTAATTTCTCAGGTTACCTAGTGATAAGTTCAAGAGGTCTTTCATTTATCAATCAGCAGATTCGAAGTGTTACAATCACACTTATCGCATTTACCGCATTTCTCACAGGTAAGTTTATCTATACTACTGCTTCTGTTACAATCATACTTATCGCATTTTCACACTTACCGCATTGCTCACAGGCTGTCTTCATAAAGTTGTGAGAGATTAAAGAAAGCTTCCAACGTTAAGTACGAAGAATGGTTATAGTACTACATTGCAGGGCATAGCATAAATTGTATTAATGTGTCTTAACCTGTAATAATACTGATTAATTTGATTTAAGCAAATCTATAAAAAGCACATACTTATAAAGCACATAATTCTAAAGCACATATTATTGGTCAATTAGGCAATACATGACAGGCTTCTTTTCATGTGAATTTCAGTTGTAGTGACCCGTAGAAGTTTTTGTTATTCGACCTATTTAGTGTTAACTACCTGTCGTTTTAAGTGTCAATCGACCAGGGTTGTCAAAACCGACATAAAACAACAGACTTTCCGGGTCGCTAAATTTCCCAGTGAAGATAAAGACGCTCACACCAAAGGAACACAAGTAGCCGCGGAGAACCTTATTCAAGATTTTCCTGGCCGGCTTTCCTCTCAGGGTTTTAGTGAGTGAAACCTCATACACCTCCGCGGACCTTACTTTGTGTATAACATTAGACTCATTCATACACCCAAACACACGTGTATACATGTTTGATTGTCTGACCAATCTCCTAGAGGAGAGGGGTACTGTAACACCGCAGTACGTACTAAGTACGTGCTTCATGTCACTTCGCCCGTTTCACACCTGACTCAGACTACCCACTTTACGCACACTGCTACATACTACAAGCATATAACTAACTCATACACCTCATATCTTCTGGTTTACCATCCTCCGGAAAGGAGAGGGTACTGTGACGCAGTAGTACATACTGGTACATCACGTTCTCACGTCATTGACCTCCGGGGTTCTCATTAGATACTTGTTTGCCCGTTTCATAAGATACTTGTTTGCCCGTTTCATTTACTAATATTTTACTTATCTTCGAGAGCCACACTATTATTGTGTGGCTCTCCAAGATCTCACATTCACTTACTCACATCCACATACTATGAGCCATCAGTCAATCACCAACTAGTAGCATTACAGTAGCAACGCCACACCCTTCATCAAGTGCAAAATAAATGAATTTTGCACTTGATGGAGGATTTGGCGCTGCTACTGTAATGCTACTAGTTGGTGATTGACTGATGGCTCAATTAACTTATATAACTAACTAAAAATATATGGATCTTGTCGTCGACGTTCATGTGGACCAGGATTAAAACACAGGTTGAATTATAATCCTGGTTCACATGAGCGTCGACGGTCAGATCCTCAGCAGTTCTTACCGACACGAGAGTGCTGCCTGTACACCATTGTTTTATCCCAGAGGATGTTTAAACCCTCGTCTTAATGCTGGCGATAACGTGCAGGACCGTTACGTAACGACAGGGTTATTTCAAAATTACAAAAATTCAGATATTGTTGAGAACTACAATGGTAGTCTCAGAGTCATCATGTAGTACTTGTAGTTATAACGTGCACATTAAGAACATGCGATTATTGGAGAAAACATATAAAGAAGCGGATATTAAGATCGAGATTACTCCGAAACATCTGAGCATCATCATGAGCAAGATCCCTACGCAGTCGTTTCAATGCAGGAAGCTCAAAGTTGTTAAGGGACCGGACAATACGACCATTCAAAGTGATGGATTGAAGCTAGTTTTCCATTCATTCGATCAGAGCTTAGGCAGTATCATTGGTTTCATTGACAGCATCAACGATTCTACCATCACTAGATCTAAAAGGAATGATGGTAGAAGGGGCTCTAATGTGTCATCTGTTCACCCGATCAAGTCGCTATTGTCATCAAACAGCATGGATATCAGCAGTAAGCCCAGCGTTGTCGCTTTCAGTCATCATAGCTCGAATAACTCCACATCCATCAGATCAACGGCTGTAGGCACTAAGACAAGAAGTGTCCAGTCAAGTGATAGTACCACAAAAGATAAAAATAACGAGAGCAGAGACAGAGGTAAGTCTATCCAAAGCGACCGAACAACCATCAGAACGAAAGACAGTACACCATGCTGTAGGGATGGCAGGTCGGAAGACGAAGTTCATTCGCTAGATGATGCAAAGGAGTCCGCGAAAGTTTCCACCATTCTCAATGGATCTACTCATAACGAGAACTTGATCATCAATGCGTGTAGTAGTAGCTCACAGTACTCTCCACTAGCGAGGATCGAGGATGGATCTCAGCTGTCTTCCATTCCGGATAGTAGCAGCCACACATCGAAGCCTGTTAGTACTTTGAAGACGTACGGTACGAAAGGTGTCAAGAGAGACCACCAGTCGTCGTTGCTGCTGTTCCACGACAACGTTTTCTCTGTTGGTAGCGTGACAACTACCACCTCCTCCTCAACTCGGTATTTCGTCACAGATGCTACTCCACGTCAACAGTTGTATAATGATCTGAACAGTACCAACACCACTGCTAGTAGCACTTACAGACCTGCACTTCATGCTAATGGAAGCAAGGCCTTCACATCTCCAACTCTTCAGCAGGGTGGTGCATCATCATCATCATCATCATCAGTTGCAGTGTCCTTATACACATCGCCATGCACATCCGTAGACGATGACCTCTACACCAGCCCATTGAAGAAAAGTACTCGATATCCCTTGCTAGCAGAGAAAAGAAGTAAAGAGTTTCCCGTGAACACTCTAACTGCATCAGTGCTGGTATCGGGGAAGTTAGCATTCCAATCAGCTCGCACCTTGTTTCAATCCAACAAGTATCCACCCTGCAGCAGTGATGCTACTATCACTCCAGCAGTACCCAATAGGCTTAGCTTCACGACCTCCCGCAACAAGATCCAATATTTACCCGGTGGTATACGCAACTTGGGCAACACTTGCTATATGTCAGCGGTGGTACAGGCTGTATTGGCCATGTCCCACCTGACCAATGACATGACTTCACTATTCTGGAGAAACATATTGGACTTTCAACAGCCTGATAGTGTATCTCTGAGCTCTATATCCAGCATATCAGCGCCATCATCGGTCCATCTCAGTAGCAGTCACAGTGTTGCTCATGATAGCACCCTCACAGCTACAACTAAAGATAGCATCAACGACCTTAACCTGAACAACTCAATCCTCCTTGAAACCATAAAGATTATCGACGCAGCTTCCTCTCTACGGTGTAACGGTGCACAAACGGAGAATCCACAGAAGGTTGTGGAAGCATCGATAAACAATAATACTGTCATTTCTATCGATTGCATTATACCAATCGCAATGGTACCGAAGAAAGACCCCATAGTGAGTCGAGGCATTCGGTCCGCAATTGATGTTTCCGGACTGAAGAAGGCCCTATCTTATCACTGCAACAAGTTCAATGGCTACAGGTACAGTGTTTAGTACTGCATCCCAGCTGATATTCCTCAATGCGATGATTAATGCCATCGTTCATGTCCTACTAGCTTTCACCTACCCCTTCTAATGATCATTTTCATCATCCTGACATACTACAACTACTTCTATGTTGATACAGCCAACAAGATGCACATGAGTTCTTCACGGAATGGATGTCATGCTTGAATGAGGAGATGGCGGGGCGGCTGTGGGACTTCTGTGTGAAGCATTCGTGTGATCAGCCCCGCCATGAGGAGGATAACACTACTAATGCCACTGCTGTATGCTATGGATCTCCTCTGATCGATGATGGCAGTGTGTTGAAGACTCCTTCGACTCGTCGAGCTGCATCGGATTCGCTTACTAAGTCGTCAGTAGTCACACACTTGTCAATACGGAAGCATCTCTATAGCACTGCGAGCAGTGGCTCCATCTCAACTTCTAGTAGTGATGGTGATGGAGATGTGAATCAGTTGATGAGCTATTCTGACATCGAGTCCATCGTGCCCATCAGCAGCCAGTTGGAGAGCATTGTCGAGATGACTTTCTCCTGCAACCATTGCGGGTACGAACGAGAGAAGAAATACGAGTTGTATCAGCACTTCTCGTTCGACTTGATGACTGATTGCTTTGATGCTATGAGGACTCAAGCCGATGGAGGCACTCATTGCGCACCACATGCTTGCCTCAGTAACCCACCCGATGCTCATGCAGCTGCAGCATCAGCAGTAACTCTGTGTGATCTGATGAATGGATTCTTCCGCGATGAAGTCCGAGAACTGAAGTGCGAGTCTAGCTTCTGCACCGGCTCTGCTGCTGCTGCTGTTGTAGAGGAGAACAAAGTGACGATCAGCAACAGATTGGTCGCATTGCCTCAGATACTGGTCATCCACCTGAAGCGATTTAAGTATGACATGTCCTCCCACTCCTACAAGAAAGTCAGCACTCCAGTAGAGTTCCCGATCATATTCGATCTCGAACCCTGCAGAGACCATATCCGGGTGGGGAGCTGCGATAAGAATCAGAGACAGGGGATGCAATGGGAAGTCGATCCGCAGGAGGTTGTAGGTGATGAGAGCATGTTCCAGTCCTTCCTGGAGCATATGCCTGTTTGTATCGGCGATAGAGATGTAACGAGAAGCCTAAAGAGTCCTCCTCACATTGATGATGCTACTACTACCCATGGGCCATCTGAAACAGTGATACCCATTAATATAAATTACAAGCTACAGGCCATCGTGAGGCATATCGGCAGAGAAGCTTTCGCTGGTCACTACGTGAGCGGTACGTGCTATATCACTTCTGATGGGATTTTGACTGTAAAGTTATCGCACATAAAATGAACTTATCGTCTCCATGATTTATGCAGATATCTTGAGCGAAACTTCATCTGTGAATGGAAGAGCTGAGAATGTGTGGAAGCGGTATGATGATGCCTTGGTCACTGTAATAGACGAGGTATGCTATGCCATCAACTACCTAGCCATGCATAGACATCATCACCTGACTAAACACTTTGATAGTCGGAGGTGCTACAGGACAGGTCGACACCTTACATGTTCTTCTACAAGCGATGCTGACTGCTGCGCTACGGGAGGAGGGGCTGACAATGCGACAGACAGGTCGTGAGGGTTGATTATATACTATATATTTATAGCTAGTGTCACTGCGATGCTACTGCTTCTGTAGTAACTAGAAATTGATGATGGTTGCTATGAAAATTAATTAATTTATGGCTATGTGTCTATGAAGCAAATATGACTTAACTTCATTGCTTCTGTTTACACTCTGTCAATCCATTGTTAGCATTATTAAATGCAACGAAAATTTCACCGATGGAGTAAAAAATATTTCGTTGTTGTTCCAATGTACTGTGCATCCATGAATCCAAGGTCAGCGATGAGGAACCTCTCCGGCATCGAATATCCAGATGATGGATACAAGAAAGCTGTTCTTGAACTTGATACATTCCAGTGAATTAAAGAATGTTTTTGATACTTCAGCAGAGCTATTATTTCAATCGACAGTTTTGATCGTACTCACTGGAACCACGGTGCCGGTAGAGACGGAAGGTCCGGAAGAGCGGTGCTGGCGGAGGAGAAGCACGATGACAACTATCAGAAAGACCAGCACTGCAAAGGCTGCAACGGCGATGCCTACAATAGCTCCGGTAGTCAAGGACTTTGAAGGACTGGCCGCGGGAGCTGCTGTCGGAGTGAATGTTAATGTCCCGAAGATCGCCGAAAACTTCTCCACATTGATGGATCCCAGTCCTGTGATCGGATCCCATCCTGTCGTCGGATGGAATCCTTCATCGCAGCAGTTATGGTAGTATCCAGAGACCGAGCTGTATTCTAATCCACTGCAAGCATTCTTATCTCCCCCAGTGATGTCGTTCGTGAAGGAAGCATAGTACTTGTACAACAAGGGGTTCACCCATCCTAGAGTCGACTTGCCTAACTCTACTCGCTGACTGTTGATAAGACTAAGCATGCCTGCGAACACAGGCGACGAAGCTGAAGTACCATCGACTGACGCCAGCTCTCCATCAATAACGATTATGTAATTATGAGCCATCAGAGATACATCGGGAAAGCCTCTGCGGGATGGATTGTAGTTGTAATTAGACGAGGACGAGGGTTCCTTCGATGTGCCGTCCACACTAGTGAAGTAGGTATTGATGAACGGCTTCTGGAAGTCAGGGGCATTGTAGTAGCTCGAGAACCCACCTCCTGATGTTATCAGTATCAATTCATCAACGTTGGAAGTGCATGCGATCTCAGGATTATTGGATTCGGGTCCCGATGTACCACCAACAGCGGTCACATAAGGACACGATGCAGGGAATACAGCGTAATAACCGCATTTAAGGGATCCAGTTATACCATTCACTCCATCATCCCCACTGGCTGCAACTAGAGTAGTCCCCATGACCCCGAGTTTGATGGCTTCAGTCTGGAAGCTGTTCTTCACAGATGATGTAACAAAGATCTCGGTAGAACCGTAACTGATAGAGTACACATCAGCAGGGTTCGCAGTATCCGCTACAGTTGTGATCCAATCACTCCAACTGATGAAGTCATAATAGTAGTACGTGGTCTGTGTACTCTGCGAAACAGCCATGATGTACTGTACGTCCAGATTAGACTCCACGCAACCATCAAAAAAAAGAGTGTTGCATGCTTCTGTCGATACATGGCCTCCTATATCTTGACTGATAGCTTCCACCCGTAGATTGAATGTCTGCTGGAAGAGGGTGAGATCATCCGGATTCAAGGCATCATTCAAACTTGCAAACACCGCTTGAGAAACGTTTGCACTGCCGACTGGGTTGGAGATACCATAGTACTGGTACAGCAGTTGAGGAGTCACGTATCCAGACATAATGCCGGACTGAGTAGTATCAGACAGCACCGATTCTACGGCTTTCTTGGCTTTGCTGACTGTAACACTTCTCCTTTTTCTTCGTAACTCAGGGAATTGGACGGTGTTGAATACTGCGGTGACATGCTCTGACAGCTCAGATGGCAATGAGTACGACTCGGACCGAATTAATGCACGCACTTTCTTGTGGCCAACATCGCTTTCAACAGAATCAGCACCAGAGTGAGCCTCCTTCAATACATAGACGTTGAACTCAGTGTTGAGTAGAGCCTCCCATACCTCTACAGGCCCAGTCGCGGTGATATACTCGTCATAGAGAGTGCGGTGATCAATCGTCACCTCTTTAGTAGTCGATAGATACTCCAGAACGGCCTCGGTTGCGGTAGG
>Ga0164294_10002168_pt1 | contig 17895 bp, 17 predicted proteins | sample GEODES005metaG_FD_111479 | JGI IMG/M metagenome (GOLD analysis project Ga0164294, IMG submission 111479) | Oligotrophic lake water microbial communities from Sparkling Lake, Wisconsin, USA - GEODES005 metaG | ecosystem: Environmental > Aquatic > Freshwater > Lake | place: USA: Sparkling Lake...
ATATCTTCGGCCGTCGGTAATTACGCATCTTTGACTCAAACTCGGAGACCTTTTGGTAGAAGCCCGTGTTCAGAGTTCCGTGAGATCCGTGGTGCCAACGCATCGGGGCGACATAGCAAGTCCGGCCCAGCCTACGGGCCACGTCACATAAATCCAGCCCATAGAGGTGGAACCCCCCTAGGTCATAACTCAAAGATAATCGGGCTTCTGCTTTTACGATCAAAAGATTCTCATCCAGCGTATGAGCGAGCTGATATCTTTTTACTCCATTTTTTAGCAAAACATTGGGCATCTCCAATCCATGGGCCAAAATGCTCGGTCCCATTTCACTCGCACCGGCGTTGCCTACAACTGCCCACTTCGGATCGAATGCTTCCAGACGCTGCAATAATTTTAGCAACTTATCTTTGCTCGTCTTCGGGTGTGAGTCCGAATGTGCCATGATGATGTATTGACCTCGGGCCTGATCGAGAAAAAGCCGCGAACTTTGGAAGCCGTCCAGCTTGTTTGATGAACTATTGTCACTCACGAGAAATTCACAATCACTTCCACCAAAGCCCATCTTAATCCAGCTTTGTTGGCAGGCTTCGTACTCAACCCAATCGTTGACCATCGTGCAGATGGAAAACACCTTATCCCACTTCACCTGCGGGCTAACGGAGCGGTACTTTCTCATGGAATAAAAACATTTCTAACCCGAGAACGTGGAAGTGGCGACCTTGTTTATATTATCGAAAATTGAACCTCCGCGGATGGAGCTAACTGCCTATTTCGGGACCTGCCCCAGCCCCATTCGCAGTAAGAGCTGTTCCCAGCCGATCTTCCAGCAAACCCGCCGGAAACGGGAGATAGCCTGGGCAAGTTCCAGCTGACTCTTCTGGGAGGCCCAAGTGGCCTCATCGAGCGCCTCCAAAACGGACATCTTACGAAACACCTCATCCTCCCGCTGCGGGTGTATAGAAGGATGCAAATGCTCGAAGACCAGATCCGGTCGGTACCGCGCCCTTTTTTGGCTGCGGTAGATCCGGTCCCACCAGGTGTCCATATAGATCCTTCGGAAGCTCTCATTCATATAAAGTCCCATCGCCTGGTGAATTCTGCGGTGGGTAAAAAAAAGAGTGGCCAACTGGCCCCGCTGAAGACGGTCGTCCCCATAGATCAGAAAGCGCAGGTCACGCCGGAACTCTTCCCTCACCGAAAAATCCCATCCCGGTGTGCGAAACACTACATCATCACCAAAAAAACCCAGGATGGGCTCGTTTGTTGCCTCATAGAGACGGTTCCATAGCCGGGACAGGTTCAGCAAAGGTTCCCGCTCCAAGGAAAGAGTCCGAATGCAAATCTTGGTCTCGTCAACCAGCTCTGCCGCAGCGCGCTGGCTTGCCTGGTCGTCGGGGTGGATCCCGAAAGTGAGGCTCACCCGGGCAGGGTCAGCCACCGTGCCCTCCACTGAATGCGCCAGCTGTCTCATGTTTTCTGGCCGCCCACAGGTCGGCACCAGCAGGGTAAGGGCCAGAGGATCAGCCGTGCCCGGGCGCTCCGGTCTCGTTAATTGCTGTAGCCCCATTTGCAGCAGGAGGGTTTTCATTCGGCAGACTGACTATCACCTCACGGGACCGAAGAGGCGACCATGAACTTCGACCACGCCACGGGCTCTTCTTAATCAGAATTTCTGCATGGCAAACCGATGGTAGAGTTTTAATGGACATGACTCTGCTGTGTTGTTGTCATGACGATCCTTCCCTCGTGCCCAACCTGCTCCGCTCCCTTGTTCAGACCGGCAAGTTCCGCCCCTCTGTCTTGGTAATCGACCCCTCCCAGGGCCCATAAGGTGGCGAGGAACTCCAAAAGTTCAAAATTCCCACCATGAACAGGAATGTTTTGTTAGGAAGTTTTGGAACGATCTAAAAGTCAGCTACCCGCAAGCTGATTTTGCGGAGATACGCACGCACAACGACTGGGCGGGAATCGGCATTATCCGCTTGTAGAACTCCACGCCTTTCGCAACCGATCCCGCAGCTTATCCCACAGGTTCCGCCGCCGAAGTTGGGCCTGCCAGGACCCGGTCGCCCGTAAGGAGATTCCCATTTTTTTCCCAAACCGCCCCTGGATTTTTTTGAGGGCTCTTATCACCACACCCTTCCCGGCCACAGGGATTCTCCCCACCGGATATCCATGCTTCGCCTGGAACAGGGCATCACTCCGCCGAACCAGTTCGGCTTGATCAACCCGAGAGGCGATCAGGGACTGGGTGACAGCCCAGGGCTCGTCTCCCAACAACTCCTCCGAACGGTCCACATCCGCAAAAAACCAAAAGGGGGGATGAAACCCGGCGCGGAGTATACGATAGGTGTGTTCCAGGTGCTCGCCCGAGTTGTAAAAATCCTCATCCATTAGGCCTGCCGCCTCCAGGCAGTGCCGGGAGTAGTAGGAAAATGCGCCCACACAGTCGCGATGGAGGGCGATTTGCAGGGGTCCGTAATCGATGGTGGTGACGGAATCTGGAATTCCGTCCGGGCTTTTGTTTTTGGGGCCGTGCTGAGAAAAGTTCAGGTGCTGAATACCTGTGATTCTTGCAGCCTCCACATACTGCTCGAACACTCGTCCGTCTTTCACAAAAATGTCGTCCTCCATCAGAAACAGATGGTCCATGCCAGCTTGCAAAAGATGGCGTAAAGCCCGATTTTTCGATTTACCTACCCCCAGATTGCTTTCGTTCTGGAGGAGCTCTGCCCGGCCTCGGCCTGCTTCGCCGAAGATTTCAGAGGAAACTGGGGCACCATCGTTGACCACCACCACACGGTCCAACCGCTCCCAGGGAAGGCTGGTCAGGGCCTTCCGGAGGCCTGCCGGTCGGTCACAGGTGATGATTCCCAGCCCAATCTTAGTTGCGGTAGGCATAGTGGAAACGATTAGTTAAAAATAGACAGAAACCTCCTTCCCTGTCTCGCCAAGATAACTAAAGCCCGATCGAGCCCGGATCCTGCGTGGATGGACGCATTCCGGGTTCAACGTTCACACCAGTTAGCGCGTCCCGCCCGGCAATCCTGAGGACATGTAGAGACTAGCCCAATACATCATCCGCTATCCGTTCTCAGTCGATGAAATGCAGCCCAAAAGCTCCGAGGGCTCGATCATCTACCGCTTTGGGGATAAACTACAAGATCTAGCGCAAGTTTGAAGTGTTTAGCCCCTACGACTTCATCGCTTCCAGCTTCAAACTCCAGGCCAACGATTCGGCGGGCACAAAAACGATTTCCTATTAGCAATAATATTTATTATGGTTATATAGAACAATCCCTCCAATAAGAGGATCCTGGGGTTACCAAGGATCTCTGGGGTTTAGATAAAGACATAAAGCGAGATTCGGACGTCGAAAGAAATAACATGCATCATACAAATTCTGAGATATGTATTGTAGAATGGTGTAACTCAAAAGAATACATGCATTTCTATAATAAAATAAATCAGGGTGGTGGCATCTTGACTGGTATATGGGGAGTTGCGCCCATCAGGTATTTAGAAGTCAATATGTTTATGGATAAAGTAACTTACATGGATTCCGTAATATCGGCTATCAATATGGTTCTTTTGTGTCCGAACGCGACGGACAGATCACCAGCCTCAACCAGGCCGCGACTGATCTCAACATGAAATTAAGGATTCTGATTAATTCAAATTTGTTTCGTTTAACCAAGCTTTTAAGAATTCTTGGTCGAGCACTGAGAGGTGAATTGAATACAACAATCTCCCACTTCATGGGAGTACATCTGACAACTATCGCAACAGTATTTCGCGAAGCGCGCGACGAGATTAGTTATGTGATTAAAGGGGGTTTTGGCGGTTTAACTGAACGATATCGTGCACGTAAAAAAATAATTGCGGCACGTAAAAGAAATATGGCCATGGCTGCCATCCAAACTACAACTGCTACGCCTCTTTTGCAAAAATGCTGGGGCATCATGACCAGTTATCATACTCAATTTATCGCCCAACTTGTTGCAGACCGTTTACGAGAGCATGACTGGAAAGTCGATATTATGACTGAAGTGCCAGCTAGCTTCCACCATGATTGGTACGTGGTTTTATGCCCACAGTTGTTTAAAAGAATCCCGCCATGTGAGAAACGCATCATTTTTCAGGTGGAGCAGTCTGTTAGTTCGCGTTGGTTTACCGATGATTATCTTGAGACGCTGGAGAACTCATTGGCTGTGTTGGAATATTCCCTCATAAATATTGATTTTCTTGCAAGCAAGGGGATTGCTTATCCACATGCGCACTACCTCCCTGTTGGTGCATCGAGTGACTATTTCAACTCACCCCCCGCTTTCGTAAAAACCTGCGATATTTTGTTTTATGGAGATAACGAGACCTCTCCACGTCGTCTCAAAATGCTAGATGCATTAAGTCAGCACTTCAATGTGCGTGTAGTGAATAATGTTTTTGGTCACGCCATGCGGGTGATCATTAAGCAGGCACGGGTGGTCATTAACCTACATTATTATGAGAACGCGATGCTAGAGATGTGTCGCATTCAGGAATGTCTATCACTGGGTGTGCCGGTAGTATCGGAGATGGCACAAGATCAAACAGATTATCCTGAACTGGTTGGTGCTGTACGTTTTTTTGAACAAGGATCTATTCCTGCAATGCTAAACGGCGTCAGAAATGCGCTGGAAAATCCGATATCGGGAGAAATTGAGGTGTCTGTGGCACAAAGTGCCAAGCGCTTTGCGTTTATGTTCGACCGCTTCCTAGTTGCAATGGGATTTCTACCGTCAGCACAAGTAAATCACATGCATCTACATTTACCTGCGTCAACAGCCCGGATTGCGCTTTCTTTGCCAGAAACAATTGAACGTAGACGGATATTCGAAATTGAAAGGCCAGCAGCCTGTACTGTGTTTGATGGTATTAGGAGACGCCCAGGGTGGGTAGGTTGCGGACTGAGTTACGTGGCCTTAGCTCATCACGCCAAGAAACATGGTGTCAAACGCCTTACTGTCATGGAAGACGATGTTATTTTGCCGCCGGATTTTGAAAGTAAATTTGCTATTGTGGAAGAGTTTCTCGATTCAAGTCCTGAAAAATGGGATGTTTTTGCTGGCATCGTTGCTGACCTACATCCAGATGTAAGAATTCTTGCAGCAGACGTATATAAAGGCATTACCTTTGTCACCATTAATAAAATGACGAGCATGGTTTTCAATATATATAGTGAGAAAGCTCTGAGTCTTTTGGCGACGTGGGACCCTGAAAATCTGGAAGTATCTAATACTATTGATCGTTTTTTAGAGGCTCAAACTAATCTTCGAGTCGTCTTAACCCTGCCTTTTTTTGTCGGCCACCGTGAAGAAGTGTATTCGACCCTGTGGGGTTTTCAGAATACACAATACAGGGATATGATCGCGAACAGCGAACAATCGTTGCGAAATATAATGATGGCTTCTCCCGCAGGTTCAAACATGAAGCGCAACGCCTGACTTGAAGAATACCTGATTAGGTGTCTGATATCCAAGTCACTTTCTCGGTCGGTTGTTCAATCTCTCCATCGCCATATTGATCTCCTGTTGCGTAATCGTTGTAAATTTCTGGGTTTTTGGGAAGTACTGCCGTATCAATCCATTTGTGTTCTCCTTCGAGCCACACTCCCATGTCGAATAGGATGTTCCTTTGTTAAAAACAGCCACAAATCATTCGTACTACAGATAGAGATAAAGAAGCTCACTCATTAAATACCCATAAATAAATCTCTTTTCTGGAATGCTCACGAGGTAGCTTCAAAACCTCTTCTTTGACGCTGGATGTAAAGCTGCTTTTAGGATTGTTAGGTTGACTCTTTCATTTGATGTCACCACAACATGTTTGCATGATGTAATTTTCTGTTAATTCCCAAGAGATGAAATGAACTGCATCAGGGTTCTTCAGATAAACTGCTATTAATTTAGGTCCACAACCAAAGAGAGTTTTTCTAAAGTAAGTCATTGCAGCAAAATAGGTTGATTTTGTATCATTTGGGGTATCTGGGCTTGGCGCGCCGGAAGCCTGTAACCCAATGCACACTGTGGCTTCACATGGTTGTAATGCTTGACTCTTTCCTCAACAACGAGCACGAACCGGTCCCGCAGGCGCGGGACGGAAAACTGGCAACCTGAGGAGCGGCAAGCTGCGTACTGGGGGCTCGTATTTCCCGCCCGCCCACCCGCTTAACGCGGTATTTCGAGGTGCGGGGCACGCCCCGCAACTTGAGATGAGGGAGGATTGACTCTCAAGCCCAACCTTGCAAATTAGAGCAATGGAAATCACCGCTTCCTGTCTCAACCCTCGGCCCAAAGCTTCGGAGGGCGCAAAAGCAATTTCCTATCATTTATGGCTCTAGCACCGACTGAAGTTCAATTTAGCGTTCTGATTCTAACTATTCCAAGCAGAGTGGAAAAGTATTGGACCCCGCTATATCAGCACTTAGAAAAACAGATTGCCGACTCAAGGGCAAAGGTTGAAATATTAACCCTTGCTGACAACAAGGCTATGACCATTGGTGAAAAGCGTCAGGCTTTGCTTGATATCTCCCGAGGCAAATGGATTGGCTTTCTTGATGATGATGATTGGGTATCCGATGACTATATTGCTTCCTTGAGTCAAGCCATGAATGATAAACCTGCTGATGTCATTACATTTGAACAGGACTGCACCGTCAATAGCGATAAGTTCAAGGTCGATTTCCGTGTAGGCAATCCAGTTGAACCATATGTGCCGAATTCCGGAAAAACTTTGATCCGCCGTCCCCCATATCATATGTGCTTTTGGCGGAGTAAAATTGCAAAGAATGTGCGCTTTCGTTCATTATCATATGGCGAAGATCTAGATTGGATTTCGCGGATGTTGCCATATGTCACTCTAGAAACACACCTAGATAAGGTGCTGCATCAATACCGGTTCAGCGATTCGACATCGGAGTCTATCCAGTATGCAAAACAATAAGATTTATTCGCAAAATAACGAACAAGATATAATATTAAGTTATATAGAAAAAAAGAAACTGACTTCTGGCAAATTACTAGAGGTTGGCGCGTATGATGGTGAAACTTTTAGCAACGTTAGAAAGCTAATGTTGACTTATCAGAAATGGAAAGGAGTTTTTGTAGAACCTTCTTCTTATTGCTTTAGTAAGTTAGTTGATATGTACAAAATGGAACCACGTAGAGCAGAATTAATAAATCTTGCCGTTGTTACTGAAGATCAATTGACAAAAAGTCCTATATTAAAATTCTTTGAGTCCCCCATGAGCGCGTGTTCATCTTCTGTCGAAGGTCATGTTCAGCGTTGGTATGCGGAAAAGAACTCGGATGGTGATTTTATAAATCCTAGAAAGATATATGTGGGTAAAATAGGAATGAAAGAAATTTTAGAAACTTTTGGCCCATTCGATTTTATTAATATTGATGTGGAAGGATATTCTGCTGCTCTTGCAATGCAGGATTGGTTTAATCCCAGAAACTATGGATGTAAGCTTATTTGTGTAGAACAAGATGGTAAGCACAGGGAACTCCAAGAAAAGTTTACAAATTGTGGGTACTATTTGCTCGGTTTGAACGCGGAAAATATAATAATGGGTCTCCCCTAATAGAACTTTCACAACATGCTAAATAATAATTCCAAACACTTGTTGCTAAATTGGCCAACTCGACAGCGTCCTAGTAAGTTCATGAAAAACCTAGATGTGTACCTTACGCTAGCATCGGCAGAGCATCATATAACATTTGTTGTCAGTATGGATAATGATGACTTTCTGTGCAATAATCAGCACTTTCGTAAATTTTTAGATACCAGTAAATCGGAAAATGTAGATGTTATTTATTCTTATGGAGAGAGCCTAGGAAAGGTCGCTGCCATCAATCGAGATGTTCCTACAACCCCGTGGGATATCGTTATATCTACCGCAGATGATATGGAGGCTGCGGAACAAGGTTGGGATGATATCATAGTGCAGGACATGTTGCGTGAGTTCCCCAACTTAGATGGTGCATTGAATTATAACAATGATCCTCGATTAGAGGCAAAGGGGCCAGAAGGATTCAAGACGCTGATTACTCTGCCTGTTATTGGACGCAAGTTGTATGACCGCTTTGGCTACATCTATCATCCTGCGTACAAGTCGGAATGGTGTGACAACGAGCAGACTGAGGTCTTTGAGAAGTTGGGAGTGCTGCGTCATATTGACCGCCGACCAATTGTCCACAATTGGGCAGAAAATCAAGACGAGCTTATGCAAAGAAATATCCAGGCGGGGCAGAATGTCGACAAAAAGACTTATGAAATTAGAAAATCTTTAAGTTTTCAAAATGCATAAAAAGGTAGTATCTGTTTCTCTTTGGGGTAACGAACCTAGGTATTTACAAGGCGCGATTAAGAATTCATTTCTATCTCAAAAACATTATCCCGATTGGGAATTCAGAATTTATGCAGAAACCCATCTACACGTTTATCTGAAAGCCATTCCTGCAAAGATACTTGCACCCGTGGTGGAATGGGCTAATGGAATGTTTTGGAGATTTGCGCCTGCCTTTGAGGCAGATGTTGATGCGATGATAAGCAGAGATTGCGATTCTCGTATTTCCGAACGAGAAGCTACTTGCGTTGCAGAATGGATTGCAAGTGGCAAAAAGTTTCATGTTATTCGTGATCACGAAAGGCATTATGATTTCCCGATGCTTGGGGGTATGTGGGGTGTCCGTGGTGGGCTGCCGATGTCAATTCGTGCATCTATATCCGAATGTGCAAATGATGATACTGCCTATTTGGTTGATCAGATATGGCTAGGAAATAAGGTGTGGCAGGAGTCCAAAGCAAAAAAAGATGTGTTTATTCACGGAGCCAAAGAAAAGACCCTGAATACGAATGCCGGATTAGATTTTGTTGGTCAGGGTTATGATGAAACCGATGCTCCGATTTATAAATGATTTGATTTTTTAGAAATCTTTTAATGCTTTGATATAACCAACCTTTTCGGCGCGCTTGTGTCCAGAAGCGTCCTCGCACCCGTTCCAACCCGTCGGGTCGACCATTGAACTCAAACTCAATCACCCATTCCGCGGCTACGACCTCGAACCGGTGTTCGCGGAAAACTGGCAACCTGCCGAACCCGTCACCTTAAGCCTCGGGGGGCGCCCTGCACCTTAAGATGAAAGGCGATTGACTCTCAAACCCAACCTTGCAGGTTTCAGTAATGGAAATTGTTGCTTACGTCCCCAACCATCGGCCCAACGCTTCGGAGGGCGCAAAAGCGATTTGCTATCAGCTTCTAGTAAAACCGCACACATTATCAAGGATCATCCTTGTCATGAAAGCTTTCCAATATTAGCAGGATTGAATGGTTTAGAATGCGAAATTATAAATTCTTTCGCACATAAATTAAATAATTTCAAGCCATCGAGCAATATTGTTATAATTTATTTATTTACAAGAATATTCATTCATTCAACAAAGGTGATTGCATTAATCATAACAATTTTTGGAGAAACCCTTTTCCTATAAAAAGAATAATTTATGAATTTGCGGGAAAAGTCTTTGATGAAATGCCGTCCCTAAGAATACTGAAATTATAAAAAGATATTATGGATAACTTTATTATATATCATCATCTTGGTCTTGGCGATCATTTAATTTGCAATGGATTGGTTAGAAACATTTGCGACAATAATAAAAATATTTTTATTTTGCCAGCTAAAAAACACAATTTTAAAACTGTTGAATTTATGTTTCGAGATCTTAATAATCTTACTGTTATTTCTGTTGATGGAGATGAATGCATTAATTCATTATCTTCCGAAACAAACTGTAAGGTATTAACTATAGGACATGAATTTTTAGACCCTGACAAACAATTTGATCAGTCATTTTATAATCAACTTGGCATAAACTTTGAGAAAAGATGGCTGTCCTTCTTTGTACAAAGAGATTACGAAAGAGAAGTTGAATTTTACAATAAAAATAATATAAAAAATGACTTTATTTTCGTTCATGATGATTTTGAACGGGGAATGTCTATTGAATCAAAATACTTACAAGATAAAAATATTATTAGACCAGACAAAAAACAAACAGATATTCTTTTTGATTATTTAAGTATTTTAGAAAACGCTAAAGAAATACATTGTATAGAAAGTTCTTTTTTATTTTTAGTGGACTCTTTTAATTTTAAAGGCAAGTTATTTAATCATAGATATGCTAGACAATATCCAGAAAATAACAAACCTACATTAAGAAATGAATGGATTATTTTAAATAAAAGAAGTTAATGAAATGCAATTTTTTATTAGCTAGTTTTCAGTTGAACCTTGGGAAATTTTTACAATAAATTCAATTTACATCAACATTATTTTCCTGACAACTGTATTTTTGAAATCTATCTTTTCAAACCACCAAAGATTAGATCAGCAAAGTATTAAAGAAGAGAAAAATTATTAGTTTTTAAATTTATAATGCTGAAATAGTTTTCGTAAAAGTTTTATTGATTTACAAAAGTACATTATATTTAATTGAATCTGTTATTTTGTCCCAGCATATGCAAATTATTTTTATAAACGATATTAACGAGCGATTGATAATTATTATCAATTTACTAGCGGAAAAAGTATTTAAATTATGATCAAACTGCTTATTCTACTGCAAATTTTAGATTAACTAGATTTACCAGTTGTTTATCAATAAGTCGAAACAAAGGGTGTTTATTGTTATATATAATGAAAGGATGCAAATATGATTTTAGATTTAAGAATTTGTGATTCCATGATGCAACCAAATTAAATAGCTGATTTTTAGTTGACTTAATCGATTTTTACTAATAATATCGCGAGTCTAATCCAAGATAAGAATTTCAAAGTGAAAGCCGCTATTTTAACAGAAATCAATGCTCCTTTAAAAATTAAAAACATTGAATTAACAGATTTAAAAATAGGTCAAGTACTAGTAAAAATAATCAAAAGCGGCCTTTGTGGAGCGCAAATTCAAGAAATTAAAGGTTTAAAAGGTAACGTAAAATTTCTACCTCATTTAGTTGGTCATGAAGGGAGCGGTATAGTTGAATCGGTCGGAGATGGAGTTACCAAGGTAAAAAAAGGGGATAAGGTTATACTGCATTGGAGAAAGAGTTTTGGTATAGAGTCTGATTTTCCATCGTACATCTTAGACGGCAAAAAAGTATCAAGTGGCAAAATAACCACTTTATCTGAATATGCTATAGTCTCAGAAAATAGAATGACTAAAGTTAATCATGAAATTTCTGATGATTTTTGCACTTTATTAGGGCGCGGTCTTTCCACCGGATTAAGTGTAGTAAATAATGAAGCTAACATTAAATTTGGAGAAAGCGTTTTAATCCTTGGCTGTGGTGGAGTTGGATTAAATTGCATATTCGCCTCAAAACTCTCACACGCCAGCCCAATTGTTGGCGTTGATATTTGCAAGCAAAAACATCAATTAACAGTTAAAAATGGTGGCGAATTTTTTCATACAGATGAACTAAAAACGCTTTTTGACAAATACCAAGAATTTGATTGCATTATTGATACAACTGGACATTTAGATTTAGTTTCAAGATGTATTCCTCATTTGTCTGAACAAGGAAGATGCATATTCGTTTCTCAACCTAAAGAAAATTCTTCTTTAACAATAACTAATCCTATCAGTTTTTTTTCAACTAAAGGTTTATCATTTAAAACAACACAAGCTGGCGGATTTGATCCTGATATTGATATTCCTAAGTATATTAAATTATACTTGAACAAGGTCATAGACGTTAATAATATTATATCGGATTTCTATACTTTAGATCAAATAAATGAAGCTATCTCAAAATTAATAAGCGGTGCTTCTGGCAGAATAATAATAAATTTATGAACTACACGACAAAAGAAGGCTTAATTGAATTTGAAAACGAAATCATTAGTCTTTATAAAGACTGCAAGCTTCCTTTTCTTTTTCATTTATCAGGAGGAAATGAAGACCAGTTAATCAAGATTTTTAAAGATATTAAAGACGGAGATTATGTAATATCAAATCATAGAAATCACTACCATGCTCTTCTTGCTGGAATTTCACCAAAAGAACTAAAGCAAAAAATTATTGATGGTAGAAGTATGTTTATCTTTGATAGAAAGCGTAATTTCTTCACATCAGCTATCATTGGGGGAACTCCAGCTATTGCTGCTGGGATTGCTCTTGCTCTAAAACGCAAAGGGTCTTCCCAGAAGGTTTGGTGTTTCGTTGGCGATGGGACAGAAGACTCCGGACATCTTTTCGAAGCGGCTAGATATGTTTCTGGATTCGAATTACCATGTAAGTTTATTGTAGAAGATAATAATAGGTCTGTCTGCACTCCAAAAGACGAGCGGTGGGGCATGGCGAGCTACCCAATCATGCCTCCATGCGTCATGGGATATCAATACGATGTTACTTATCCACACGCTAGAATTGACGATCCGATTGATTTAAAGAAAACAAAACAAAAAACTGATGCCGAATATTTTCCTCATTTATCTCCAGAAATTTTTCCTAATTTTCAAATAGATAAGAGTATTTCATTTAAGAATGCAGTAACAGAGGCCATGACGGAAATTGGAAAAGCTAATTCTGTATTCATCGGATATAATGTGAAATATGGAAACGCCATGGGTAATCTTATTAATGTAGATAATAGTAAAAAAATTGAAACTCCTGTTGCCGAAAACCTTATGGCCGGGCTAGCGATTGGAATGTCTTTTGAAGGTTTTCGTCCAGTAGTTTATATTGAACGTCATGATTTTATGTTAGTGGCGGCAGATGCTATTATCAATCACGCTAATCATATTGAAAGAATTTCTCATGGAGAATATAAGTGCCCAGTTATTTTTCGAACTGTAGTTGCTGACAGCGGACCTTTTTATTCTGGCCCGACACATTCTCAAAATTTTACAGAAGGTTTTAAAAGCGTAGTATCTTTTCCAATCTATGTTCCCGAAACTGGTTTTGAAGTATTGCAAGCTTATAAAAAAGCCCTTTATTCCGAACGTCCATCCATGATTGTTGAGCGTAAAAGCAAATTTTAATGAATAAAAAGATTTTAATTCTAGGAGAAAGTTGCAAGGATGTTTTTGTTTATTGCTCAACAGATCGCCTCGCTCCAGACATTCCAGTTCCTGTACTAAATATTTTATATCAGACTGAAAATGCAGGAATGGCCAAAAACGTACAAAGAAATGTTGTCAAAATTATTGCCGATTGCGATATATTAACTAATGATAATTGGGAAACTATAACAAAAACGCGTTTTATGCATTTAGATAGTAATCATATGTTTATAAGAGTTGATTCCGATCACAGTAATATCTCAAAATTAGATTTAAATAAAATTGATTTTAATTATGATTTAATAGCAATTGCTGACTATAACAAGGGGTTTTTGAGCGAAAAAGATATTGAATATATTTGTAATAGACATCAAAATGTATTTCTTGATACAAAAAAGAAAATTAATGATTGGGCATTAAAGGCAAAAATAATTAAAATAAACAATTATGAGTACAATCAATCCAAATATTCTATGTCTAAAGAAATTTTAAACAAAACTATAAGGACAAATGGCCCAGAAGGATGTTTTTTTATGAATAGACAGTACCCTGTAAATAAAATAGAAGTTAAAGATTCATCAGGAGCAGGAGATACATTTTTTGCAGGTTTAATAAGTTCTTACATAAACACGAACAATATTGAAGAATCAATAAACTTTGCAAATTTATGTGCATCCAAAGTGGTTCAAGAAAAAGGTGTAACAACACTTTAATTATATGAGTCAAGGTCAAATACAATTAAATTCAGAACTAGGAAAAATTCTTTATAATTTTTGCCGTAACGATCAAAATATAAAAACAGTTGTTGAAATAGGCACTTAGTATGGCGCAGGAAGCACTGAATGCATTATTAATGGATTGAACGATTCGAAGAAAAATAATATTTCTTTTCTTACTTTAGAAACAAATCAACAAATGTATAATGTTGCAGTAGATTGGTGGAAAGATAAGCTTCCTGGATGGGCTAAACTTATTCACGGAGGCATCGTAAATTCAAGTGAAATGGATCACTTCAATTTGGGATACCAACATCCAGATGAATCAAAATGGTTTGAAGAAGATAAAGTTGCTCTATCGTCTTGCCCAAATGTATTGAACGAGTTACCAAACGAAATAGATCTACTGTTTCTTGATGGTAGAGAGTTTACAACAAAAGCTGAGTTTTCGAAACTCGAAAATCGTTCTAAAATTGTTATTTTAGATGATACTACTGCCAGAAAATGCAAAGACATAAGAACTCATGTCATAGATAATCAAACTAAATATAAAATTCTATTTGATAAGCCGGAATGCAGAAACGGCATGATGGGTTTTGAGAAAATATAATAAAAGTTAAATTAAATGGAATTGGATAAAATTATAAATGGTGAAAACTTGAAAAAGATATGCAATATTGTCATAGATCAAGCGAGTTTAAACCAAAAAAGAAACTACTCTAATGGGGATTTAATTTTTTGCAAAACGGATTATATAACTACTTTATTTAACGAAATAAAAAATGACAATAATCAATATAATTTAATCACTCATCAGGCTGATTACGAGATAGATGAACGTATTTTTAATCAAAAACCAAAAAATGTAATAAATTGGTTTGCTCAAAATGTTAATTATAAGCACCCTAATTTAATACCCCTTCCAATTGGGTTAGAGAATCATGAAGGCCCATCCAAAGGTGGATCTATAGATTTAGGTACATTACAAAAATACGAGATCAATAATAAATACACAAAGAGCAACTTTTTATATTCAAACTTTAATGCTGCTAACCATCCAGATAGATTGAAATGGCACAATCATATAAAATTTTTAAATTTCGAAATAGTAAGCAATAAAAAATCTTTTGATGAATATATAGACGATTTAAAAAAAAGTTATTTTTGCGCTTCTCCAAGAGGAAATGGCATAGATTGCCACAGAACATGGGAGAGTTTATATTATGATTGCATACCGATTGTTCCTAAACATTTTATATATGATTTTTTTAATGCGCCAATCATACAAATAGAAAATGAAGCCGATTTAACAGTCAATTTTTTGAAAGATTTAAAGGACCAGTACGAGATTAAAATAAATAAATTTGATAAAAATATATTAACCATTGATTACTGGACTAAATTAATACGCTCCTACCCCGCTTTGCGGACAAGCTCCGAAGGGCGCACCTAGCGGGCGGGTATTTTTGAAGTTCTAGGTTTAAGCACAGGTGACAACTTCAAGGCCGCCCAGAATGGCATGATATAAATGAACATTTTTAAAATCAAATGTATACAGAAATGATCAGCAAGGAATGGAACATGGATAAGCTTTATATCTCATATTGGCTTAATTTTACAAAAACACATAAAGAATAAATGACAACAATTAGTAAATTAATTCATATGGTTAATAATTTTCAAATAAAGTTCTTTGTAATCATTGGACCTCCCTGTTGGCTTAAGAGACCGTGGCCAGCCTCGGTTAGCAAGTCAACCTCCGTGCCGACATGGCTGATTGGGTCGATACTCTGCTCATGATTTAGGAAGCAAGCAATCTAACCAAAAAAGTTGTTCCAGCCTTTTCACTTTCACTTATCATAACGTGCGATTTTTTGGGATTCAAAGTAATAACCCTTAGGGAAATTGCCTGAGCAATAGTAAAAGTCTTTGAAAATATCCCACCGCTAAAACCGCTGCAAATCATGTGCTTAGAGCGCTTAAAATTATTTGCGCTACCGATGTTTGTCGGTTTTTAGCCGGCTTCTCTTTAGTTTTGTATGCCTGCTGTCGCCGGACGCGCTTGGTAGTTTGCCCGCATCCATTCCCTGTGTGCGTCATCCTGAACGGAATGAATCCAATCACTATTTTTCAGATACCAAAGGCCGGTTCGCTGCAACCCCGTCTCAACGGTTTCCCGAGTCCGCCAGCACAGCCTCCGCTCGCTTTTCGTTCTTTCAATCGCATAGCGCCAGTCGCGGACTAGCCGGTCCTTTTCAAACAAAAAAAGCTGCTCCGTAGCCTAAGACAGGCCCAGCTCCCGGAGAATCAAGAGCAGGGTTTTTGCCAACTTGAAGTTCGAAACATCCGTCCGCCCGCCGAGCCCGGCATTTCGAGGGCTGGGCCCGCCCCAAACCTTGAAATTATGGAGGATTGACTATAAAGCCCAACCTTGCACCTTTTAGGTTTGGGATGTGTTGGTCCTCAACTCAACCCTCGGCCCAACGCTTCGTAGGGCGCAAAGACCTGTTTTCAGCCTGTTTTGATGTGATACAGAAATACGACCATCACGAGATCATCAATATCAGTAGTGTAGTAGATTACCCCATCAAAGAGGTAGCGAGAATGGTTAAGGAGATAGTCGTCTTTCAGGAAGAAATTCTTTGGGATGTGACCCAGCCAAACGGAACCATGAAGCGTCCGCTAAACATCAACAAGATAAAGAAAATGGGATGTTTTCACAGAGTGAATCTTTATGGTGGTATTTTCGCTACATTTGAGTGGTATAAACAACAATCATAGTCAATCAGTTACCTTTCCATGAAAATCCACATCAACTATGCACATGTTCGATATTTGCAGTCACAGCAGCAATGCTGTACTACCGCGCTCCAAAACGGATTCAATATCACAAGACCGTATGGAATTTCCAATCTAGACCCATCATTCATCAAAGAGAATTCCTATACCTTCTCTCAGGAAAGGGGTGCGGGTTGTTGGTTGTGGAAGCCTTACCTGATCCTCAACACATTACAGTTTCTGGGGGAGTCTGATTGGATGATGTACACCGATTCGGGGATGTACTTCGCCAGAAATCCATGGGATTGGATCTTATCAGAAGAAGAGAAAATCCAAGAGAAAGGCATCGCAACATTCGGTACGTGTGGGAAGAACAGGCAGTTTACAAAACGAGATGCCTTTGTTCTGATGGGAATGGATGATCCGAAATACACGGACTCCGATCATCGAACGGCAAGCGTGTTTGTTTGCAAGAAGACTCCTTTCTCTCTGGCTTTTGTTGAAGAGTGGTTGGCCTATGCCAAGGATCCACGCATTCTCACAGATAGTCCAAACACGCAAGGATTGGCTAACTATCCTGAGTTCAAAGACCATCGTCATGATCAGAGCATTATGAGTTTGCTTTGTATCAAGCATGATACCTTCCTTTTCAACGAAGATGCCACACAGTTCACCAATCCTACTAATCCGTATCTGATACATACTAGAAATCCGATCTAACTATTTTTTGATTAAGAAAAAGATACCCACGTCCCGCACTCCCAGGGGGCGCTCACTCGCGCCAAGGTCGCTAAAGAATATTGGTAAGAGGAGACTGGCCTTACTACGCTCCTAGCCTCGCAAAGCTCGGAAGGGGCTTCGCAGGGTCGTACCCTGCTAGGTTTAGTCTCGGCAGGATCGCTGAGCGATTAGGAGTCTTTTTTCCTGAATATATTTCGGCAAACCCCGCTCCACCTCAAGCTAGCACTTTCTTATGTTTCTTTTCCGGAACCCAGCGGTTCAGAGCATCCTCGATCGCCTCGCCTGCTGAGCGGATCTGAATCCCTGCCTTAAGAATCTTGGTGGTGTCCAATATACAGTTGGAGCGCGGGGTGACGGCGCCGAAACGATAAAACTCATCGTCATTTTGCCAAAACTCTGGTTTCCAAGAAGGCTTCAGGCGTTGTTGGATTTTTTCCACAACTTCCCGTGTCGAAATATAGCCTGGGTTGACCACGTTATAGACGCCACCTGGGATCTTTTGCAGCCAAGTATCCAAGCAAGCTGCGACGAAATCCCCTCGATGGCTGATCGAA
>Ga0164294_10002169_pt1 | contig 17887 bp, 15 predicted proteins | sample GEODES005metaG_FD_111479 | JGI IMG/M metagenome (GOLD analysis project Ga0164294, IMG submission 111479) | Oligotrophic lake water microbial communities from Sparkling Lake, Wisconsin, USA - GEODES005 metaG | ecosystem: Environmental > Aquatic > Freshwater > Lake | place: USA: Sparkling Lake...
AACTGCGATGAAGTGAACCAATTCGTTAAACGCGAATACAGAGAAGGCTTCGGACTTACCGGTGGATAATTATTAAAACTTCATTTTCATAGAGGCAATCCAATTGGGTTGCCTCTTTTTTTTAATTTACAAATTATAATACATTCAAACTTCAAGAGAATTATTTACAGTATTTGAAAAAGGACATATCCAGTACAGAACGAAAAAATGACTAATTGGTTGTTGGGAAAGTTAAAAAGTAATGAAAGGAGTTCTTCGATACATTTGTAGATCTAGACAAGGGAAAATTATGAAATAATTATTTTACTCTTTGGGCAAATTGCCTTCTAAATGACCAGATTCTTTTTTGATTTCAGAAGGCAATTTTATATTTTGCTTTGCTTCAGTAATTGATTTTTTTATGATCGCCTTCATTTCTTCTATTTCTTCAGGAGTTAGAAAATGATCATCTTCTATTTTTTCAGTCAACTCATCCATAGGACTCATTAATTATTTGTAAAAAAATAATGTTGAAACTTTTTTATTGCTTGTAAATTTAATGGTTTTATAGTACGTTTTTATAATTAAGTCTAATAGAATTTATTACCAATATTACATCACTAAATCCCATGGCTAGTGCTGCTATGCCTGGATGTAACAGACCCATGGCAGCAATGGGTATGGCAACAATATTATAGATGAAAGCCCAGAATAAATTTTGTTGAATGGTAGTAAAAGTGTGTTTGCCAAGACCTAAAGCGAGTGGTAAATGCTGGATGCCCTTATTCATAAGTACTACCTGTGCACTTTGTACGGCTAGTTGTGAAGCCTCACTCATTGAAATGCCAATAGTAGCTTTTGACAAAGCAGGAGCATCATTGATACCATCGCCCACCATGACTGACGGAGTTTTTTCATTGATTTGAGCTACAATAGTTAATTTTTCTTCAGGTGATTTTTCAGCATATATTTGAGTGATGCCGAGCACGTCGGCAACCTGCTTGGTTCTTTCAAAAGAATCACCACTGAGTAAAATAGTTTCTATTTTTTTAGAATGAAGAAATGATATTACTTCAAAGGATTCATTTCTTATCTGATCTTCCAAATCTATCCATCCAGCGAGTGTTTCATTGATTAGCAAGTAGGCAGTATGCGAATTATCTGAAGTTAGATGAGATGCTATTTTGTGAGATCCAAGCTGGTATCTATTTCCATCGGAATCCTCGGCTTTCATTCCAATTCCTTTTATCTCTTCAATTTTTTTCCATTGAATGGCATTGTTGATTTTCCATTGGATGCCAATGGTTTTTGCAATGGGGTGATTTGAATATTTTTCCAGTGAAAAAATTACACGTTTAAATTCTTCTTCAGTAAGGCTACTGTTGTTAAAATCAGCAATGGCAAACTGACCCATAGTAAGAGTACCTGTTTTATCAAAAATGACAGTCTTAATATTTTTAAATAATTCCAAGGCCTTGGCATTTCGAAAAAGGATTCCGTTTTTTGCTGCCCTACCTAGTCCTACAGCGATGGCAGCAGGAGTGGCCAACCCCATTGCGCAAGGACAACTGATTACCAGCACTGCAATACTTCTCATCAATGAATCGGAAACGGGAATTTGAAATACATAGTAATTTAACAGGAAGCTAACAACCGAAATACTTATTACAGTGGGTACAAAAATGGCGCTAATTCTATCGGCTAATTGTTGTATAGGCGGCTTCTCACTCTGTGCTTGTTTTACTAAATTTAAAATATTACTTAGTACGGTGTCCTTGCCAGTTGCAGTCACCTGGGCTTTTATAGAACCCTCTGATATAATGCTGCCTCCAATCAATGCATCTTTTTTTTGTTTAGGTAAAGGCCTGCTTTCGCCGGTGACTAAAGATTCATTCACTTGCGACTCTCCCCAAATGATTTTGCAATCGGTAGGCACCTGTTCTCCTGTTTTTATTAATATAAGGTCACCTACTCTGAGTTGTGAACTTTCAACAGGAAATATTAACTCTTTGTGTTGCTCATCAAAAGCAATCATATTGGCCATGAGTGGTTGACTTCGGGCTAACTTATTAAGTTCATTTTGGGTAGCGGATACAGATTTGTGTTCTACCCATTCTCCAAAAAAAACAAGAGTTATAATAGTAGCGGTAGTTTCGTAAAAAAGATAATTCATTCCCAAATTTCCAATAGTGCCAATCAGGCTATAGGTGAATGCAGCAGTAGCTCCTAAAGCTATTAGTACGTTCATATTAGGAATGCCGCTACCTAGACTTTTTATTGCACTAGTTCCAAAATAGCCCATGCCTACCCAAAATACTGGAACACAAATGGCAAGCTGAATCCAGGGATTCATTAAGAAATGAAAATGCCAAGGAAGCATGTGTAGCAATAGAACCAACGTAAAAGGAAGGCAGAAACTAAATCGTTGAAGATGATTCGAAAAAAATTTCTTTTTTCTAGGGAGCTGTTGCATCAGCGGTTCGTCTACAATATGATAACCAAGGCCTTCGATTCCTTGAGCAAGAGAAATTTTTGAGCCATCGGATGGAAGTGTAAAGCTTACCTCACCACCAATAAAATTTACTTTGACATCACTGCTACCTTTTTTTTGAAGGTATTGATTGATAGTCAATGCGCAATTAGTACATGTCATTCCCTCTACTTTCCAGACTACTTTTTCCATATTACAAAATTATTATTTCCATTCTTGAATGAATTACTAATGAAGAAAAATATCTTTGCAACATGGAGGTAATTTTTTCATTGAATCAAATAGAGGCAGCTGCTGATGAAATAATCGCTTTTTCAGCTAATTATAAGGTGCTGGCACTCCACGGCGAGATGGGTGCTGGCAAGACTACCTTTACAAAGGCTTATTGTAAGGCTAAGAAGGTATTAGACAATATTTCAAGTCCTACTTTTTCTATTATTAACCAATACACTACTGAATCTGGAGAAATTATATACCATTTAGACCTTTATCGTTTAAAAAATGAGGAAGAGGTTTTTTCAAGTGGAGCGGAAGATTGTTTATTGTCTGGCAATACTTGTTTGGTTGAATGGCCCGAAAAGGCGGCAGGAATTTTACCCGATGAAACATTGCATTTATACTTTACTTCCTTAGATACGGGTACTAGAAAAATAGTAACTAAATTGTAATAGATTCGGTCTAAATTTTAAATCGAAGGATTGTTACTCTTCGAAATTGAGTTATACTCAAGCGAGTTTCAGTAATAATTTGTACTTTGGAGTTACCTTTAAATACAGATACCTGATTTCAATTTTAAACGACTATGGCAAAATCAAAACCTTATGTTTCTCCTTCCTTTTCTTACGAAACACTAGAAGAGACATTGGATATTAAACCAAAAGGCACCCTGCTATTTATTGGTATTCCTAAGGAGAACTCGTTTAATGAAAATCGAATCGCGTTAACACCTGAGGCGGTAGGGGTAATGATAGCCAATGGCCATCGGGTGATGGTGGAAACAGGTGCGGGGGAGGGTGCAAGCTACAATGATTTGGATTATAGTGATGTTGGGGCAAAAATAGCCTATGATAAAAAGGAAGTTTTTGAGTGTGATGTATTAGTGAAAAGTGCGCCCATTAGTGAATCAGAATGTGAGTTATTGAAGCCGAATCAATATATTATTTCACCCATTCATTTGTCTGTAATGAAAAGAGAAATTTTACAGAAAATGATGGAGAAAAAAATTACTGCATTAAGTTTTGAAAATCTAAAAGATGATACGGGGCATAATCCAATTGTTAGAAGTATGAGTGAAATTGCAGGGAGCGCTGTAATGCTAATTGCTGGACAATATTTAAGTAAGGCAAATAATGGAAAAGGAGTATTGGTAGGTGGTATCAGTGGCATTCCACCTACTAAGGTGATCATAATAGGAGCAGGTATTGTGGGTGAATATGCTGCTCGTACAGCACTAGCGATGGGAGCTAGTGTAAAGATTTTTGATAATAGCATTTACCGGTTAAAACGTCTTCAAAATAATATTGGAGACCGTTTATGGACCTCGGTAATTGAGCCAAAAATATTGGCAAAGCAATTAAAAACTTGTGATGTTGCGGTTGGCGCATTGAGTAGTTCTACTGGCCGAACGCCCATTATTGTTTCAGAACAAATGGTGAGTAATATGCGGCCGGGAAGTATTATTGTAGATGTTAGTATTGATAGAGGTGGTTGTTTTGAAACCAGTGAAGTTACTACCCATGAAAGGCCAATCTTTACTAAGTTTGAAGTAATTCATTATTGTGTACCCAATATACCCAGCGGCTTTGCTCGCACTGCCTCTCAGGCAATTAGCAATGTATTGATGCCTTTACTACTCGAGACTGCTGATGACGGTGGAATTGATCATGCTGTATGGCATAAGGCAAACATTCGAAGTGGTATTTACTTATTCAAAGGAAGCCTTACCAATTATCATCTGAGCGAGCGTTTTGATCTGAAATATACAGACCTTGATTTGTTGATTGCTAGTAGGAGATAAATATTTTTCTAATGATTACAGATAATGGGTGTAGATATTTCTGAAAATTTATTTAGTAGACCAAAAAATTCGGGATAGGCAATTTGACATAATAGTCGTTTGAATGCCCTCGATTAAAATTGCTAGAAATTTGAATTATCAGCTGTTAAAAAATCATGCCTTTTAGAGCAAACCTTCGTTTTACATTAGCCTTAATAAAAAGTCCACGATCAAAAAGTAGTAACCGCTCATTCAGAAGCGCCCTCGAATAAAAAGTGCTAGAAATTTTAAATGTCAGCCGTTAAAAAATCAAGGCTGTCTGAGCGAGCACGCCCTTTAAAGTAACTTACTCTACCCGCGAGTTCCTTGATTTTAGGCTGACATTTAAAATTTCAGCCTTTTTATTCGCAGGCTTGATTTTTTTTGTTACTTTTTTGCATCAAGGCAAAAAAGTAAAAGCACTCTATTCCAAAGGAAATTCAAGGACTACTTAGTACATTATTTATAATTAGCAATACCAATTACTTCATCACAAAAACTATATTCCTGCGGATCATTACTACTAATGATTAACAATTTTTGATGAGTGTGTTCGGTAATAAGTTGATGGTACAAAGAAATTCCTTCCGCGTCTAAATTGGTAGTAGGTTCATCTAGTAGCAATAAAGGTGTTGGGCAAAAGAACGCCTGTGCTAGCTTAAGTCGTTGTTTCATTCCGCTACTGTAATACCTAATTTGTTTCTTTGCAGCCTTTTCTAAGTTGATAACAGAAAGTATTGATTCTATTGAATGATTGAGCGGTTTAAGTGATGCATGGAAGTTTAGAAATTCCGTAGCAGTCATTTCTTCAATCAGTTCTAGGTAAGGTGCTGCGATGGAAAGATGTTGAAAACAATTTTCTTCAACAAGCGAAGTTCCATTTAATGTCATTTCAATTTTACCTTCGTTGTGAGAAATTGAACCTGATATTACTTGAAGTAGCGTCGATTTGCCAGAGCCATTAGAACCTGTAATGGCATATTTTTTACCAGATAAAAATTCATATTCAAAGTGACGGAAAATCCATTCTCTGTTAAAGCGTTTACCGGTATTGGTTAGTTTGATTTGCATGGGTAATCCTATTCCTATGGGCACCAAATTGTTTACAATAGATAGGCGAATTTAAATGTATTAATAAAATATTTTCACTCGCTAATCAGCTCTGGAGCTAAATGATTTTATTCATCATCTACATTTCCCTTGATAAATCTTTTAATGATTCCTCTGCCACTGTCTCTGATAAAGGTAACAATCTCATCTCTTTCATCGGTAGCAGGTAATTCTTCCTCAATAAAGTTAAGTGCTTGGGAAGTATTCAAGGATTTATTATAAATAATGCGGTAGATATCTAGTATCTGGTTAATACTATCCAATGAAAATCCTCTGCGTTTTAATCCAATAGAATTAACACCTGCGTAACTCAGCGGTGTTCTACCTGCTTTAATATAGGGCGGAACGTCTTTACTTACTAAACTTCCACCGCCTACAAAAGCATGCTGACCTATTTGTACAAATTGATGGATGGCACACATGCCTCCCAAAATAGCAAAATCACCCACCGTTACATGGCCAGCCATCTGGGTATTGTTACTCATGATACAATTATTGCCCACTTTACAATCATGTGCAATATGGCTATAAGCCATGATCAAACAATTGTTACCGACCTTGGTTACCCAGCGATCTTTACTACCTCGGTTGATCGTTACAAATTCACGTATTGTAGTATTGTCTCCGACTTCAACGGTCGTAGCTTCATTGTCAAATTTAAGGTCTTGCGGAATGGCCGCGATTACAGCACCTGGGAAAATGCGACAATTTTTTCCAATTCTGGCCCCTTCCATAATAGTTACATTGCTTCCAATCCAGGTGCCTTCTCCGATTTCTACATTTGGGTGGATAACGCTGAAAGGATCAATTTTTACATTGGTCGCAAGTTTTGCATTGGGATGAATATAAGTATGAGGATGAATCATGGTTATTTTGGAAATTTACAAATGGATCAATTTGATTTAAATCTAATTTCTAACAATCACTTTTGCAAAATTGTTTTAAAATCGAGTCATAAAGAGAGGTTAGTTTCTTTTTACCAATTGAGCAGTTAAGTCCCCTTCTGTGCAAAGTTTATTACCCACATAAACACTTCCACGCATTACACAAATTCCTCTTCTAATAGGTTCAATGAGTTCCATTTTTAAAATCATGGTATCACCCGGGACTACTTTTTGCTTGAATTTACAATTTTCTATTTTAATAAAATAAGTATCATACTTTCCTTCTGGCATAGCATTTATACAAAGGATGCCGCCTGTTTGGGCAAGGGCCTCTACTTGTAAAACGCCCGGCATAACAGGGTTTCCAGGAAAATGTCCTTGAAAAAAGTACTCATTGAAAGTTACATTTTTGATACCAATAATTACCTTATCTGAAAGTTCGATTATTTTATCTACCAATAAGAAAGGAAATCTATGGGGCAGAGTGTCTTCTATTTGATTTGAATTATATACTGCTGCTTGGTTGGGATCATAGATGGGTATATCCTTGGTGTGTTTATTTTTTTTGATGTACTGCTTTAATTTTTTTGCAAAAGCAACATTACTGCTGTGACCAGGTCTATTGGCGATGATATGCCCCTTTACTGCATAACCTGTAAGTGCAAGATCGCCAATAATATCTAGTAGCTTATGTCTTGCAGGTTCATTTGGAAAGCGTAATTCAAGATTATTTAGATAGCCTTCACTTTTTACTTCCATTCTTTCTTTTCCGAAGGCTTTCGCTAACCTAGTCATTTCATTGCTAGAGATGGCCTTATCAACTACTACTATTGCATTATTGATATCTCCTCCTTTAATTAAATTGTTATCGAGTAGCATTTCTAACTCATGCAAAAAACAAAAAGTACGACAAGGAGCTATTTCTGTTTTAAAGTCCTTCATACTTTTTAGAGTAGCATGCTGGGTGCCTAATACAGGAGAATTAAAGTCGATAAGGGTGGTTAATTTGTATTCAAGTGAGGGGAGCGCAGTTATTTCAACCCTATTATTTTCGTCGCAGTAGGTAATGTTTTCGTCAATGCTATACCAAGCTTTGGCTGCATCTTGTTCCACTACTCCCATCGGTTCAATTATTTTCACAAAGGGCTCGCTGCTGCCATCGATAATAGGTATTTCTGGCCCATTTACCTCAATGAGGCAATTGTCTACCCCTAAGCCTACCAGCGCGGCAAGTATATGCTCTACAGTGCTTATTTTGGCATTTCCTGATTCCAAGGTAGTCCCTCTGGAGGTATCAGTTACCAGATCGCAATCTGCTTTAATTATCGGCATTCCCGGTAAATCTACCCTTTGAAACTGAAATCCAAATCCAGGATTTGCAGGCTTAAGTGTCATATCTACGTTTATGCCGGTATGTAGACCAGTACCAGAAATATTGACCGTGGTGGCCAAAGTATGTTGTTTGTCTGGATTGAAATTTGCGTTCATGCTTATTTTCAAAGTTTTGGCAAAGGTATTTAATTTTTTATGCTCCGCCCTGTTTATAGGGCAATTGGAGGTAATTACAGTACCTGTTTAGCTGATAACATTAAGAAATATACGACCTTTTACTATTTAAAGTATTCTTATCGTAGAAAACAAAAATAATATTTCTTGATTTTACCCCCTAGATTTTTGCTAATTAAAGGGTCATCCACTTCGGAAATGTCTTTAACTGAACCGTCTTTAAATAATATATTAATTCTTTCATCCTCAAAATTATAGGTACTCCCAGAAGCGATTCCAGTAAATACTAACCAGGAAGCTTCCTCAGCACTGATATTCATTTTCTGCATAGCTTCTATTGTTTTTTCTTCTACCCATTTTTTTTCAATAGGCTCTGCATAATATTTAACCTTTAGCAGCTCGCGGTTCAGGATACTCTTACTCAAAAACGAGAGTATCTTATCTTCATGATTGCACCAGCCTTTTATGGCAGCCATTACATCATAGTCATCGAGGGTACAAAATTGTTCTAGGCTTACCGAGCTTACTGGCTCATTGATAAATTGATTGAGAGGCATTTGAGTGAGCGCCTTTGTATGTTTTGCTCTTTTAATAATTCTTACCAGCATTTGTTCAGCACATACCACCGTTTTATGGAGGTATACCTGCCAATACATTAGGCGACGGGATACCAAAAATTTCTCAATTGAATAAATTCCTTTTTCTTCTACCATTAGCTCGCCATTGTGAACCGTTAGCATTTTTAATATTCGATCATATCCAATAACACCCTCACTTACACCACTAAAAAAACTGTCTCTAGTAAGGTAATCCATTCTGTCAACGTCTAATTGGCCACTAACAAGTTGGTGTAGGAATTTTTTAGGGTATTCATTGGTAAAAATATCTAGGGCCATTTGCAATTGACCATCAAATTGTTTGTTAAGTTCTTTCATGAGCATCAAGGAAATAGCCTCATGGTGCATTTTTTCAAGTAATACATTTTCTAGTGCATGGCTAAATGGGCCATGGCCAATATCGTGTAATAATATTGCAATCTTGGCTCCTTGTTCTTCAGCTTGAGTAATTTCCACTCCCTTATTTTTCAGTTCATGAAGTGCATTGCGCATAAGGTGGTAAGCTCCTAATGAGTGGTGGAGCCTCGTGTGAACCGCTCCTGGATAAACCAGCAATGCCATCGCCATCTGATGAATGCGGCGAAGTCGCTGGTAATAGGGATGAGCAATAATTTTTAAAATGAGCTCATCATCAATGGTGATAAATCCATAAACAGGATCGTTGATTATTTTCCTAAATGACATTGGTTGTTTACTACTTTTCAGTTTTGCTTGACAATTGAGTATTCAATCTAATTCCTTTTTTGTTAAAAGAAGCACAAAGCTAAATAAAGCTGATAAGCATAACATTAAAAAATTAAATTTGTGACATATTAAATAAGCTTAAGCACTTTAGTTGGTAACAAAAGGGTAAGATTTATTCTTATTATAACTTCCAAATGGTTTGTTTAGCCCCAATATTGTTTCTTCTGGACTTATTAAGTATATTATAAAAATGCGACTCGTAATGAGGCAAACCTTTCAACCAAAAATCAAAAAATAAGCATGTCAGTTATACTTTGGGTGGATGACGAAATTGAAAATCTTACCTCACAAATATTATTCTTAGAAAATAAGGGTTATCAAGTGCATACCAAAACGAACGGATATGATGCGGTGGAATTTGTAAAAAATAATTTAGTTGACGTGGTGTTGATGGATGAGAGTATGCCCGGTATGTCTGGTTTGCAAGCGTTACAGCAAATGAAGCAACTCAATAGCAATTTACCTGTAGTTCTTATTACCAAAAATGAGGCTGAAAATCTGATGGATGAAGCCATTGGTTCGCAAATCAGTGACTATTTAATTAAACCTGTAAATCCTAATCAGGTATGGTTAAGTTTAAAAAAAATTATAGATAATAAAAGATTAGTTGCCGAAAAAACTACCTCCGCTTACCGGGAGCAATTCCGTGATTTATTTATGGCGCTCAATAGCAATCCAAATTATAATGAGTGGATGGAAGTGTATAAAAAATTAGTTTACTGGGAGCTAGAGATAAAAAAAAGTGATAGTTCCGAACTGCAGGAAGTATTTCAAACCCAAAAGACAGAGGCCAATACGGAGTTCTTCAAATTTGTTTCTAAAAATTTTTCTAGTTGGGTCAGTGATGAAATTGCGGATGCGCCTATTATGAGCCATACCCTAATGAAGTACAAAGTTTTACCCCATCTTGAAAAGGGTACTCCATTATTTTTTTTACTAATCGACAATCTGCGTTTTGATCAGTGGAAAATTATTCAGCCAATATTAGCAGAAAGCTTTCGAATTCACGAGGAGGAGACTTTTTATAGTATTTTGCCCACAGCCACTCAGTATGCCCGCAATGCTATTTTCGCTGGTATGTTGCCTTTAGATATTGAAAAAAAATTCCCTAACCAATGGAAAAATGATGATGAAGAAGGTGGAAAAAATATGCATGAAGAAGATTTTTTTAAAGCACAGTTAAAGCGTTTGGGGAAAGGAGATGCTAAATATTCTTACACTAAAATTACCAACCACCAGGATGGACAAAAGTTGGTAGATAACATGCATAATTTACTTAACAATGATATCAATGTGATTGTTTATAATTTTGTAGATATGCTAAGCCATGCGAGAACAGAAATGGAAGTGCTAAAAGAGTTGGCCAGTGATGAAATCAGTTATCGAAGCATCACTCAAAGTTGGTTTGAGCATTCCCCACTTCATCAAGCTTTAAAGAAAATTTCTGATAAAAAAATAACGCTGATTGTAGGAACCGATCACGGAAGTGTGAGAGTTAAATCTCCAGTAAAAGTAATAGGCGACAAACAATCTACTTCCAACCTGCGATACAAACACGGAAGAAATTTGAATTTCGAGCCTAAAGATGTATTGGCATTTAAAAATCCGAAAGAGGCAGGCTTACCAACCCCAACTATTAATTCCTCTTTTATTTTTGCAAAAGGTGATCTTTTTCTTTGTTATCCTACCAATTACAATCATTTTGCAAATTATTATAAAAATACTTTTCAGCATGGGGGTGTAAGTTTAGAAGAAATGATTGTGCCAATCATAAGAATGACCAATAAATAGTATTTGTTTTGAAAGCCTTGCCAATCCTTCTTTTCTGACAATTAATTACGTCTAATCTGCTAGCTAGGAAATTCAAATTTTTAACTAAAGCCCGTATAGTTGATAATTTTAAACAATCAGTCTGGTTTATTTATCAACGATTGTTGAAAAACTTATTTTTTAATGTTAGGCATATATAGGAAGTTGCATTGGTTATTGATTATTAAAAAGAATTTTAGGTATTGAGGTCATGAAATATACACAGAATATACTAGATAAAATAGAAAAGATAGCCGAGGAATGTAAATATGTTATTCGATATGAACGCGGGAATTTCCAGAGTGGCTATTGTATTTTACAGGAAAAAAGAGTGGTGGTTCTCAATAAATTTTTACAGACCGAAGGAAGAATCAATACCTTAATTGATTTGATGCCCCAATTAGATATTCATTTTGATTCTCTTACACTTGAAAGTCAAAAAATGTTTGACGAGGTGATGAGCCAGGTTCAAGATAAATAACCTTATTTTTTCTTTTTGCTGATTTGCATAAAACTTAAAAAGGCATTTCCAACGATGGAAATCTTATTGGTTACACGGTTTGCTTATTTTTTCAGAATCCTTATTGCCAAATGATTAATTTTGAAATGTGCAATGCCCTCCATTAACAATAACTTTTTTAGGAACAGGAACCAGTAGTGGTGTTCCTATGGTGGCCTGCGACTGTGGGGTATGTAAGTCCAATGATGCAAAGGATCAGCGTTTGCGAAGTAGTATTTTGGTTCAAAGTTCCAAAACTTCTTTTGTTGTAGATACCACGCCAGATTTTAGGTATCAGATGTTGCGAGAGCAAGTAAAAAAATTAGACGCAGTATTATACACGCATCCTCATAAAGATCATATAGCAGGATTGGATGATGTCAAAGCATTTACTTTTGTTTCTGGAAATGCCATGGAAATATTTGCAAATGAGTTAACTCAAGAAGCATTGAAGCGAGAGTTCTATTATATTTTCACGGATAAAAAATATCCAGGAATTCCTCAGGTAAATATAAACACCATAGATCTTACTCCTTTTTCAATTGGCGATATTCCGGTAATACCTATTTTAGTTTGGCATTTAAATATGCCGGTTTTAGGATTTCGCTTTGGCGATTTCACCTACATTACGGATGCCAATAGAATGGAAGAAACGGAAAAGGATAAAATAAAAGGCAGTAAAATACTAGTAATAAATGCATTGAGGCATAAAAAACATCTTTCACATTTCACATTGGATGAAGCCATCAATCTTGTACAAGAATTAAATGTTCCTCAGGCTTATTTTACTCATATTAGCCACCAGCTGGGTAAGTACCAACAAATAAATAGCGAACTGCCCAATGGGATTGAACTTGCCTATGATGGCATGCAACTTCGTTTCGATTAATTTTTTCTTTTTAAAATATGTTGTAATTGCCAAGGATAGGTATTAATTTGGTAACTCATCTTATCAGTTATGTGGAAACATTTTGTTGCTGATTATTTAAGTTTTAGCAAGAGGGAGAGAACTGGAATAATTGTGTTGGTTTCATTGATTGGATTCTTTATGGGCATTCCTTTTTTATATCCCTTTTTTATAAATCCTAACCCAACTGATACTAAAATTTTTAAAAAGCAGATTGCCTCTCTTTCAATCAAACAACTCGATAGTACAAAACAATTTCAGCGACTTAGTGTAGATGGAAAATACAAAGAGTCAGATTACAAATTATCTTATAGTCGTCGGGGTGAAAAAGTAGCACTGTTTTATTTTGATCCAAATACTGCTAGTATTGAAGAACTGAAAAAATTAGGTTTTCGAGAAAAAACGATTACAACTATTCGAAATTTTTTATCCAAAGGAGGGAAATTTTTTAAAAGTGAAGATATAGGAAAAGTTTGGGGTCTTCATCCCGATGAAGTGGAACGATTAATTCCTTTTATAAAAATAAAAAATAGTCAGGTAACTCATTTTCCAGATGGAAATGACTTTAAAAAAAAGCCACTCATTGCAACTACTCATTCAATGATATCCATTGATATCAATACCGCAGATACTTCAGAGTTTATTTCATTAAAAGGTATTGGAAGCAAACTATCCCAACGGATAATTAATTTCAGAGACAAGCTTGGAGGATTTTATAGTGTGGAACAGGTAGGCGAAACTTTTGGATTGCCCGATTCTACTTTTCAAAAAATAAAACCACAATTAAAAATTACCAGCACAGCTGTTAAAAAAATTAATATCAATACTGCAGACATAGAATTATTCAAAATACACCCTTATGTACGTTATGCAATTGGTAACGCTATTGTGCGATATCGAGCACAGCACGGAATTTTTTCAGCAGTAGCTGACATCAAGAAAATCGTTACCATTACGGACGATATTTTCAATAAGGCTGCTCCCTACTTGACGGTCGAAAAATAGTAGTTGTAAAGGGGGCTCTTTTTTAAAAAAACTATTCGGAACTTCCAAAAAGGTTATCTACTGCTCCCGCCATCATGGGAAATTTTTCAATTACGTAAGCCTTTACAGTCTCTAAAGCTGTGCTTGCTTGTTCGGTACTGATACCTGCTTCTTCCGCAATTTTGGTAACTAATTCGTGCATAATTTTAGGTTGTAAGTTTTAATGAAAAGGGATTTCTTATTCAGTATCATAGCGGTCTACTTTTTCAATGCCTTGCAGCATCAATAGCCTATTACAAAGTTCATCTAGCTCCTCTTTGTCATGTACAAATATTTTAAAGTTACCGGTAAAAAGCCCTTCTTTAGCTTCCATCGCCATTGCGGAAATATTGAACTTCATTTCTCCACTTATCAAGTTGGTAATTTTATGAATAACTCCAACATCATCAAGTCCAGTAATTTTCAATCCGGTTAGGAAAGATATTTCCTTATTTTTTGCCCATTTAGTTTTTACTACTCGATGTCCATAATTCGACATTAGTCGCGCGGCATTGGGGCAATTGGTACGGTGTATTTTAAGACCTTCGCCGGTAGTGATAAATCCAAATACATCATCACCTGGTATTGGCTTGCAGCAGTTTGCCAATGTATACATGATTCGGTCGCTACTTTCACCAAAAATAATTAGTTCAGTATCTTTTTTATTAAAAGTTTTGGCATTTATTTCCGATTCATTTTTTTCATCTGATTCAACCTTAATAGGTTTGGGTGGAAATATTCGATCACCGGAAGCAGTAAATTCTTTTATTTCTTTAAGGTCAATATTTTTAATTGCAATTTCATACAGCAGATCAAGTGAAGAATTTACTTTGTAAAAAGTTGCTATTTCTTCAATATTATGCTGCGTCATCACACCACCGATTGATTCTAATTTTTTTTGTAAAATATATTTCCCATCCTCAGCAATCTTTCTTTTTTCTTCTTTAAGTGTGTCCTTTATTTTTTGTTTTGCCCTACTAGTCACCACCATATTCAACCACTCTTGATGGGGCGTCTGTTTAGCACTGGTAATGATTTCTATCTGGTCACCACTTCGTAGTTTGTAACCAATAGGTACTAACTTATGATTTACTTTAGCACCTATACATTTACTACCTACTACGGTGTGTACACTAAATGCAAAGTCGAGCGCGGAAGCGCCGATTGGAAGCATTTTCACATCTCCTTTTGGGGTGTATACATAAATCTCTTCTACAAGAAAAGAGGTTTTAAAGTCCTGTAAAAAATCGATGGAATTAGAATCTTGGTTTCCAAGAGCTTCTCTTATCTGGCTAAACCATTTATCAAAACGACTTTCATCAGCAGTATCTTCTTTGTATTTCCAGTGAGCGGCCAAACCTTTTTCTGCAATTTCATTCATGCGCTTGGTACGAATTTGCACTTCTACCCATTTCCCTTGTGGCCCCATAACGGTGGTGTGTAGCGCCTCGTATCCATTACTTTTGGGATTACTGAGCCAGTCTCTTAGTCTTTCTGTTGAAGGGATGTACTCATCGGTTATAATGCTATAAACTTTCCAGCAATCTCCTTTTTCATTTTCGTCAGAAGTGTCAACAATAATACGAATGGCAAACAGGTCATAAACTTCTTCAAAACCCACTCCTTTTTTTTTCATTTTATTTGAAATGGAATGGATGCTTTTAGGCCTACCATAAATTTCAAAATTGAAATCTGCTTTTTCCAACTTTTCTTTTAAGGGTCGAATAAAGTCATTGATATATCGGGAACGTTCTCTTTTAGTTTCGCTTAATTTTTGAGCAATATAACGATAGGTGTCAGGCTCTAGGTACTTCATGGAAAGGTCTTCCATCTCTGTTTTGATAGCATAAAGACCCATACGATGAGCAAGTGGAGCATACACATAAACCGTTTCGCTACTTACTTTTAGTTGCTTCTCCTGCTTCATGCTGTCGAGCGTTCGCATGTTGTGTAGTCGGTCAGCTAGTTTTATTAAAATTACCCTAGGATCATCGGTCAGAGTGAGTAATATCTTTTTAAAATTCTCTGCTTGTTTGCTGGTGTTGTTATCTATAACGGTACTGATCTTAGTGAGTCCATCTACAATTTTAGCAATCTCTGTCCCAAATTCATCCTGCACATCTTCAAGAGAAATATCTGTATCTTCTATTGTATCATGGAGCAATGCGCAAATGGTACTTCTAATACCTAGTCCAATTTCCTCCACACAAATTTTAGCTACTGATAATGGATGCAAAATATAGGGCTCACCACTCTTTCTGCGCATTGTTTTGTGTGCATTTACCGCCATTTCAAAAGCAGTTCGGAGTAGTTCTTTGTCACCAGGTTTTAGTTTTGGCTTCAATTCCCTTAATAATCCACGGTAATGACGAAGAATTTCTTTTTTCTCCTCCGCATCAGTTAGGTTGTATTTTGGTATCGCAGTGATTAGTTCCATCAATGAAACGAATTTACGAAAAGAAATGCACATGTTAAAGGGCCGTCAGCTTCAAAATGCCTATTCAATTGTAATGAAATAACCATTCCTGTGCTTATAAAGTATAAAAGTGGATTATTGTAAAGATGCATTCCAATTATTTTAATCTTTTGTAGAAATTCCCTACTTTTGCACCCCAAAACCGGATGTGGCGAAATTGGCAGACGCACTAGACTTAGGATCTAGCGGAGTGATCCATGTAGGTTCGACCCCTATCATCCGGACAATTTTTAAGTTGATAAGTCGAGTGGTTGATAAGTGAGCAGCTATTTTGCTTACTGTTTTAGCTCCCTTATCAACTTTTTAACTTTAAAAACTTTCAACTTTACTCGATTATGGCAACAGTAGCAAGAGACAATATTGGTCTACTCAATGACAAGATTACAATTAAAGTATCTAAAGAAGATTATTTCCCCTCTTTTGAAAAAAAATTAAAAGAGTATAGCAAAACAGTAAACATGCCTGGTTTTAGAAAAGGGATGGTTCCTGCTGGATTGATTAAAAAGATGTATGGCCCGTCTATTTTTACTGACGAGGTGCTTAAAACTGTAGAAAAGGAGTTGTATACTTACTTGGAAACTGAAAAACCAGAAATTTTTGCTCAGCCTTTGGCACTTGATGCAGATATCCGTAGCATGGATGTAAATAATCCTGATGATTACGAGTTTGGATTTGAAATAGGTCTTAAGCCTGCATTTGAAATTGCACCTCTTGCAAAGGCTAAAATTACCATGAATAAAGTGAATGTAACTGATGAGATGTTGCAAGAAGAAGTTAGTGCCATGCAAGCGAAAGGTGGAAAATTAAATGAAGTGGAAGTAATTGAAAGCGACGAGACAGAAATAACCCTACTTTTCACAGAGTGCGAAAAAGAAGGAACGATCATTGAGGCGGGTATCCAAAAAGAGATTTCTGTTTTATTGAAAGATTTTTCATCTGCCACTCAAAAGCAACTTAAAGATAAAAAGAAAGAGGATACTTTAGTAGTTCAGCTATCTAAGGCATTGGAAGAGGATAAAATAGACATCGTATTAAATCAACTTGGTTTAGAAACGGATGACAAAAATTCTGTAAAAAAATTCTTTCAACTTACTATTGTTAAAATTGCAGTATTAGAAAAAAGGGAATTGGATGAAACGTTCTTTAAGGAGGTGTTTCCCGGCACAACAGTGGCTACAGAGGATGAGTTTAGGAAGAAATTGAAGGAAGAAATCGAACAATATTGGGATGGTCAAAGTCGCAATCAGCTTCACGACCAACTTTACCATTATTTATTAGATGATACAAAAATCGAGTTTCCTGCTGAGTTTTTAAAAAGGTGGTTACAAACTGGCAGTGAACAGCGCAAAACTGCCCAACAGGCAGAAGAGGAATATCCAACCTTCTGTAATCAATTAAAATGGACCTTAATTAGCGATAGATTGATTAAGGAAAACGATTTGCAGGTAAAACCAGAAGAGTTAAAGGCGTCTATGAAAGCTGAGGTTATGCGTTATTTTAGTCAAATGAGTATTATTGGAGACGATACAAGCTGGTTAGATACCTATGTTGATCAAATGATGAAAGATGAGAAACAAGTAGACGCTACCTATCGCAGATTGATCACTGATAATTTGTTCAAATATGTAGAAAGTCAGGTTAAACCAGATGAAAAGTTGGTTACTGTAGAGGAATTGGCAGCAATGCAGCATCATCACCATTAATATGGAATAATCTCTATTGAAGGATCATAAGAATATAATTTACAGGCCGAAGCGTTAGCTTCGGCTTTTTTATTTGTGCAAAACCGGAAAAATGAACCTCTCAA
>Ga0164294_10002170_pt1 | contig 17885 bp, 17 predicted proteins | sample GEODES005metaG_FD_111479 | JGI IMG/M metagenome (GOLD analysis project Ga0164294, IMG submission 111479) | Oligotrophic lake water microbial communities from Sparkling Lake, Wisconsin, USA - GEODES005 metaG | ecosystem: Environmental > Aquatic > Freshwater > Lake | place: USA: Sparkling Lake...
GTAGTACGCAAAGCCGATGCATCACTTCCTGCATGTGGCTCAGTCAAACAAAACGCGCCCAGCATATCGCCTTTGGCAAGCGGCATTAGCCAATCGCGCTGCTGTGCCTCATTTGCATACGACATGCCAATACTGCAGACGGGACAATTATTAACCGAGATGATAGTTGAGACGCCGCCATCACCCGCAGCAATTTCTTCAATCACTAATGCCAGCGAAAGATAATCGAGTCCGGCACCACCCTGCTCTTGCGGTACCGCCACACCAAAGGCACCGAGTGCTGCGAGCTGTTTTAATGCGTCGTGCGGAAACTCACGCTCGCGATCCCAACGTGCGGCATTAGGAGTTAGCTGCTGCTGCGAAAAATCTCGCAACGCATCACGAATCATTTGGTGCTGTTCAGACAAAATCATTCTTAGTATTTCCTTGTGAGGCCAGGATCAAATGTCAACCTGAAACATAGCGCCCTAATTTTTACCATCCCATCTTGCGGCCATCATAACTTTGAAAGCTGCCACTCTCTGAGGGCTTAGTCTTTTCAATCACACTCAGCATGCCCGACACACTTTGTGCCACCGACGTCGGTGCCTGAGCACCACCCATGTCGGTTTTAACCCAACCTGGGTTCATGGTGATTAAGGTCATATTCGGATAATCATTGCGCGCTGAGTGAACTGCCATGTTCAACGCCGCTTTGGAAACGCGATACACCCATCCCATACTAGATTCAGCATCGCTAATGCTGCCCATGCCGCTAGTAATAAAAACGAATTTACCTTTAACAGATTCTATACAAGGAGCCACTAGGGGAATCGCTTGCATCGCACCCAATACATTCGCGTGCATGGTGGCATCGAACATAGCGGCCGGCGGCGACTCGGTCGCGCCATCGAATGAGCCGAAAACACCTGCTACATACACCGCCAAATCCAAACGCTCGCCATCGAGTTGCCACGATAAACCCGCTAGCGATTCCGCTATCGCCACGTCTATCTTTAATGCATGCGCACCGTCTTCTTTTAGTGCTTGCAATGAAGCCTCATCGCGCGCGGTCGCAAACACTTTCCATCCGGCCGATAACAACTGTCGAACGAATTCACGACCTATGCCACGTGAAGCTCCAATAATCAGTGCAGTGCGCATGCGTAACTCCCTTACATCATCTCAATGGCCATAGCGGTTGCTTCACCGCCACCGATACATAGCGCTGCAACACCGCGCTTACCACCGGTTTTTTTCAATGCGCCGAGCAGAGTCACAATAATACGTGCACCAGAAGCACCAATCGGATGACCCAAAGCACAAGCACCACCATGAATATTGATTTTGTCGTGAGGAATATCATGTTCTTTCATTGCGGCCATAGCAACGGCTGCAAAAGCTTCATTGACTTCAAACAGATCGACTTGATCGCTGCTCCAACCCGTTTTTTTGTACAGCTTTTCAATCGCACCGACAGGGGCGGTAGTGAACCAGTTTGGTTCATGCGAGTGGCGCTGATGCGCTACGATTTTTGCAATCGGCTTAACGCCGAGTTTTTTAGCAGTCGATTCGCGCATTAATACCAAGGCTGCAGCACCATCATTAATCGATGAGGAGGAAGCCGCTGTGATCGTTCCATCTTTTTTGAATGCGGGCTTGAGTTGCGAAATCTTATCGATCTTGGCTTTGAGTGGGCCTTCATCTTTATCAATAACGATATCGCCTGCGCGACCTTTGACGGTGACTGGTGCAATTTCCCAAGCGAAGGAACCATCAGCAGTAGCCGCTTGTGCACGCTTAACGGATTCAATCGCAAACGCATCTTGTTGTTCGCGTGTGAAGTTGTATTTGCTGGAGCAATCTTCAGCATAGGTACCCATAGCACGGCCTTTTTCATAGGCATCTTCTAAGCCATCAAGCATCATGTGGTCGTACAACATGCCATGACCAATGCGATAGCCGCCGCGCGCTTTAGGTATCAAGTAAGGGGCATTGGTCATGGACTCCATACCACCCGCAATCACAACATCGTTTGTACCGACCATCAGCGAATCAAAACCATAAATCGTGGCTTGCATCGCAGAGCCGCACATTTTTGACAAAGTCACGGCACCCGCTGATACCGGAACACCACCTTTAATCGATGCTTGACGGGCAGGCGCTTGTCCTTGTGCTGCCATCAGACAATTACCAAAAATAACGTCGTTGACTACGTCAGCCGAAATGCCTGCGCGCTCAATCGCTGCGCGTATAGCCACCGCACCCAGATCATGTGCTGCCAGTGATGAAAAATCACCTTGAAATGCACCCATAGGGGTACGTGCGGCACCGACGATAACGATAGGGTCTTGCATGAGTCTCTCCAATAAAAAATTCGAATCGCTTACGCAATCGAACTGCCCGGTAATGCCGGGGCTTGGTTAACAAAACGTATCTCTTGTGGGTAAGGAAAAACATCCTCAACCTGTCCTTCTTGAATTCGATTTTTACGCTGCAGCCAGTAATCGGCGGTGAGCAAATCAGCGTGATATTTCATGAAGCATTCGCGAACGCGTGGATTACCTAGCAAAAAAACACCGAACTGCTCGGGAAACACATCATTCTTTGCCACGTGATACCACGGCTCGCTCGCCATTTCATCTTCTTCATTACGTGGCGCAGGAATAGTACGGAAATTACAGTCGGTGATGTATTCAATTTCATCGTAGTCATAAAACACGACACGACCTTGACGTGTAACGCCGAAATTTTTGTACAACATATCGCCTGGAAAAATATTCGCCGCTACTAAATCTTTGATTGCATTACCGTACTCACGCACGCCATGCTCCAACTTTTCTTTATCGTCGGTAGCTTCCGCTTCAGTGAGCCAAATATTTAATGGCGTCATACGTCGCTCGATATACAGGTGACGCACGATCACTTGATCACCATCTTCTTCCACTAGCGAAGGTGCCACCTGCTTCAACTCTGCCAGCAAGTCATCCGAGAACCGGCTGCGTGGAAACGCCACATTTGAATATTCCAAGGTATCCGCCATACGACCCACGCGATCGTGATATTTCACCAGCAAATATTTTTCTTTAACCAATTCACGCGTGGTTTCTTTGGGCGGAGGAAAACTATCTTTGATCGCCTTAAACACATACGGGAACGACGGCAACGAAAACACCACCATCACCAAGCCACGTATACCCGGCGCAGCTTCGAAGTGATCAGACGAGTGCTCGAGGTGATGTAAAAAATCACGATAGAAAGCTGCCTTACCCTGTTTTTGCAAACCCAGAATGGTGTAAATCTCGCTGCGCGGCTTGTTGGGCAACATACTGCGCACAAATCTCACATACGCCGACGGCACTTCCATATCCACCATGAAGTAAGCGCGCGTAAACGAAAACAAAGTAGTAATCAATCCTACATCGGCCAATACGGCATCGAGCAACAATGCGCCTTTGCGCTTATGAAGAATCGGTATCACGAACGGATAATCGCGACTGCCATTAATCATCTTACCGACGATGTACGCGCCCTTGTTGCGGTAGAAAAGACTAGACAAGACTTGAATTTGATAATTCGGCTCGAGTGGCATGCCGGCTAGCACCTTGGTTAGCCGTTCTTCCACTTGCGCGAGATCGCGATCGAGATCAGCAAATTCACCCGCCAACTGAAAATTCGTCACCATGCGGCGCAAGGCATGGCGCATACCATCACGCTGCGGGTAATACACTCGATAGGTGGGTGTGCCTTGTGCAGGCTCGATATATTCGGTCGATACAGCAGGCCGCACGAAAATAAAATCATTATTGAAATAGGTGCGATGCAAAATCTTGCAACATACTGAATTAAAAAATGTCTCCGCTAATTCTGGCTGCCTATGATCCATTAGCAAACCAATATAGTGCAGCTTGACTTCGCGCCACACAGAATCTGTCAGCTCTGCTTCTTCGTATTCATCTTCGAGTAGCTGCACACATTCATCGACACGACTATCGTAAAACGCAATCCGCTCACGCGCTTGAGCTTGCGCTTCTGTCCACGTCATGCGCTCAAAATGGTCGCGTGCGGCTTGGCTTGCCTGTCGAAACAAGCTGTAGTGCTTATCAAAACCGTCCAAAATCACACGCGCAATATCAAACGCGATTTGAGAAGATAAAAGTTTAGGGAAATGCTGCATGTAAAAAAATAGATTTAATTATTCTGAATTTTAGATCGTTGTGGCACGCCTTGCTGGTATTACCTCGTCTCAGTAAATAATTCGCGACCAATCAGCATGCGACGAATTTCACTGGTACCAGCGCCGATTTCATACAACTTAGCATCGCGCCACAAACGACCCACGGGATACTCATTGATGTAACCATTACCGCCCAAAGTCTGTATCGCCTCACCCGCCATCCAGGTCGCTTTTTCGGCAGAGTACAAAATCGCACCGGCGGCATCTTTGCGCAAGGCTCTCACTTCATCGGGGTTTTTAGCACGATCACACGCTTGACCTACCGCATACACATAGGCTTTACACGCCATCATGGTGGAATACATATCGGCTAATTTGCCTTGCATGAGCTGAAACTCACCAATCGGCTGACCAAACTGTTTACGCTCGTGCACATACGGTATCACCACATCCATACACGCTTGCATAATGCCCAATGGGCCACCAGATAAAACAGCGCGTTCATAGTCGAGGCCTGACATCAGCACATTCACACCACGACCTAAACCACCGAGCACATTTTCTGCAGGTACTTCACAATTTTGAAAAACCAATTCGCCGGTGTGCGAACCGCGCATGCCGAGCTTGTCGAGTTTTTGTGCGACGGAGAAACCAGGAAACTGTTTTTCGATTAAAAATGCAGTGATGCCGCGCGGACCGGCTTCGATGTCATTTTTTGCGTAGACCACCAACACATCTGCATCAGGACCATTGGTAATCCACATCTTGTTGCCATTCAAAATCCAGCGATCACCTTTGAAATCGGCACGCAACTTCATACTCACCACATCCGATCCTGCATTCGGTTCTGACATCGCTAGCCCGCCAACATGCTCACCCGAAATCAGTTTCGGCAAATAGTGTTTTTTCTGTTCTTCTGTGCCGTTACGCCGAATTTGATTCACGCATAAATTCGAGTGCGCGCCATACGACAATCCCACCGATGCGGATGCGCGCGAAATTTCTTCCATCGCGACGATATGCGCTAAATAACCCAGCCCACTGCCACCGAGCGCTTCATCCACCGTCACGCCAAGCAAACCCAGATCACCCATCTTGCGCCACAAATCCATAGGGAATTGATCGGTGCGATCTATCTCTGCAGCGCGCGGCGCAATTTCAGCCGCCGCAAAATCTCGAACCGCTTCTCGTAGTGCGGCAATGTCGTCACCGTGATCAAAACGCAGACCGGGCAGATCCATCATGGCTTTCTCCAATACTTTCTTTAATCGGCGGTGATTCAGGCAGCGCGACGTGCACGCGGTGCGGGAGCAGCGGGCTTGCGATCGGCAGCCGGTTCGGCCAGCATGCGTCTACATTTTTCTTCGTGCGCCGCGATTTCAGCCAGCGTTACTTCAATGTCTTCACGCTGCTGTTCGAGTGATTCACGATGCCGAGCTAATACCGCGATAAAACACTCAAGCTGAGCCGCCGAATCTTGCGGTGACTCATACATATCCACTAAATCTTTAATTTCTGAAAGCGTCAAACCAAGACGCTTGCCGCGCAAGGTGAGCTTTAAACGCGTGCGATCACGCGGGCCATAAATTCGAACACGCCCGCCAGTACCCTCACGACTGGGACTAATTAAGCCCTGATCTTCATAAAAGCGGATAGCCCGCGGCGTAATGTCGAATTCGCGTGCCAGCTCGGTGATGGTGTAAGTGGCCATAGGGAATGAGGATAGAATGCCGTTTACGTAAACGTCAATTAAACCCCTATTGTAAGGGCGACGCCAAGCAATTGGAAAGCCGCTCAGCGCAATTCAATCCAAACTTGCTAATTCATGAATCCCCAGGAATCCGAGCTTCACTATCCCTTTGCCGATACCCTGCCTGAAACCGGCACCACCATGCAAGTCGCCCCTGGTGTGCGCTGGCTGCGCATGCCGCTGCCGTTTGCGCTGAATCACATCAATCTCTGGTTGCTAGAAGATCAACGGATGAAAGCCGATGGTTCGACTGAAAAAGGTTGGACGATTATTGATTGCGGCATTGCCACCGATGTGACGCGCGCAGCCTGGGAGCAAATCTTTGCGAATGAACTGAATGGCTTGCCAGTTTTCCGAGTCATCGTCACGCATTGCCATCCTGACCATGTGGGTTTATCGGCCTGGCTCTGTCAGCGCTGGCAAGCGCCGCTGATGATGACAGTGGGTGAATATGCGTTTGCGCGCATGATGTCCGCTGGATTGCCCGGTGCCGACGGCCCTGCGATGGTGCCGCATTTTAAGCAGCATGGCTTGACCGATAAGGACATGCTGGCGCAACTCGAAGCCCGCACAAACTATTACCCAAACTTAGTGCCGGACATACCGCACGAATTTTTACGGCTCGAAGAAAATCATCCAGTAACTATCGGCGGGCATGTATGGCGCATCATCATCGGCACCGGGCACTCGCCTGAACATGCGGCGCTGTATTGCGAGTCACTGAATGTCTTGATCTCAGGTGACATGGTGTTACCCCGCATTTCGACCAATACCTCGGTGTTTGCCATTGAACCCGAGTCCGATGCGGTTGGAAATTTTTTGGAATCGTTAGAAAAGTTTGTCCCACTACCTAGCGATACCTTAGTTTTACCCTCGCATGGCAAACCCTTCACCGGTTTGCATAAACGCATACAACAATTAAACACTCACCACGCAGAACGCCTGGAAGAAGTGCGTCAGGCTTGTGTCAGGCCGCAATCCGCAGCCGATATCGTGCCGATTATGTTTACGCGCACACTGGACGCGCACCAACTCAGTTTTGCTATGGGTGAAGCGCTCGCGCATTTGCACCGTCTTTGGTATGCCGGTGAATTACAGCGCATTCAAGATTCAGACAGGGTGTTGCGCTTTGTCAGAAAATAAGTTGACGTCCGACTTAAACTCAATCTCCACAAAATAATCACTCAGTCGCGGAACAAAATTAACCGCAGTGTTATTGAATTTTTGTCTTCTCTTAAAAATTAAGGGGGACTTTGCGAGAATAAAAATATCAACATTCTACGAAAAGTAGTGCGCTAACCAACTGACTGTTACGTGGGTACATGCAATAGTTTCATACATGAACGCCCAAATCGAACGCTTGGAATTCAGCAAACGGCTGCAACAAGCGCTTCACAACGCCGAGCAATCTCCTAGCAGCCCGACTCAGCTAGCGCGCGAATTCAATGTGCGTTTCGCTGGTCAGTCGGTTACGGTTCACGCAGCGCGCAAATGGTTGCAGGGAGAATCTATTCCCACCCAAGAAAAATTGCGTGCTCTGGCCGAGTGGTTGGATGTGCCGACCGATTGGCTACGCTTTGGTAATATCGACAGCAACCTCAGCAAAGCACAATCAAGCACGCTTTCGTCGACCGACACCAAAGCGATCGCTACCATGCAACAACTGGATGAACATCACAAGATGTTGGCGCATGAATTCATACGCATGCTGAGTCGAATCTCAAAAAAGTAATAAGCCCATCCAGTGGGCTTATTACTTTTAGCATCACACCGCAACATAAGCGTGACTCGTTAATTAATCAATCACCCGCCAGTTCACGCAAGTAACGCAATCCCTGTATTGCTCGACTGCCGTACCAAGACAACATCTCGCCATTCACCAAACGTACCGGCTTACCGGTCTGACGCTCCAAGGCATCGACATGTTTCTGAGTGAACTGATAGGGTTCGGAGGAAAGCAGAATCTCGTCTATCACCGACAACATCTTCGCATCCCATGTAAATTCTGGATAACGCACTCCCGTATCCGCCAGCCACTGCTGCCAGCCAATTAACTCAAGCATGCGCGCAATGTAGGTATCGCGTGAGACGGTCATCCACGGGTCTTGCCAGATGCAATACAACACACGATTGGTAGAAAACGAGAGCCTAGCATTCGACGACATAGCTACAGCCAAGGCATCGTACTCACGCTCAAAACGCTCACATAAAACATTTGCTTCACGATCTTTACGAAAAATACCGCCCAACAGACGATATAGCTCGAGGTTATCGCGCGGCGCCATCGGGTGGGTAACGATCACGTTAGGCACCACATCAGCCAGCGCTTCTACCGTGGGCTTTTCGTTTTCATCAATATTCACAATCAAATGAGTTGGAGCCAGGCGGCGAATTTTTTCAAAATTCACATCCTTAGTACCACCAACTTTCGGAATAGCCGATACCGCTGATTGGGGATGTATGCAAAAACCGGTGCGCCCCACCACCCGACTCGCCAAACCTAAATCACATAAGAGTTCAGTAATCGAAGGCACCAGCGATACTATGCGCACGGCTTTACCCGGATCAACCGGTGCATGCTTCTTACCTAGTGCATCAACCAGCAGTGACATCGGAATGGGGGTGATCTTTGAGAGATGTTTTATGAGGAGCCTTGGCCATCACGCGGTCATACAACCAATTCGGTAATAAACGCAGCAACCACGACACGCCGCGCATTTGCCAAGGAATAACCGCGTAGCTGCGCCCACTACGAATGACATCCGCTGCCAATCGTGCAAAACGAGGAGCCGACATCAGAAACGGCATGGGATAACGATTCACCTTAGTCATGGGTGTGTCGATGTAACCCGGTGCAATCGTGACCACACGAATGCGATGCGGGTTCAATTCAACTCGCAATGATTCGCAATAGCTCATCACGGCCGCCTTGGATGCGCTGTACGCCTCAGCGCCTGGCAAGCCACGGATACCTGCAACACTACCAATACCGACCAGACGCAAGCCACGATCACCCGCGGCGGCTTGGATTTTCATCGCATCGATAAATGGCGCAAAGGTCGCAACTGTGGCCATTAAATTAGTTTGCAGTATGGATTCAAAAACAGCGAGGTCTTCGGGGCGCTCAGTCAACGTGCCATACGAAATGCCGGCATTCGCGATCACGATATCGATGCCATCGGCGCGGCGCATAAAGTTTTGTGCTGCAGCTCGTAAGGCGTCATGATCGTTAACATCGACCGGATAAACTAAATGACGCGAAGCATTCGGCAGCGAAGCTACCAAGGCATGCAACGCCGACTCGCGTCGCGCTAGCAAACCCAGTTGTGCACCACGTACTGCAAATTCACGCGCCAGTGCAGCACCGATGCCACTCGAGGCACCCGTAATGAAAACACGCAGCATTTAGTAACGAGCCATTATTTTTTCTTCGCGAGCAGCGCGTCCATCACTTGCAAGGTCGCCGCATTTAATGCCTGCTCTGACTGACCACGCACGACCGAACCAACGATAGAAGGCGATGTGATGTACTGCCCATCAATCACCACGGTCGGCACGCCATCGATGCGATACGCCTCCATGAGTTGGCGCACACGATTGACTTTGGATTGAATACTGAACGAATTAAACGTATCAATGAATTTCTTTTTATCGATACCCTGCTTCTCGATGAACTCGATAATCTGCTCTTCTTTATCGAGTTTTTGACGACCCACATGTACCGCATCAAACACCGCACGATGCACATCGAAACGATTCAACGCTTCCAGCGTGTAATACAACTTTTGCTGTGGAATAAATGATTCACGAAAACCGACAGGAACACGACGAAAAACAATCGTATCACCGCGTTTTTTTACCCACTCCGCTAGCGCAGGCTCAAACACAAAACAGTGCGGGCAGTTGTACCAAAAAAATTCCAGCACTTCGGTTTTTTTACCCGTATCGGTAGGCTGCGGTGTTTGCAAGCGTTGGTATTCCATACCTTCTACCGGCTCAGTCGGCGACGCCGCCACTGAAAATGCCATCAATCCAATACTAGCTACGGCCATCCATTGTTTTAATTGCTTCATCAGACGCATGATTTCCTCTGTGGTGATTGACATACTCGTGCCAGCAAATGACGTGGCATGTCTGATTTCATGAATAAGTTATTTAGGGACTTTTACGACCGCTGCATCCACGCCATTATCCGACAAGCGTAAACGCGCCCGATTCATCGCTTCGATTTCTGAGAAGGGCCCAACGCGCACACGATATAAAGTGCCCAGCTCGGACTTGCGCTCGGCTATCGTGGCCGCCACTCCCATCAAAGCGAGTTTAGCCTTCGTGGCTTCGGCGTCGTTAATCTCTCTAAACGCTCCGGCCTGCAGATAATAGGTAAAACCTTCCGGCTGCGGAGCGGCGTTTGTCGAAGGTGCTGCGGGCGGCGCTGTGGCTGGGGTTGATGCAGCCGTGGCCGCTGAGGTGGCTGGCGTCACAGCGTTGGTTGGATTCGTTGCAGGTGCCGAGGTGCTCGCTTGAGATGCCGCACTTGTAGAGGCAGGCGATTTTTCCAGACGTGATTTTTCTGTAGCGGGCGACGTAGCAGGAACTGCTGGTGCTGGAGCCATGTCCCCCTTCGCTGATTTTGCAGCGGCCGGTGGTGTTGGAGTCGCTGGAACGGAGCCTGGTAGTTTGGGCTCATCGTCGCTGATTCGTTCACGCCGCTCGCGGGCTCCGCCCGGCATAGTCTTATTTGGATCGCCTAACTCACCGGCCGGCTGTGTCTGCTTACTGATCTTGTCAACAAAGGGCAAAGGCGTTTTCAAAATCGTCATCGCCACCCACACCGCGACCGTCAGTCCAACAATCAATCCGACAATCACGCCCGTGACTGTACCGCCGCGTTGCCAGCGGCGCACTCGGGCGCTTGCATCTTTTGAGGTGAGGATCACATTCATTATTTACATTCGTGCAGGCGCAGACACGCCGATTAATTCCAACCCATTCTGTATAACCTGTCGAGTGGCTAACAACAAAGACAATCGCGCCAGCTTGAGCGATTCATCATCCACTAGCACTCGTTCGGCATTGTAGTAGCTATGCAGCTCGCCTGCGAGATCACGTAAATAAAACGCCACTTGATGCGGGCCGAGTTCGTCAGCCGCTTTTTTCAACATTTCAGGATATTCAGATAATTTCGCCATCAAGCTTGCTTCGCGCGGCGCTATCAAAGGGGCGTGATCGACTTTTTTCAATGCGTTTTCATCGCCACCCCATTGCGCCAGCACGGAACAAATACGGGCATGGGCATATTGAACGTAATACACCGGATTTTCATCTGACTGCGCCAACGCCAGATCGACATCAAATACAAATTCCGTATCCGCCTTGCGCGAGATAAGAAAAAATCGTACTGCATCGCGACCGCGCGTTAAATCACGCTGACCCTGTGCATCGACAGGCGCATCGCCGGCTGACCATTCAATCAAATCACGCAAGGTCACATACGATCCGGCACGCTTAGAAATTTTTACTTCTTCGCCATTCTTTATCACGGTTACCATCTTGTGCAGAACATACGATGGAAAGCCTGCAGCGATGCCGACACCCGCTGCTTGTAAGCCAGCGCGCACACGCGCAATCGTTCCGTGATGATCACTACCCTGCACATTAATTACCTGATGATAGCCACGCTGCCATTTAGTGATGTGATACGCGACATCGGGCACGAAATAAGTATAGGTGCCGTCGGATTTTTTCATGACGCGATCTTTGTCATCGCCATACTCCGTGCTGCGTAACCAGAGCGCGCCTTCCTGCTCATAGGTTTTATTTGCGGCGACCAAGGCAGCAACGGCAGCATCCACTTTGCCATCGCTATACAACGACGACTCTAGATAGTAATTATCAAAGCGCACGCCAAAGGCTTGCAAATCTAAATCTTGTTCTCGGCGCAGATAGGTGACTGCAAAGCGACGTATCGATTCGATGTCGTTTACATCACCTGAGGCCGTAACAGGTTCACCATTCGCTGCTGATACGGTTTTTTTAGCTAAGAAATCCGTTGCAATATCGGCGATGTAATCACCGTTATAAGCGGACTCAGGCCAAGCGGCATCACCAGGCTTGTGACCCAACGCTCGCGCTTGCACCGAGCTAGCTAAGGTAGCGATCTGAACACCGGCATCGTTGTAATAAAACTCACGCAGCACTTCATGCCCCTGGGCTTCGAGCAGCGCGCAAATTGCATCGCCCAACGCACCCTGTCGCCCATGACCTACATGCAGGGGACCGGTTGGGTTTGCCGATACAAACTCCACTAAGACCTTGCTGCGATTGGCCTCATTACTAAAACCATAGCACTGCGCATCATTAAATATGTGCGTAACGATTTCCTGCTTCGCTGCGAGCGCAACACGCACATTAATAAAGCCCGGCCCCGCAATCTCGAGCGCATCGATTAAACCTGTGCGCGTTGGATTACTCATCACCGCATCGGTGATGGCCTGCGCGATTTCACGCGGATTTTTTTTCAGAGGCTTAGCGATCTGCATAGCAACGGTACACGCTAAGTCACCGTGACTAGGGTCGCGCGGGCGCTCAAGCGTAATTTCTGGGGTGGGCAACTCACTGCCGGCGAGTAGCGATGCCACCGCTTGCTCAAAAATTGTCGCGATCTGCGCTTTGTGTCGGGATTGCATCGATGGGGATCCGGTTCGCGGCCACGGTTGGCACACGCAAAAGCGCGATTATACCGGCAGGGCAGCGCTCAGTTTCAGCCATGGCGACGGCACGACCAAGGATTGGCGAGGGTTTTGGCCGAGTTCGGCTCAGACCGGCAGGCTTACGACCTAAAAAAAGGACGCCCGCAGAGCGAGCGTCCCAGAGAGGAGATAGTGCTGTTGCTTCACTGCTTTGTGCCGCAATGCGGCACACCACAAGAATCTCGCATACCTAGCACTATGTCAACTATAAATTACACGCTAATAGTAAACATTAGTTGACATGATCGGCACCCGCCTCTAGAGTACCTTAGTAAATGATGCGGGGAATCTACCCCGGCCTCTGGACTGCTATGAAACTGCTGAATCAATACACCCGAAAATTGACATCCAAGATGACCTCGGAATGGATGCCTTTTGCCGATGTGGCAACAGTTGAATTGCCGCTTCCACGCTTGCTGCGCCTGTCGATGTTCCAGCTTTCCATTGGTTTAGCCACGGCTTTGCTAGTTGGCACGCTGAACCGAGTAATGATTGTTGAGTTGGGCGTACCCGCTTGGTGGGTAGCGCTGTCGGTCGCGCTGCCTCTCGTGTTTGCACCGCTTAGAGCATTAATAGGTTTTAAATCTGACAAGCATCGCTCTGCCCTCGGTCTGCGCCGCCTGCCTTATTTGTGGATAGGCACGCTGCTGTTGTTTGGTGGTCTGGCCATCATGCCGTTTGCTTTGTTAGCGCTTACTACGGAACAGCCCGGCATGCTATGGGTTAGCCGTATCGGTGCGGCTTTGGCTTTCTTGTTAGTTGGCGCCGGTATGCAAGTCACGCAAACCGCCGGACTAGCGCTTGCCACCGACCTCGCCACACCTGAAACACGCCCGCGCGTGGTGGCACTGATGTACACCATGCTTTTACTGGGGTTGGTCGGCAGCGGCGCGCTGTTTGGCTGGTTGTTGACTGATTTCACACCACTCCGACTGATCCAAGTAGTACAAGGTTCGGCGGTCGCTGTGATCTGGTTGAATCTGAATGCGCTATGGAAGCAAGAAGCGCTGAATCGCCAACGCGCAAAAGAAAAAACAGGCGAGACCGATTTTTCTAGCCACTGGCGTGAGTATGTCAGCCGCCCTGGCGTAAAACGCTTTTTGTGGACCGTGGGCCTCGGTACCTGCGCGTTCAATATGCAAGACATCATCCTTGAGCCGTATGGCGCAGAAGTTTTGCATCTGGGTGTAGGTGCGACCAGCCTGCTGACCGCACTCACTGCATGCGGCTCCTTAATTGCCTTTGCAATTGCCGCCAAGCTGCTCACGCGCGGTGTTAATGCGGTACGACTGGCTGCCATAGGCGCGGTGGTCGGATTGCCTGCTTTTGCCTTGGTCATTTTTTCTGGAGCGCTGGATGCGTCCAACATGTTTCGCGCGGGTGCTTTTTTGATTGGTGTCGGCAGCGGACTATTTTCAGTTGGCACACTTAGCATGGCCATGAGCTTGCAGCATGGCGAAAACGCTGGCTTGGCACTCGGCGCTTGGGGCGCAGTGCAAGCGACTGCAGGCGGCGCTTCAGTCGCACTGGGTGGCGTCATCAAAGATGTGATGGGCGCACTCGCCACGTCTGGCTGGATGGGTGAAAGCTTGATGTCACCGGTGACTGGTTACAGCTTTGTGTATCACATCGAGATGTATTTGTTGTTTGGTGTATTGGTCGCTATCGGTCCGCTAGTGCGGAATGATTCGTTGCCAACACGCTCGCAGGGCCAGAAGTTCGGCTTAGCCGATCTACCTGGATAAACGAAATTCATCAGTACGTTACTTCGATCGCTACGCAGGCTTAGTTTTTGTGGCGACTGAAGCATCGAGCATTTCTTGCAACATGAATCACAAAAGACGTTTGCGGATTGGCTGCGTTCAAGCTATCCCCTAACAAAAGTACTAAGGAGACTCTTCATGCAAACAGGCGCTATTACTCAATACGTGGATGTAGCTCAGCTCGTCCTCTATATGTTCTGGATTTTCTTTTTCGGTTTGATTTATTACCTACTTCAGGAAAACCATCGCGATGGTTATCCGCTTGATCCAGGTACGGGTCGCGATACGAAGATGGACGGCTGGCCGCCCATCCCTTCACCCAAAACCTACAAACTCGCCAATGGCGACGAAGTCGTGATGCCTTATCCGCTGAAAGGACCTGAGTTCTTACAAGCTGAACCGCGTCATCGCTGGATAGGTTCACCGATCGAGCCAACCGGTAATCCCTTATTAGCCGGTATAGGCCCTGGCGCTTGGGCGAATCGTGCTGATGTGCCGGACCACACACCGGAGGGCGAAGCCAAAATCGTTCCTTTGCGCGTTAATCCGGAATACCACGTCGCCGAGCAAGATCACGATCCGCGCGGTCTGCCAGTCGTCGGCGCGGATGATGAAATTGCCGGCACAGTTAAAGAATTGTGGATGGATAAATCAGAAATGCTGTTCCGCTACATAGAAGTCAAATTAAACGATTCAGATAAAACTGTTTTGTTACCCGTACCGTTTGCTCGCATCACCGAACACGAAGTAAAAGTGCACGCAATTTTGGCGCATCAATTCGCAGATGTACCGGGCCTCCGCGAAGCAAATCAAGTGACGATGCTGGAAGAAGAAAAAATTTCGGCTTACTACGGTGCCGGCACTCTATATGCCACACCAGAACGTCAGGAACCACTCGTATGAAGCCGCATCATGAGCATGAGTTTGAAGCCGCGCCGGGCCTACCTGAGGCCCTGCCCGCCGGCGAACACATACTCTGGCAAGGTAGCCCCGATTGGAAACGACTGGCCGTTGATGCGTTTCACGTCAAACGCCTGAGCATTTATTTCGCAGCCATGCTGTTGCTACAAGTGGTGCTGTCATGGGATGCGAGTGCCTCACTACTTTTCAATTTAGGGGCACTTACGATTAGTGGTTCATTGGCACTGATTGCACTGGCATTACTCGCACTCACCGCCAAACTTTCTGCTAGCACCACCCTGTACACGATAACGAATAAACGTATCGTGATGCGCATCGGTATCGTACTGACCTTGTCATTCAACCTGCCTTTGCGTTGGATACAAGCAGCGCAAATCAAACCACAAACGGATGGCTTTGGTGATATCGCGCTGGAATTAAAAGGTGAAGATCGCATCGCGTATCTGCATCTGTGGCCACATGCACGTCCTTGGTATATCAATCAACCACAGCCGCTGTTGCGCAACATCGCTGACATTGAAAACGTGAGCCAACTGTTACACAAAGCCTGGCTCGAGCGTCAACACGAAATCGAAAATTCACCGGTAGCACGCGAAACACGCATCCCTGTTCGTATGCCTGCAACGGCGTTTGCCCAATGAAAAACAATCCATCCCTGAATTGGACGTACTCCATGCGCCGCGACTTGAATCCGGCCATCGTGATTGGTTTATTCGCTTTGATGTGTCTCACGTTAGTTGTATGGATGCGCAACTCAAATCTGAGTACTCATGAAGAACCTATCGTTGCAGCGCACGTACGTGTCTTGCGCTTTATCGATCAGGCTGATGGCTCGATTAATGTGATCGACACATCGAATGAACAATTCGTACAAAATTTTCAGGGTGAACAAGGCTTCCTGCGCGGCACACTGCGCGCGCTGGTGCGCGAGCGAAAACTACGCGGAGTTGATCCATCCACCGAACGCGCTTTCGAACTCATCGCTCATAACGGCGGACGGCTCACGCTGCGTGACCCGGCGACCGGTTCCACCATCGCGCTGGAATCCTTCGGCCCCACTAACACGGCCGTGTTTGCTGGCCTAATCAACTAGAAAGCCTCTGTGAAAAAACCGAAAGCCATTGTGATTGGCAGCGGCTTCGGCGGCTTGGCGGCGGCTATACGTCTCTCATGCAAAGGGTATGACGTCGAGGTATTTGAAAAACTTGACATGCCCGGCGGTCGCGCCTATGTGCACAAACAAGATGGCTTCACCTTTGATGCTGGCCCCACCATTATCACCGCTCCGCAATTATTAGAAGAGCTGTGGGCGCTGTGCGGAAAAAAAATGTCCGACGACATCACCCTCAAAGCGATGGAGCCTTTTTATCGCTTACGTTTTGATGATGGCAGCTGGTTTGATTACAGCGGCGACGAAGAAACCATGCGGCGCGAGATTGCGCGCTTTAATCCTGCCGACTTAGCGGGCTACGATCGTTTTGTAAAAGCGGCGGATCAAGCCTGTCAATTAGGATTTGAAGAATTAGGTGGCGTGGCTTTTAATAGCCTGAGCGATCTGCTCGCTGCCGTACCCAGCATGCTTCGTATGAAAGCCTGGGAAAGTTTATATACCTTAGTAGCGCGCCACATCAGCGATCCTAAGCTACGCATTGTGTTTAGCTTTCATCCATTACTAATTGGTGGCAATCCATTTTCTGTGACGCGCGTGTACAGCTTGATCAATACGCTCGAGCGCCGCTGGGGCGTGCACTGGTCTATGGGTGGCACGGGTCAATTAATTAAAGGCTTAGTCGGCTTGTTAAATGCACGCGGCGTTAACGTGCGCTGCAATGCGTCAGTAACGCGTATTAATGTTGAAAACGGTCGCGCCTGCGGTGTCACATTAGAAAATGGCGAACGTCATGATGCTGACATCGTGATCTCCAACGGTGACCCCGCCTGGACGTATAAAAATTTAGTCAGTCGCGAGCATCGCACGCATTGGACTGATAGAAAAATTGAAAAAAGTAAGTACTCGATGAGTTTATTTGTCTGGTACTTCGGCACCCGCAAACGCTACGAAGATGTACCGCACCATATGATCATGCTGGGTCCGCGCTATCGCGAACTGCTCGATGATATTTTCAAAAAACATCATCTGGCCGACGATTTTAGTTTGTATTTACATCGCCCCAGTGCGAGTGATCCTTCGGTGGCTCCTGAAGGACACGATGCATTTTACGTGCTGGCACCGGTACCCCATTTGGGTAGCAACACCGACTGGAAAAGTCGGGCAGAGCCGTTTCGACAGTTAGTGCAGTCTTATTTAGAAAAAACTGTATTACCTAATTTGGGTAAAGAAATTGTCACCAGTAAGTTAATGACGCCGCAGGATTTTCATAATCGCCTTTGGTCTTATAAAGGCGCCGCATTCGGCCTCGAACCCATACTATTACAGAGTGCATCGTTTCGATTTCACAACCGCAGCGAAGATGTCGACGGCTTGTACATGGTGGGTGCCGGCACCCACCCGGGCGCAGGTGTGCCGGGCGTGTTGATGTCTGCCA
>Ga0164294_10002172_pt1 | contig 17879 bp, 13 predicted proteins | sample GEODES005metaG_FD_111479 | JGI IMG/M metagenome (GOLD analysis project Ga0164294, IMG submission 111479) | Oligotrophic lake water microbial communities from Sparkling Lake, Wisconsin, USA - GEODES005 metaG | ecosystem: Environmental > Aquatic > Freshwater > Lake | place: USA: Sparkling Lake...
TGACTTCTATTATGACAAATCTTGGTTAGAGGACCTTGTTGACGATAATAACCAAATTTCTCTTGGAACAAAAGGAAAGATTGCAAATTTAATTTCAGGAATGGATTTTTATGGTTCAATCAATAGGACAAATGGGAATAACATGTCTGCATTGAGAAAAAAATGTAAGGAAAATGGGTTTGTATTAACTCACACAGCAGGATTTCCTCTATCCTTACCAACTATTTCAATCCTAACAACTTCAAGACTTGGAGACATTGTAGTTGATACCTGTAATGGCACGGGAACTACGGGTGAGGCTGCTTTGACTTTGGGGAGGAGATATGTTGGGTATGAAATCAAGCCTGAATTTATTATGGCTTCTGCTGTTAGACTAGAAAATTATATGTTAGAAGAACAGAAACAAGTTGCATAATCAATTAAAAAAATAAGAATATGAATAAGACAATAAAATTAAATGATGTAGTAGTGGTTAGTGACCCTTGCTACACAGTTCCTACTTTTATACAAATTGTTTTGAACAATGTAGAGCCTGGAGAATACCATCCATTTATCCATCGAGGAATAATTGATAATTCAATTCATATCATTCAATTCTTAGGAGTGGTTCATACTGATTGGGTCAGGACAGAATTGTCATGGAGAGTTTGTGATGGTATAATTGGAGTAGACTCTGGTAGCGCAGGCATATTTAGCGTAGAAGATTACAGAAATGATACAATAATTGATTGTATAGAAACTCCAGAAAGTAATTTCAAATTGAACTCCTATGAGGGAACGGGAGATTTATGGTATGAAACAATATGTAAATTGACCCTCGCAGAAAACCAACCGGGAATTTTTCGTTCAGGAGTTGCTACTACGTCTGGATTAGGTGATGGAGCATACAGGTGTCTTGTTGCAAAGAAACATGGAAAAATTGTTGGAATTTGTTTAGATTTCGGATTTAATAATTATCCAAATAAGTTTATCAATACTTTGTTTAATAAATCCTAGAAATATTAGATATTAAATCTCATCCCCCCGCACATTGTGGGGGATGAGATTTAACAATTCCATATTTTATGATATTCGGTAAAGTAAATAACATTTAAAATCATAATAAGAGGGAACAGAAGATTCAAAATTGGTAAAGGTGAATTACATATTTTAATCTAAAAAAGAAGCTACCTCAATTTGCCCCAATAACATTTTGGTTTGTACTATTTAATTTTGCAGATTACTAAATTTGAAATCTTTTTATCAACATTTTTATTATTTTAGATATGTCGTAATGTAACGGCATGGAATCAAAAAAAGCAAAAAAATGGCTGAAGAAAATACACAGCTCATTGTTGACTTAGAAAATACAATTAAGTTAAAGAATGAGTTTATTTCAACTCTATTGTTCGAAATGCTCACAAAAGAACAAATGGAGGCAATATTAAAAATTGGTGGTAATATTCAAGGAATTACCTCTGAAAACTTTTATCCTTCCATTTTATTGAAGACCTATTTCAAGCCTGAATTAAATAATGACTTGTCCGGGGGAAATGATGATGGTGTGCCTTTCAAGTACATGGAAAAAGTTAGTTGGATTACCAGCATAAATTGTTCTTACTATTTAATTCGTCCCAATGGCAACATTCAGATAATTTACAATGGGAAACCAGAAAGAATCGTATTTGGTCAAATAACAGATGAAGAACTTGAAGCCAGAAAAATGTCAAAAGAAGTAATGGATTTTGAATATTACAGGATTAATTTACAATCTTGATAGAACTAGCTTTTCGTCCATCAATTTCTTGAAATTCAAAAAATAATTCACTTTTATGAATAATGCTATTTGAATGCCTAATAATTTTGTTATGCACTAAGTAAAAAGCTCCTTGATTATCAAGTGGTTTTGCTCATTTTGAGCGGAATGGATGGGTATGAGGTTTATTGATAACCTAAATCTCAAATGGGAGGATATATTGGGAGTTCAGGAGTATTAATTGTTAAATATATATTTAATAAAATTAGTAAATTTATGCAGAGCAGCATTTTGAAAACAGTGAAAAAATGAATTTTATGTCAATTATTGATTTATTATATGCTTTCGCAAAGCAAAATGACTTAATTATTCTAGATATTTTGGAAATTGAAGAATTGGGTAACCAAATAGTTTTTACAAAATATAGTAAACCAATATTTTCAGTAATCAATTTTGGGAGTGACAATTTTAGCGAAGTTATAAATTTTGTTAATTTGAAAGGTAGTCATTGCGATTCTTACACACTAGAAATTCTTGCTTCTTCTATTTCATTCAATGACAATGAAGTCATTTTAATTGGGAAAACACAAGTATTAATTGTTACCAATTATGAAATTGGGGCTAATTTAATATATCTAAAATCACCAGAACAATTATTATCATTTTTTAAAGAACTTTATATAAGTAAAACTTATTATAAATCTATCATTTTGGAAAATTACAATAATGAAAGATGGATAAAATGCTGGCGTAAACTAAATGATATCACTAATTTTAAATTAGAGGGCACTGAATCAAAAGAAAAAATTTACTTCAAATTATTAGAAAAATCCTTTGTTCCTCCTTTTTATAAAAATTCCCCAATTGGTGTTTTAGGTCATCTTGGTCGATTTCAAAATGATAAGATTGGTTACAACTTTGTATTTCAACTAAATCCTGTTAAAATAAATTTCTACTATTATAGAGAACATCATTTAAATGGAGTTGAGAGAATTGATAATTTTTTATATGATTCAGAATCAGGACCTAATCAATTTTATACTTCATCGCCTGAATACCTCTTTGATTTTATGGAAACAGAGTTAATAAAATATCCTTGTCTGAGTGAATTAAGATATTCTTTTTAATGTGAATTATAATTTGAGATGCGAAAGTTTTTGGTACGATAAATAAAAAACTCTTGAAAATCAAGTGGTTAATTGTTTCAAGCTGTTTAGACTAGGGGATGGTAACTTATTTAAATTTACTCTAATTAAACTATTGAATGTAAAGTGCTTAGTATTATACTCTACTCATTGTAACTCATTTAAATTAACTAAAATACAGGTTGTTGACTAAGCTTTTTCTTACAGTCAATTAATATTGTGCCCAAGTAAGAAGTATTAAATGAAAACTAGTAGTCACCTTAATAATTTTATTGAACATACCTTTCAAAATGGATACCCTTATTGTAAGTATTACTTTTTTTAAGTAAGGTGGATTTTCTAGTATAAAATAGTCAGATGCTTTACACTTTGTTTTACATTTTGTTTTACACAAAATAAAAAACCCCTTGAAAATCAAGGGGTTATGCTCATATTGAGCGGACCGGACGGGACCGCAATAATTAGGTTCCTGTATTTCATTTTATTTACAAATAATTGATAATCAGTTATATAAGTTATTTTTTTTACCAATTAATTTGATTAATACCCTATTTTGTTTTACATTTTGTTTTACATTTTGTATCTTTGACTGATGGAACTACCTATAAAATTCATTATCAGAGACGACAGAATAAACACCTCAGGTAATTGTCCAATATATCTCCGATACACCCACAAACGTAAATTTGTGAATCTACCAGTGAGATACTCCATCACTCCCAACTTTTGGGATAAAGAAGATGGAAAACCAAGGAAAAATTATCCCGATTACAAGAAACTAAAATCCATTTTAAGTGATTTTGAGGAAAGGATTATTGAATTCCTTGAAATGTATAGAGAAAATAATGGATTTCTTCCAGAAGTGGGTAATCTAAAAGGGATTTTAGACGGTTCAACTTTGGTTCAAATACAACGAGGTACCACTTTATCACTTCATGAGATGTTTCAAGATTATGTCCAATATCAAAATTCGGACGGAGTGAGTCAGTCCACCCTTAAAATATATGGATATACATGGGATAAATGGGAACAATATCAAAAGTCCAAAAAAGAAACATATGACCATAAGGGAATGAATTATAACATCTTAAATGATTTTAGAATTTATCTTAAAAATCAAAACCTTCAATTAAATACTGTATCAAAGTACATAAAAACCATGAAGTCATTTTTAAGTTATTTGGTGCTTCATAAAGAACTAGATGTCCCCGCTTCCTACAAAAAGGTATCAGTTGAAAAAGAAGAACCGGAAATTCAAGTTTTGACTCAAGAAGAACTTGAAATTTTAAAAAGGGAGGTTTTCTTTAGTAGGCATGAAAATCATAAAAAACCAAATCATGATTTAAGTGATAGTGAAAAACTTATTGGACAAATCCTACTATTTCTATGCCACACTGGAGTGAGTTATGCTGATTTTTTAAACCTAAAAGTTGGAAATCTGATTTTTTTAATGGAAAATAGTGACTCAAAGGACCTTCAAATACACTTTTCCAGACAAAAATTGAAAACAGTTTCAACTTGCAAAATTCCAATTCTAGATATTACGATAGATTTAATCTCAGACAAACTTGGGATGCCACATGATTTTATTGAGTTAGATAAAGATGACCCAACTCCATTAAACTTTAAAATAACAATGTTGGAAAGATATATCGCAATAATGATAAAAAGAGGAAAAATAACCTTGAAAACACCATTATTCCCTCGGATAATCTCGCAGGTCTTTAATCGTGAAATCAAAGATGTAATGGCCAAAATTGGAATTGATACTCCAGTTTTTGTTAGTAAAATCTATGGAGGAAAGAAATCGGCTACTACCATTCCCAAATATGAACTGATTACTTCTCATACTGGTCGAAGGACTTTTATTACAAGAAGCATCGAAAACGGAGTTTCATTACTGGTCTTAAAGGATATGACTGGACATGAAAAGCTTCAAACATTGTCGAGATACAACAAAAATTCAACAGGATTTATACAGCGAGAAGTGAAATCTAAAACTCCAGGTCAGATTGAGTTTAAAGGTGAAAATTTGAAATCTGAATCAGTAATAACTGAAAAAAAATCAAAAAAATAAAGTATCTATTCGGTTTACGTTTGACTCATAATTAGAGGGAGGTTCTACAAAACTTAATGAAGATGAAATTAGAAATACTGTTTGTCGAAGAAGATATATTTAACTATTGTCAGAATTGAGTGAAAACTCAATTTCTCATGGGTTAGTTAAAAAAGACAATTTCAAAAAACGGATGATTTATAGAAATATGATTCTTTGATTCTTTGCGTAATCAAAAAAAGCCGTAAGACAATTATAAGTCATCGATGAAACAATTGTCAAATAAAGAATCGCGTGTTTATATAGACCTTGCCATGAACAACTACTTGCCATAAATTATTCTTCATTGTAAGCCCTTTTCGGACACAATTTAAAAAACTATTCCCGATGAAAAATCTAAGCATTTTTTTTATTTTCATTAAGTGGAAATGTTTAGTTTTGAAATAGCGATTGATAATGGTTATCCGTTTGGGGTACTTTAATTTAAAACAACTTAAAATATGATGTCTAAAAAAGTAATTATAAGTTTTGTTGTGATTTCTGTTTTCGCTTCAATTTTAATTCAATATTTGAGAAATGATTTAAATATTGGAGCTATTATAGGAGGTGCGGCAGCCTTTTTAATAGGTCCCTATATTTTGAGCCATTTTGTCAGGTTTTTATATAAATTAGTAAGAAGAACTCATAATGAACAATCATTTATAACCACATATTCTACTTTTTGGTTAGGTTATTTTATTTTGAATATTTTGGGACTATCTTGAATTAAATTAGGGTACTGAAAAATGAGATTTTAAACCCCATTATTAATATTACTTTTATTGTTGTTCTATTAAATTGTTATGGATACTATTCTGAATTTTACTCAATGAAAGATGATACGTTATTCAAATCTCAAAAGTATGTTGACGCAGATTCTTGTTTAACTAAGCAATTGAATTAGATGCTAATCTAATATTGATTGAAGGCATTCTTTTTATTGACTATTATGATGACTTAGAAAAAAGGGCACATAAAGTTGAGGACATATCGTGACGAAAAAATTTAAGAAATTAATTATGAAAATAAAAGGAATTCTAATTGACGCTAACAATAAGGAAGTTAATGAAGTATTGATTACTAATCCAGTGGAGGATTTAGAATTATTTATTAAAGAGCGAAACAATTTCTTAAATGCAAAGTTTAATTCAAATGTTAACAACCTTTATGACGACGTTGGCGAAATATTTGGAAGGAAATATGAAAATGCCTTTTACAATGGGACGTATTACTTTGGCAATGGATTTAAAATAATAAATAATGACCTTTTCATTGATAGATTAATCGTAACGAATAGAGTTATTTTTTACGGTAAAATGTTAATAATAGGCGAAGTAGAATTCATTAAAAAATGGGAGAATAAGCGAGACTCCTTTATCAAGGAAATGTCATTATCAATAATTTCAATCAAATCAAGTCCGCAGACATCAATTGAGAACATAAAAAAATCTATTGAGTGGACGTACACTGATTTTTATGAAAAAAAGAAGATACGAAAATCAACATGGGAAAAACAGGCTGAGATTGATGATTACTTAAGTAATCAACCCTTCTAAACCATTCAATTCGTATACTTGTGAAATTACCCCTATGTATGTTAGATTCTTGCCGTGACAATAAGTGGTTGAAAATCATATTGTTAGAAATGATTTTCAACTATATTTTCATTACTTAATTTAGTAAATCTACCGTGAATACTGAGGTAAAATTCTTTAGAATTCATAGATAATTCATCACAACCGTATAGAATCATAGACATCGTATATCTCTTTCTCCCTAATTCCAAGATACTTCTTCGTAATTGCAGGACTACTATGATTGAATAACTCCATCAATAGTATTACAGATTCATTTGAATAATTATTCAACTTCAGAACCCTATTACCAAGTGTTTTTCTAAAAAGGTGGCTACTCACGTTCCCTTCAATGTTAAAACCATATTTTTTCACAATTTCCTTCAGTTTCACATTCACATAGGATTTATCTATTGGTTTTGTTCCAAATCTGTTTTGAAAAATAAGAGTGTTAACTTCTACAATCCCCATTTTTTGACGAATCCGCTCAACTACTTCTCTCAAATCAGAATTAATTTTAATTCTTCTGTATTTTTTTGTTTTCTGTTCTGTAATGGTAAGGACTTCATTCCCTGTTTCAAATTGGGAGAATTTGAGTTGAAGCAAATCACTTATCCTCAAACCTGTAAATACCCCGATGGTAACGAGCAAACAGAATTTATATTCTTCGTCTCTTTCAAGTTTTGAAATGAGAGATTTAAAATCATCCCAATCCATTGAACTTGTTGTTGTTTTTTGACCTCGTAAACTCATCGTTATTATTTATGGCTAAACTACGGCACTATATTATACTTGCCTAATATTTTTACAAAAGTATAAGTTGAATTTGATTAATTTATAAAATCTTAGCATAATGCATTGATAATCAATAATTTAACCGAATAATCAACTTACACTTATTATAAAAGTATAAGTTGACGTTATAAATGTCAAAATTGAAGTGATTTTCCATTTCTTTTTTTTTGACTTATGTTATGTTTCGCTTGCGACACTTCTGACAGAGAAAGGAAGTATCAGGTGGATGATGCAAACATACATGGAACCAAGAGCCACTTTAATTCGGCGGAATAACCATCCTTTGAAATAATAAGGAAAAATAATGGTGAAGACAACCGATAGTCGTAAAAATAGTTGAGAGATAATGTAAGTATGGGGCAATAAAAATCTGGCTTATCAAAACATCTCAATTTTGGAAATTAAAAACAACAGAGAGATTGTTATGCCTTGGAAATAATATTTTGAATTTCCATAGATAAATGGTTGATAAACCACCATTGTTCTTAATTTTATACAATTACATAAGTAACACGTTAATCAAATAGAATTAAAGAGGTTTTAGACGAGAAAAGTACCAAAGAGACTTGGTTATTTGAACGTTAGGATAAAAGTTAGTGACAAGTTAATGAATATGTGAAAAACAGGCACCAAACAAGACTTGAAGTCCTATTTAAAATACCAAACATACTTGGAGTTGCCCGTAAAGATTTAATTGCTAACCTGAAACATAAAAAATACTATGGAAGAAAAGGACTTTACACAAGAAGATATAATAGAACTTGAAAAAGTTGATGAAGATGATGTTGATTTAGATATTGAGGTAAGCCAAAGGAAAATAATATGGCAAGCTAAGGATTTTTCAATTCGTGAGTTTTTGACTATGAAAAATGATGGGGAGTTAACATTACAACCCATTTATCAAAGAAATTTTGTAGCAACTGATTTAATCGCCAGTAAACTTGTTGAATCTATTTTATTAGATGTTCCTATCCCGGTTGTTTATTTAGCTGAGGAACAGGATGGAAGTTATTCTGTTATAGATGGTCAACAGAGATTAACATCATTTCTATCATTTCTTGAAGGAAAGTTTCCTGATACAAGACCATTTAAGTTGTCAGGGTTAAGAGTATTGCCTGAGCTTAATAGAAAATTATTTACAGAGTTAGAGAATGAACTTCAAAAAAAGATAAGAAGTACAACAATTCACTCAATAATTATTAAAAAAGAATCCAATCCTGATATCAAGTTTGAAATTTTTGAAAGGTTAAACACTGGTTCTACAAGATTGAATGAGGATGAAATCAGAAATACTGTTTACAGAGGAAGCTATATTGAACTATTAGCAGAGTTAAGTGAAAATCAAATTTTTCATGACTTGATTCAAAAAGATAACTTCAAAAAACGCATGTTATATCGAGGAATGATTCTGAGATTTCTTGCATTATCTGAGAAGTCTTACTTGAACTATAAGTCCTCAATGAAACAATTCTCAAACAAAGAACTTAGAGATAATAGGAATCTTAGTATTGAGAAAAGGAAAGAATACAAGGCAAGATTTGAACATTGCTTAGACCTTGTGAAAATTGTATTTGGGTCAACTGCTTTTAGACGTTACATACCCGGTTTGAATGAAGAGGGAGGTAAATGGGCGTCCACACAAATCAATATGTCACTATTTGACTTACAAATGGTTGGTTTTGTCAATTTCAGTAAAAATGAAGTACTATCTAAATCGGACGCTATTCGGGAAGAATTATTGAATCTAATGGCTATTGATGTAGAATTTCAAAATCTTATTGGTTTCAAAACATCCGATACGGATAATGTAAAGAAGAGATTTAAAATATATATGGAGATGTTGGATAGAGTGATTGGTGATAAAAAGTATTCAGAAAGAAACTTCTCTTTTGCGGTTAAGGAGGAATTGTTTAAAAACAATCCTTATTGTGCTATCTCAGGTCAAAAAATATTATCAATTGAAGATTCTGAAGTAGACCATATAATTCCTTATTCAAAAGGAGGTAAAACAGAAAAGTCCAACGCTCAATTAGTTCTTAGATATTTTAATAGAGCGAAAAAAGACAAGATGGAAGATTAATTACTAAATCTTAAAATGAACATTGCTCAAATCGAATCTAAAATTCAATCTGCCGATTCAATTAAAATAGGAAGAATATCAAAGAAATAAGTAATTTTTCAAAAAGTTAATTATTACTTATATTCATCTTCAATTGAACGCTACCTTACATTGCTATACCTTAACCAATAATCTTTTATTGAATGTCTTTTGTTAATATTCTTGAAAAATACCGAAAAATTTCCTTCTCAGAAAGAGATAAGGGTGACCGGTTCGAACGCTTAATGCAAGCATACTTGCTGACAGACCCCAAATATACTTATCAGTTCAAAAAAGTTTGGTTATGGAATGAATTTCCCGGTAAGAAAGATTTAGGTGGAAGTGATACGGGAATTGACCTTGTTGCTGTCACACACGACAATGACTACTGGGCAATCCAATGTAAATGCTACCAAGATACCGCAACAATAGACAAACCGGCCGTTGATAGTTTCCTCTCTACTTCAAGCAGAGAATTTAAAGATGAAACTTTAAAAACTACATGCTTTGCCCAACGTCTTTGGATTTCAACTACCAATAAATGGGGTCCAAATGCTTATGAAGCAATAAAGAATCAAAACCCCCCTGTTACAAGAATAAACCTTACAGATTTAATGGACGCTGCCGTTGATTGGGCGAAGCTGGAACAAGGAATTCACGGAGAAAAAGGACGAGCAGAAAAGAAAAAACTTTATCCTCATGTTCTTGAAGTTCGTGATAAGGTTTTTGAATATTTTAAGGAGAATGAAAGAGGGCGGCTAATCATGGCTTGTGGTACAGGTAAAACCATGACATCATTAAAAATTGCAGAGAAACAAACAGATAATAAAGGGACTATTCTTTTCCTTGTTCCATCAATTGCACTAATTGGACAGACTTTGAAAGAATGGTCATCACAGGCTGATGAACCGATTAATCCGATTTGTATTTGTTCTGACCCTGAAATTACAAGAAACAGAACTACTGGCGACCAAGATTTAACAAGCACAATTGATTTGGCTTGGCCTGCATCAACGGATTCCAATTATATCTTAAAACAATTCCAACATTACAAAAGTGCAAATAATGGAATGACGGTAGTGTTTTCTACTTATCAATCTATTGATGTAATTGCAAGAGCACAAAAAGTATTACTCAAAAACGATTTTCCTGAATTTGATTTAATTATTTGTGACGAAGCGCATCGAACAACGGGTTATACAGAACCGGGAATGGACGATTCTGCATTCGTAAAGGTACACGATGGCGATTTTATTAAAGCGAAAAAACGCTTATACATGACAGCCACACCACGGTTGTATGATGTTGAAACTCAATCCAAAGCCGCCCAAAATGATGTTCCACTTTGGTCTATGCACGAAGAAAAACATTTTGGAAAAGAAATTCATCGTATAGGTTTTGGTGAAGCAGTTGAAAGAGGATTACTCACCGATTACAAGGTGATTATTCTTGCCCTTAACGATAAGGATGTTCCAGCTGCGGTGCAAAAAATGATTACTAATGGTGAAGCAGAAATTAAAACTGATGACCTAACTAAACTGATTGGTACTGTAAATGCCTTATCAAAACAATTTCTTGGCAACGAATCCATAAATGTGGAAGGCGATGAAAGCCCAATGAAACGTGCTGTTGCTTTTTGTGGAAGTATTGCCAATTCAACCAATATAGCAGCGAGTTACAACCTTGCCTCTGAAAACTATTTAGAATCGCTTCCCGAAGAAAAGAAAAAGCAAATGGTTACTGTGCAGGCGATACACATGGACGGAACTATGGCCGCACCACAACGTGACCAAATGCTTAGTTGGTTAAAGGAAGAAACACCGGGCAATGAATGCAGAATTATTACAAATGTTAAAGTATTGAGTGAAGGTGTTGATGTTCCCTCTTTGGATTCAGTACTTTTTCTTTCTGCTCGTAATTCTCAGGTAGATGTTGTTCAATCCGTTGGTCGTGTAATGCGAAAATCTCCGGGCAAAAAATACGGATATATTATTATTCCAGTTGTCGTTCCTGCAGATGTAGAACCCGAACATGCTTTGGATGATAACGAACGCTACAAAGTAGTTTGGACTGTATTGAATGCACTTCGTGCCCATGACGACCGTTTTAATGCAACTGTAAATAAAATTGAACTCAACAAAAAACGTCCAAATCAAATTATTGTTGGCGGTTCCGAATATAGCTTTGATGGAGATGGAAACCCTATTGAAAAAAGTAGTGAAGGGTACGAAGGCAACGACCCAAGTAAAGAAATTGGTCGTCAGATAGCGATTCAATTTGAGCAATTACAAGATGTGGTTTTTGCTCGTATGGTAGAAAAGGTTGGTGACCGCAGATATTGGGAACAATGGGCTCGTGATGTGGCAAAAATTGCCGAACGCCAAATTGAACGCATAAAATATCTCATTAACGAAAAGAAAGACCAACGATTAGCTTTCGATAAATTCCTTAGTGGTTTACAAAAGAACATCAACCCAAGTATAAATGAAGAACAAGCCATTGAAATGTTGGCTCAACACATTATTACCCAACCAATATTTGACGCATTATTTGAGGGTTACTCCTTTGTAAAATCCAATGCGGTTTCTATGGCTATGCAAGGCATGATAGAATCTTTGGAAGAAGGAAGCAACCTTGCCGAACAAGACGAAACACTCCAAAAGTTTTATGATTCCGTTCGCACCCGTGCACAAGGCATCGACAATTCAGAAGGTAAGCAACGCATCATCATTGAATTGTACGACAAGTTTTTCAAAACTGCTTTCCCTAAAATGGTAGAGAAACTTGGAATTGTTTATACACCTGTGGAAGTCGTTGATTTTATCATTCATTCTGTAAACGACATTCTGAAAAAGGAATTTGACAGAACAATTTCTGATGAAAACATTCATATTCTTGACCCATTTACTGGAACAGGTACTTTTTTAGTGCGATTGCTACAAAGTGGATTGATTGACATTAAAGATTTGGACCGCAAATACAAAGAAGAATTGCACGCCAACGAAATAGTATTGCTTGCCTATTATATAGCCGCAATAAACATTGAAACAGCTTATCACGATGCTACACCCGACCCTAATGACGGTGTAGGAAAAGAAAATTACACTTCATTTGATGGTATTGTATTAACCGATACATTTCAGCTCAGCGAAACAGGAGAAGGGGAATTACAATATGAAGAATTGTTGAAGAAAAACTCCGACCGAGTTGAAAAACAAAGAAAAGCACCATTAAGAATTATAATCGGAAATCCACCTTATTCTGTAGGTATGCAAAACCAAAACGAGAATAATGCAAATCAATCTTATCCTATACTTGAAAGACGTATTTCTTCAACATATGCAGCATTGTCAGCAGAAAGTAACATGAAATCAATTTATGATTCATATTACAAAGCGTTTAGATGGAGTACCGACCGTTTAGATAAAACTGGCGGAATCATTTGTTTTGTTTCTAATGGCGCTTGGATAGATGGTAATAGTGCTGATGGTTTTCGCAAATCACTTGAAAAAGAATTTTCATCCATCTATGTTATTAACTTAAGAGGTAACCAACGAACAAGTGGAGAATTAAGTCGTAAAGAAGGCGGGAAGATTTTCGGCAGCGGAAGTCGCACCCCAATTTCCATAACATTGCTAGTTAAAAATCCAGATGTAAAAACCCAAAAGGCTACTATTCATTACCACGACATTGGTGATTATTTAGACCGTGAGAAAAAACTAAAAACCATAAAAGAAATTAAAACATTTGCAAATCCAAAATTAGATTTAAAAAAAATAGAGCCTAATGAACAAGGCGATTGGTTGAGTATGCGGAATAGTGCTTTTGATGAGTTTAATCCGATAGAGCCAGAGAAGAAATTTAACTTAGTTTCAAATTCCTTTTTTGTAACTAATTCTCAAGGTGTAGGAACGGCAAGGGATGCATGGAGTTATAACTTTTCTTATGACTCTGTGGTAAATAATATTACCCGTTTAATTAATTTTTACAATGAGCAAAGAATTGAATTCCACAAATTTAAAAAAAATCAAATAGAATCATTTATAGATACTAATCCTAAGAAAATTAGTTGGTCTATTGTCTTGAAAAAAAGGTTGCTTGCAAACAAAAATATTATATTAAATGAAAAAGATATAGTAACTGCTTTAAATAGACCATTTTGTAAACAACATCTTTATAAAAATAATGACTTAACACATAGTTTATCAATTCAGCCAAGATTATTTCCATCCGAAAATATAGTCAACATACAAATATGTGTTCAAGCACCTGGTGCCACAAAAGATTTCGGGGTTTTAATCACAAATAGAGTTATAGATTACCAGTTTCAATATAATACCCAATGCTTTCCACTTTATTATTACGAAGAAAACAATACTTCGCAAAAAGGTTTGTTTGATGCTGATTCAAGTCAGAAATATGTCCGCAGAGATGCCATCAGTGATTTTATCTTAGAAAGAGCCAAACATCAATATGGTAAGACCGTAACCAAAGAAGATATTTTTTATTATGTTTATGGCTTTTTACACAGTAAGGAATACAGAGAAACATTTGCGAACGATTTAAAGAAAATGTTGCCCCGTTTGCCATTGGTAGAAGATGTAAAAGATTTTTGGGTATTCAGCAAAGCAGGTAGAAAATTGGCTGAATTACATTTGAATTATGAAACTATTGCTCCTTCTCCTGATGTAACCGTTACAGGTGATGACGGCAAAGCCTACACGGTGGAGAAAATGCGTTTTCCCAAGAAAGACCAAAAGGACAGCATTCTCTATAACGGTAAAATCACCGTGAGTAATATTCCATCTAAAGCTTATGAATATGTTGTCAATGGAAAAAGTGCTATTGAATGGATTATGGAACGCTATCAAGTATCTACACACAAAGAAAGTAGCATCGTAAACGACCCTAACGATTGGGCAAAAGAGGTTGGCAATCCTCGGTACATTTTAGACTTACTTTTAAGCATCATAAACGTAAGTGTGCAAACGGTGGATATAGTAAACAATTTGCCTAAAGTAGATTTTGGGACAGAACCAACAGACAAAAATGTGGTAAAAATGTATCCAACGAAAGAAGAAAGCGAAGAAACAAATATTGCAGCAGAATCAGACTATGATGAGTAATTAGCCACCAAGCCAACATATCAGGACACCAAAGCCGTATTAACATAAAAGAAACGAGAAGTTGTATCTAAATCGTTGTCCCTTCTCGTTATAGTAATCAATTGTATCTAAATAGTTTGTCTTCGATTACAAAATGAAAATATGTAAATTAAATTACAAATTTTAACTTGTAAAGTGTTTATTTTCATTTTATTTGGATTTTGATTAATCATCACCAATCTTTCTTCAAATCAGTCAAGGTCAAAATAATAAATCATTTGGTTCTTGGTACTTGCAGAATTCAGAGTAAGTTCCATCTTCTTTTTGTATTACTTTTTTCTGCTAAAACTCTGCCACCCTTCTAAGCCTAACTATTTAAGAAATCCCTGTAAATAATTCAAAGTTTATCCTTTGCTTGATTGGGATTACCTCAGAGTTAAATGAGTGTATTTTCAACCTCAAAGGTCTTGAAATCAATACCCGAACATTTGTAATAGAAAAAATCATTGCATAGGATGAAAGCATTTCTGAAATGGTTTGCGGTTCGTCAATAAACATCACCCAAGAAGGTTTTGAATTTAACTTGAAAATGACTTCTATTTCAAAATCACTTGTTCCAACCTTTTTTGTAAGAATGTATTGAATTGAATAATCAATGCTTTCAAATACAGGATTGATACGGGGTAGGTGCTTTTCAAACTTCTCTAATAGTGATATATAACCTTTGAATCTTGGTTTTTGCTTCTGCATGAGGCTAAATTAAGCCTCAAATGATAATTTGCATAGATAGTTTTAATAAACCCTACATGAATTAGGTATGCTTAAAATGGCAAATCGTCAGAATCATTATACCGGTCTCCAATTATTTGTGTCCTACTATAACAATTCAAGAACGGGCGTGCAGTTTGGTGTAACATAGAATTATTAACTCCAACTAATATAAATGGTTTATACCCTTTAAAACTCTTTAATATCCTCATTTTTACCTGTAATTCACTTGGGATGGTGGTATCGTCATTCATATCCAATATGAAGTGAATATGTATCTTATCATCGCAGTAATGAGTTCTGTAAAGTCCCCCATAAAAATGGTATCTCCACCATTTTCGGTTGGTATGGTTCAGTGTAGGATTAGTAATACCTATACCTTGATTGGATTTGGATAGAATCCTGTAAAGGGCTGAGACGGATTTGAATCTTCGTTGAAAATCATCAATACCCAATGAAATCAGGATTTCATAAGGTGCTTCCAAGTCCTGCGTTCTTAACATTTCTGCCCAATAGTCAGAATCAACTTCATCATTATCTAATTTTGAATATTCATCAAATGAATAAGAGTTATGGTTATTATGGCACATTAATATTCATTGTTTGAAGATTTTTATCATTGAGTGATAACTCATCGCATGTAAAGCCATCATTTTTACTGAAATCAAAGTTGAAAGTACCCCAAGTGTAGAGATAGGTTGTTTCAACTTTATTTTGAATTCCCCCTAATTCATTTTCAAGTATATTGAATATTTCATCATAAGATTTGGGGTCATAAAGTTCAGGTGAACATTTCTCCGGTTCAAAATCATCTGCTGTTAACCTATTGGAACTTATTATAAAATCAGGAAATTTTATCTTAATTACATCTATCAAGGAGCCATTAATTGCATCAATATTATTTACAGGAGGCAATAGTAGATTAAATTCAATTTTCACTTTGTTTTCCTCTTTATCAAAAAACAACCTGTTTTGAAGTAAAAATCTTCTGTTGTGGAATATTTTCTTTTGTGCTTCAGAAAAAAAAGAATCTATTTCATTCATTAATGAGATGATTCCATTGATTCTCAGTAGATATTCATATTGACTTTTATATTCTAATACCATTTTTATGGTTAGAACATCCTTCATTACTTTATTGTCTATATACCATTCAGACATAAATGTTTTTTTCATATTATATAAAAATCTAGTACAAAAAGGGCATTTGTATGGATTATCACAAAGGTGTAAAACGAAATCTTTATCTATTTCTGTGACATCTAATAAACATTTTGGGGTCTTTAGTTTCATCTTTAACTATAAATATGCTACAACAGCAAAACTGGTGCAGATTTTAGGAAAAACATTTTAACTGAGATTATTATGTTTCACTTATTCAGGGTTTAGCCTTCAATCTGTTTAATTTATTCCGTAGAATTTGAACCCTTTAGGTTTTGTTTATTTCCATATCTGTTCCCAATTTCCTGAGTTTCAACCAAACAATCTTCCAATAAACTTAGATGATGTATCATTGAGGCCTCATTATAACCCATTAAAATGGTGGGTTTGAACTTTAGAGCCTTAATAATTCTCATTTTAATTTGTATCTCACTTGGGGTATATGCGGTGGGATTACAGTCTAATTCAAAATGAATACCAATTGTATCATTACATTTATAAGTAGTGTATTTACCCCCTGAAAAATGGTAAGACCACCACTTTCTGTTGGTATTATGACTTACAGGTGAACGGACTCCCACTGTTTGATTAGAGTTGGATAGGGTTCTGTAAAACTTTGAAACCGAATTGAACCTCGTTTCAAATTTTGATAAGTCCATTTGAATGAATACCTCAAAAGGTAATGTGGCAAATTCTTCACCAAACAAGATTGGAATTAAGTCATCTATTCTAGGGTCATTTCCCAGCGAAAAAGGTTCATTTTGGAAGTCATTACTTTCTATCATATTATTTTTTTATTTGATATGTTCTCTTTGTTTATTTTAAGAAATTCACAGGAGAAGCCAGTGTACTTATTGTAGCGGAATTTATACGTTCCAAGTGTATGCAGATATATTACTTCTTCAATATCACATTCTTTGTTTCCTGATAACTTCTCTCTTAACAGGGGTATGATTTCCATATATTCATTGACCTCAAAGAGTTTAACTTTCAGGTTCTGAGAATCAAAATCATCTAATTCATAGTTCAGGTTTTCCTTTTTGTATGAATGATTGAATTGTATGTTTTTGTTCAAATCTTCAAAAAAATCAAAATTCGGGATGCTGTCTATTGGAGGAAAAAAGACTTCAAATTCCACTGAAATGCAGTTCCCAAGCCAGTCAGTCTTCAATCTTGAGTGAAAAAGGAAATCTTTTTTGTGAAATTCCACTTTCTGTATTTCCGATAATCTTGCATGAATAGAATTCATAATCTCATAAAAATTTTCAGTTTTTAAGAGTTGGTATGTTTCATCATCAATGTATGTTCCTAATTGAATACTATACACATCTTCTTCTTTCAAATTGTCTATATACCATTCAGTCATTAGTACACATTTTGTTTTGTGTAAAAATTCGGTACAA
>Ga0164294_10002173_pt1 | contig 17873 bp, 5 predicted proteins | sample GEODES005metaG_FD_111479 | JGI IMG/M metagenome (GOLD analysis project Ga0164294, IMG submission 111479) | Oligotrophic lake water microbial communities from Sparkling Lake, Wisconsin, USA - GEODES005 metaG | ecosystem: Environmental > Aquatic > Freshwater > Lake | place: USA: Sparkling Lake...
ATCCAATTGGGTTTCAAACAAGTATTCTTAATTTTAATGCAACTGCACCTTCAACCCTAACCCCTGGTATATATACAATTCCTAGGTATTCTTATTTTACCGTTAATGGGCTTAATTATTCCTTTACAGAAGATACCTCTTTCATTAAAACAGAAACCGGTACAGAACTATTGACACAACTCGGTCAAACAGCTTTACTTTATCAAGGATTATTTCAGGAATATCCAATATATGTTGCTACTGGAGCACCCTACGAACAGTTTTCACTCGCCGCCACAGGGCCTGACAATAATAATGAATTGGTTGATCATACAAATATTCATGTGTATGTACTTGATGAATCGGGCATTTGGTCACAATGGAACCGGGTAGATAGCTTATATCTCGAGGGACCTACTAGTAAGAGCTTTGAATGTAGATTGAATGAAAATCAGCGCTATGTTATCAAATTCGGTAATAATGTAAGCGGTCGACAAATGCTACCTAATTACTTGGTTGCAGTATATTATCTCAAAAGCGATGGTGCACCTGGGCAAGTTGGAGCAGGTACACTGGATGGTAATACGCTGTTTATCTACAATACACCACAATTTACTAATATTTTTAATAATGTAAAGAATATTAATCAATCATATCTAACTCCTCCACAAGCAGCTTCACTTGTATTTTCTAATACAAATGCTTCAACAGATTTTGCACAACTAGAAACTGCGGAGAATATGAGAAATAATGCTGCAAATACTTTTAAAACACAATATAGGCTCATAACAACCACTGATTTTGAGCTTTTTATTAAGAACAAATACGATAATCTTATTAACGACGTTGCAGTTGTGAATAATTGGGATTATGTTGCTAACCATATGAGATATTATTACAATATTGGGTTAAAGTCACCCAACAGCGACAGCCGGGTGCTACTAAATCAGGTCAACTTCTCTGATAGTTGTGATTTTAATAATATATATGTTTATATTGTACCTAAACTACAAAAAACTAATAGTGTTCAAATTAATAATAATTTCCTCGCTACTGGTTTAAAGGATTACATTATTCGAGGATTACAAAATGTAAAAATGGCTACATCGGAGGTCGTTATAATGGATCCTGTCTACACAGCATTTGGCTTAGGTGTTGCGACTGGAGCAGAAATTAACGACAAACAACTCACCCCTGATATTATCGCGGGCACTAAGCTCGTTATTACAAGAAATCCAAATTCACGATTCAGTGAAGACGAGCTCAAACGTCAAATCTATAAAATTATTAAAGATTATTTTGACCCTCAGAATGTTACTCTAGGTCAATTGATAAGTTTAGATCAACTCACAACAACAATCTTAGATCTTGATGGTACAGTATCCATGTATTGCTCTAGAACAGTAGATGGGCAAGAAATTATTAGAAATGGATTGAGCTTTTTAGTATTCAATCCTGTTTATAGTGATCCAGGTGAAGACATTCAAATTATTACGCAGAGTTTACCTCTACCTTACTTTAAAGTACCATATTTATATAATGTAGATAATCTTTTAGATCAAATCCAGATTATTACACCAGATTTACAAGCTGCAAGTGTAAGGGAGTACTAATATGTCGCCGTTAACGGCCGTGAGAATACAAATCACTACAGCTGACTCCGATGCAGCTCCATTAACATATACAAGTTACACGCTACCGAGCACACCTTTTTATATTAAGCCTATTTTATTTGATGATACCTATAATCGATTTAATATTTTATGGAATTTTGGTGATGGTACCACGTTTACTGGTCCCAGTGCAACTCACTTTTACAAATACCCAGGCACATACTTAATAACTGCAGTTGTTTATGATAATTTAGGAAATGCACAAACTGCTTACATAACACCAGATTTACAAGCTGCATCAGTAACTGTTCAAAATGCATTACCTGATTTAGTTATATTTAATAATTTACAGCCAGCTGGAACCCTTGGTGTTTACACTCTGCCCGCGGGCAAGAGAAGTGACCCACTCGAAATATGGCGCTATAATTCTTGGCAAAATGATGAATGGCTAAAAGATAGCGATTACACAGTAATGTTGTATGCGAGCGGGAGCCGTAGCGACTTCATGTCCGTTTCATCTTACTACACAAATAAATGGAGCCATTTAAAAAGTTATTTCGGATTTATAGAAACATATACTACGCCAGAAGGCATCACTAGCTCAAGACTTGTTGATAGTACAAGAACAACTAGCACGAGTGTTTTTGCTGAATGGTCAAGTGACTACAATACATTACAATTCTACAACTATAAAAAAGCAGGCACCGCATTTGCAGGTACAACTGGTACATCTATAAACTATAATGTTTCGTATGTTGATCAGCGTCCTTCCTCTAATGATGACACGTTAATTTTTTTATATGCAAATTTTAACACAAAAGGGTTTCTAGAGCTTGATTCCTCAATTAATGATCGTCAATTTAATACTGTCAATTACCCATACGGGTATATAAACTATCCAACACAGGTTAGTTATTTAAAGTCTATTTTTAATCCTGCAGAGAGCCTTGCCATTACTAGTAATGGTATATCTACTGAGGGTACAGCACAAAATCTGGGACCGCTATCAGGCCAATTGATACATTCGTTTAGTATATATCCAATTAAATGGTGCAATACTGATATACCGTTTGTGGTTACATTTAAAGATTTAGAACAATTTACTACAAAATGTTACCCTCCAATAACTGGGTTTAAATTTGACGGAAGCGATCCAACAGAACTCAATACTGTTAGTTTAGGACTATACAAAATCGTTGAACAGGATCCAACAGCAACATTTACAAATCTTAGTACATTTAAGCTCAATGACGCTGTTTTTAAACAAAATAAAAATGTTCCTCAATATCAGTATAGTGGTGCTTATTTTTGTGGTATTTTAAACAAACCGTCTCCAACAACAACAGTAGTAATAAGTGCAGCAGCTTTAATACAGGATACCCCTGTTATTAATGCAGCGGCTGCGTACGGGTTCGCGGGGCAACCCGGCTTTAAAAACATAAAACGCTTTAGCAAAGAACCTATTTTTACTCATGCACACTACGAGGATTTACACTTTGATTTGACAGGTAACTATCAAACTTACTTTACAACATCGAGCTCAACTATGCCAGTTAGCATATCGCCACTCAAGTCATACAACAAGGGCAATATTGATAAAGTTTGGGTAGCGGATTCAGACGAAGATATAATATATGTTTATACGCTCTCTGGAACAAAATTAAATACATTTAAGCTTTCTGCTTTTCCAACATTTATAGACATATATACAGCTCCAGAGGTAAGATCTTATCTAGGAGATCTCAATAGTGCTAGCCCATCCAATATTGCAATTGATAGTAAAGGTAACGCTTGGATAACTCTATATGACGCTATTTCAACAATTCGCATTAATACTAACACTGATACGGTTGATGCAATCGCTGCACCATCGTATCAGAATGATGTATTCATAGACCCAACAGTGTATATTTCAACAAAAGATACATTGAGTGGATTTGTAGGTGAAAATTTAATTCTCCCATCATGTATAGATACAGATACTGCTGATAATGTGTGGGTAGGATATAGCCACCCAGTCAGAAGTTTCATTGTTAAGTATGATAGCTTTGGAAAGCAGCTTAGTGCTATAAATTTAGATGCTCCTCTCTCAATACAAGAAATTATTGTAGATAAAAACAACCACGTTATCGCTTTTGCTAAAAACTTAAATGAAAATGATCCTTATGCATTTGCAAATTACGATATTTTATATAAATGGGATTCCAATTTAAATTTGGTGTCAGGTTATCCACTACAATTTAATAGCATAGGTAATATCACTATAGATTTATATCAAAATATTTGGGTACATCATGAGTTTTCTAAGCTCTCTTGTATTACCCCCGCAACTAATGATGTAAGAGAGTTTTTTATAGGCAGTTCTAATTTTGATTCACGATATTATCAAGGTATAGACGGTATAGCTGCTGATAATGAAGGGTATGTCTGGATTCTCCACAACTATGAAGGGAAAATTTATTTCTTTCCTCAGGCTACTACTACTCAACCTCCACTTTCTTCACTATACTATTTGAATTTACCCGATATTCAATTAACAGCACCCGATGGTATGCAGGCTTTTTATAAAGTATTTGGTGATTGGACAGGCATTCGTTGGATTAATAAGTACGCTTCCGTAATAAACCCGCTCCCAAGAATTATTCGGGGAAAGAGTAATCTTTTTGATATAATACAGAATACTCCCATTATTAATAAAATAAATGAAAATTTTGATCAGGCTGCTAGCTACAAGAGCTATATTCTCCAGGAAGCTTTATTTGATAAAAATATATTATTAGATGATTTTCTCGGGCAAATAGTTGGAGACTTTAATAGTCCCCCAGAAGTGTTAGGTAAAACCATTTATGAGAGAATCGCTAATTTTACACCAAATATATCTGACCCAGAAACCTGTACAACTGAATCACTAAAAAGCTTGGCCCAACAATACGGATTACAATATTATGACTTTACATCCGGTTACCCTTCTAAATTAAGGCGAAGCATAGATTTACTTAGCATTAATCACTCAAAACTATTTGGCAGTGTGAATCAATATAGTCAGAATTTTGGGTTAAGTACTTTCCGCTATGATTTAGGGAGCAATCTTGGCGGAGAAATATCAATTGATTCAGGCACATTTATTGTGGGACAACCTATTGTAGCTTTCGAAAAGTTTAGTGAAAGGTATAAGCTTATAAGCAATACTATAGTGCCTGAAACAAACGGTATACCAGTTGTAGAGGGTCAATCATACCCGTTGAGTGGTGTAAATTATTATTGGGGATGGGGATTAGTCACTGGAAATAGGGCACAATCGGGTATAGATATTAAACCATATTATATGTTCTATCAATATAAGCCTTATGCCGCTAGCAATATGGTCGATAATGTAATAGATTTTAATAATCCGCTCACTACTATTTTACCTACTGCTAGTGGCTATCAGGATTGGACGAAATTTGGTGGAATTATGGAAACTATATTAGCACGATCCCTGTATGAAGGATTGGAGCTGTTCAAGGCGCCAGTGGTAGTTGAAGGCCAAGCCCCGCCTGTACCTATACCTACAAACAAAGAGTTACAATATCTATATCAACTATTAAATTATAATACACAAGATCTAACTTATGGAGCATAACAAATGAGTACATACGCATTTAAATATAGTATTCTAGAGGAATCACAGGAGCCTCTGGATTATTACGCGCCAGTTACATTCTTAGAATGGTTTAATCAACAAAATTTAGTTAATTTTGATATTAATGTAACTTTTGAAAAATATAAAAATTATATCTTAGAGTGGAGTGCTTATAAGGGCAAGAATAATATCGAAACACAAGATATTATTCGAGATTCCTATGTTCAGATCTTACGAGAAATTGTTATAAACTTTAGTACAGAAGAAGAAAGGCGCTTTATTAATAATGCTAACTTTTCTGACCCGCTTGATCTGGATGTTATTTTACCTTTTTTTATTCAAAAAATAAAAAGTATTTGTCTATTTTACGCAAATACAAGAGAAGAAATAAAAACAGCGCCTGTTCAACATAATTTGCGTGGTAGCAATCTTGGTGTTGAGAATTTAATTAAAAAGTTAATCTTTGATGCCGCTAGAACCAATCAAATTGATTATACTCAATATACATGTAGCTTTCCACCTGTATCGGCTATTGCAAGAGGTCTAAGTGTTTATGTTGAAGAATTGTATGATACCACTGACACATATTATAACATTAGTTCTCTAAGCGCTACTAGAATTTTTGAGCAATATAGTTCAGATAGACGGGTATTAAGTGCTGCTAATATAAACTCTATCTATCCAAATTTGTATATTAATTTTAAAAATGCAATTATAGATGCTATTAAACAATACCCTTTCTTCTTAAGAACTCTCGGTACAAGTAACTTTACAATTAATCCCGTACTGTCAGGTGATGAATTATATTATTTAAAGAATAGAGATTTTGTATCCTATTTAAGTGGTGGAACAGAGGAACTAAAGTTAAATGTTCTTAAAATGTTAGCACCAAAATATATAGGTACAGATTTCTTCTATCTCAGCACTGGCAATACTATTGCAGATACAGTAAGCGGGGTGTTATTCACAACCAGATCAACTACAAGCTCACCAACATTAAATTTCCTTAACAAACAATATCCTACTACTGCATCTATACCCAATCTAAATTCGCTATATACACAGTATCAACTAGGAAGATTTTTCTTGCCTCAGTACACCGGTCTACTTATTCACAATACTCCAGAAAAATCTTTTGATATTGATATTACAAAATTGACACCCAATACAGTTTACGCTTTTCCTGATCCGTCAGTAGTAGGTAATGTTACCTATAATAGTAATGACGATACAACATTTGTTCCCTTAGTATATGCTATAGATGTAACATGGAATAAGATTAGTAGATCAAATCAATTTGCATTTGGTGATGTGTTGTCCAATAGCTATAATCAACTCTACTATGGATATCAGAGTCAGTCACAAGACTTACAAAAAGATATTTCAGGTCTGTCTAAAGCTGTAGATAATATACAGTTTTGGTCTGGGGATAGACAAGAAGCTTGGGCTAACCCAGATATTTGGGCCGATCTATCACAGACTGATCAGCTCCCTCTACAAGAGAGACAAAATTCTCTATTGACTGGCTCCGTTACTCCTGTTTATTGGGGCAGCGATATCTTTGGTAATGAATATGGGGTTCTTAAGAATATATTTCCTCTACGAACTCTTTCTGCTATAGACTATGGCGACGGGAGTGTAATGCCTGGGAGTAATACTGTAATATTATCAAGTCAACCTATATCGTTAAAGAGCATCTATGATAGAAAATATATTATACCTGGAGTGTTTTATTTTCGCGGAATAGATTCATTGGTTGCTCCTGCTAGCGCCGCGTTAAGTGCAATATTTATCAAGTATCCTGAAAAAGTTAGAGAGGAGATGTCTAGCTCAGTACTTTATTTTAATATGTACTACGATACGTTTGTTCTAGAGACTACAAATTATGTTATAATAGACTCTCTATCCTATGATTTCAATACAAGCAAAATTATAACTAATAATACAACTGGATTTTATGTACCGAAGTTCTTTACAAATGATAAGCTTGAACGATTTGCAGGAGAGTGGTATTCAGAAAAAGAAAATACATTATACATAGCATTTTTAAATTTACTACCCTACTTATCAGGTTCAAACTATAAAGTATTATATCCCTCCATCTATAAAACCTCGCTCACTAATATTAATGTAGAAAAAATTTACCCCTCAACAATTACATCAAATTTTTCAATTGATTCGTATTCTCTTAGCGCGGGGTTTGCTGAACCGCCTCAAATTAATATAGTAGAAGTAGATGGTCTAAGTTTTACTAAATCGGAAAAAAAGAGCTTATTTAACTTTACATATCTAGCTAAAAATCTTAATGATATGCCATTCTTTGTCAATGAGCAGCTTAAAGATGGTGACTGGGATCGCTTTCTCGAAACATTTAATCCACGAATGTTTAGACCATACTATTTTGTCTATGACAACAATTATTATAACCCGTCTATGCCTTATCTCGTTAAGTATGTGGGAGCGCTCGGCGGGACAATGGGCGGTCAATCATTAAAATCTGGTTATCTCGATGTTGGATTTAAAGGCGATCCTAAAGAATTAACATACTTGTTTGCTGATGGTATTAAGCCAGTGCAAATTAATAATATTGGAACCTATATAGTACAATTTGATTGGGAATCGTATAATGAGACAACCGTGTTTGTTGGTTGTTCTGGATTTTCTATTAAAAATATTGGTAAAAATTTAATTTTTAACAGTCGTGCGCCTAACGCTGTAGTATTAAACACCTATGGAGAAGCGATAAGTGATCTTATCGCGTTCTCTACCACATATGCTACTGTGACTAGCTTGTCTGTCATATCATATTACCCGGCATTGACTGCAATGGCTGATATTTTATCTATTAATACAATTAGTGGGCAGCAGCTCAACTCCCCAGCGGGCCAACCTAATTATGGACTCGTTCCTAGTCTTTACGGTGATTATAACAAGTGGGTGATATCTACTTTGCCAAATCTAACTCTAGAAGAATTTAATGCAACTATCCAGACATTCTCGTTTATGCTAACGGTTACAGCTATATCGGGTGATACTTTTGCGGGAGTAATCGATCCACCACTTCCGTCATTAGACTATACTCTTTCAGCCGCAATATATTTTTTTCCGTATGCAGATTACAAAAATTTTAATACGCCTATTAATTGTGATGTTATACGCCCTACATATCCCGACCCTAGTGTTCTTAAGTTTGTATTTACCACGCCTGTGTCTTCTGGTGAAGATGTACAGTTTTGCAGTAGTCCTGGGAGTATAAATCGAGATGTATATATTACTAGAACAGGTACAGGCAGTGGTGTAGTATTAACAGATCCGTATTGTATAGATTGTGGTAGTATTTGCTTTAATCAGTTTCCTTATGGTAGTACTGTATCTATTATAGCTTCTGCTAATACTATTAGTGAATTTGGTGGTTGGGTTGGTGGTCCATACGATGGATCAATATTTTCTGATTTTTCGTTTAATATTACAGCTGATCAAGCTATAACAGCTGTGTTTAATGCTATTCCGTTTTACACTATCGAAGCATTCTCGCTAGGATATTATGTAACACCAGATTCAGTAATTGATGTTGGTAGAGTAACTTCAACAGACGGTATTATCAGTACACCTATTGCATACTCTCATTCTTATCGACGTAACAGTAATGTATCTTTATCTTGTCAACCTGCAATATCTGGTTGGTGGTTTATGGGATGGAATGGTGGTCCCTGTGCAGGTATATCTGATAGGTATATATGCTCGTTTTCCGTAGTAGAGCCAGGGAGCGTATCTGCGTATTATGTACGTTATTATGATTATAATGTTACTGTAAATACAATTACAACAGCTAGCGATTTAGAAGACTATGGCCGTGTTATTTCGACGACAATATTTGATAATACCTATAATATTGATTGTTCTGGAAGAACAGCAAGCGGGCGAACCGGGACCTGTACGTATCCCTTCACAGGAACTGGACAAATTAATGGAATCGGTACCTCTGTAGTGTTGAGTGCTATACCTATAAGAGGGTATCAATTTAAAGAATGGAGAAACGTCCCATCATATGCCACCACTAATGGTGATGCTACATCTTTCGTTATAGCTTCTGATGTTTCCTTATCTGCAATATTTGATATTGGTTTCTATACTCTGTCAATAGTATTCAGCGGGAATGGTATTGGATATGTAAAGAACGATGATTTAAGTATATATGCTCAGGCTGGTAATCCTAACTACGATACCCAATATACCTTACTCAGCGGTACAAATTTGACACTTTATGCCTCTGCATTTGCAGGCAATACTATAATGGGGCTATCGAGTAAGAGCACTGTACTAGGTTTTGGTGTTAGCGCTATACCTATTACAATGAATACAGATGTTACTATGATAGCAACATTTAGCGCTGGTAACTTCTATACATTACAAATACAAAAATTTGGAACTAATTGTGGCGTGGTATCGAGTGTACCGCCTAAGATTAATTGCGGACCGGGCGGTGGCCCTGTTTGCACAGCAATATTCCCGTCAGGTACCCTTGCCTCTGTTCAAACTACCCTAACTAACTCGTGTCAAGTTAGTGCTTATTTTGGCGATAGTATTGTATATCCATATGCTGCAGGTGCAGGCATCACATTCACACCGCCAATTACTGCAGAGCTAATTGAAGCTGAGACTCTTCTGCTTGGAAATGCTAGCTTAAGTATGGATACCACTGGTGCCCCTTACATTTCTAGTGGAAGTATAAGAATATCTAACGGAGAAGTACGCGTATCAATGACTACAAATAGAGTTATTTCCGCGTATCTTTATTCATGAGTAAATAATATATGAACACCCCGGAAACTGATAAAAATATAGCGATTTACAATAATCAGCCCCTGGATAGTTTCTCTGATACTATTTTTTCTTTTGAATACGCAAGGTATAACCCGCAACAACCACCAACCGGCGGGTTTGCAATTATCTTTTTTGATAGTATTATAGATATGCCTCGTGATGGAGGACCGGGTCAAAGCTTAGGCTATACATCTTCGAGCAGAACTTCTGACTCTTGTAAGTTAAATGGGTACAGTGGACTTCAAGGTGCAATTCTTGGAATTGGGTTTGATTCTTCAGGTAGATTTGCACTCGAAACGGATATGGTCAATGGGATAGCACTTTCTGCGCTTAAACCACAACCTAGTATCATTGTACGTGACGGTATTCAAAATAATTTTAACCTGCTTTACAATTTATCTGATTATAAAAATATTGCTGATATAGATGGTCTCGAGTCTTTTACTATTGATCAACAGGTAAGTGCCATTGATGATGACAGCTATAGGTCAGTTCGTGTGATTGTAAGTAGGCAATTTGAAGATATACGGGTACAACTCAAACAAAATCCTAGAGAAAAAGATTTTATTGATGTTTTAAGAATTTCTAGGCCAAGTATGAATAGAAAAACATATAAAGTTGGGCTGACTAACACAACAGATGATAGTACTACAAAGTTTTTAATAAGAAATTTTAATATTGCAGGGTTCCCAGGCACCGTTCGGCCTACAGACTTAATTCCCTCTTGTGATCAAATAATAGAGATGGATGATTATGGCCCGGATAGCAAGCTTAGCATGGGAGAAGAATTTATTGCAGCGGCTGTGGGCAGGAAGCTAAAAAATTATACAACAGACTTAAATAGCTACAAGCTTCAAAATACTATTTATACAGGTTCTGGTATTACTTTGTTGGGGCAAGATGAAACAACGATTGTTGGTAGGGTTAATGGTACTAGCAATGCTGTATTGTTGGAATATCTAGGACAAAAACTTATTAGAGTTAACACTATAACAACACCAGATAATTCAACTCCTGTTTCCGCAGATGTTGATGGTAACACCCTAGTAATTTGTACACAGGCGAATGAAGATGTAGGTACACCGGGTGGTATTTTTATTTATAATTACATTGAAAGTAGTGATAACCCGGCTGTTATTGGTACATGGGACTTATATCAGACTATTCTACCATCTCTTGTGCTTTCTGGTACAGGACTAGGAATAAGCACCCAGCTATATGGTGATAATTTAATAATTGGAAATTCAAATCAATATGTGCATGCATTTCAGCGCGACACAACAAGTACTTGGAATTATTTACAAACTATCGCATCGCCAATCTCTGGAGTAAGTCGCTTTGGATATGTTACAAGTCTTTATGACAGGGATTTAATGATAGGCGCGCCATATGCCCAAAAACCATCATTTGATAACGTAGGTCAAGGCGAGGTATATCATTATTATCTCTCTCCAGCAACAAATGGTTGGAACAAGATCATGGGATTGGGGGAGTTTTATGCAATTAATAGTGTGGCAGGAAATTTTGGTACATCTATTGGTCTTAATAACAAAATATGCGTTGTGGGTGCTCCGGGTGAGGCTTATTTAGAACCTGATGCTACTTATGAATCAGTCAATGTAGGTCGAGTTTATGTATTTGGTAAATCTGATGATGGTATCTTTACCCAAGCAACTACTGTAACCCCAGCTTCTAGTTTTAGAGAAAAATATATGTTTTTTGGACAATCTGTCAATGTGTATGGCAAATTCATGTCTGTACTTGCATCATACACACCAAAATATACTAAGTCTTATCTCTGTATCTACAATACAGACTGCTTATTTAGCACACCGCCAAATCATTTGACAATTCCTGATTGTGCTATATCTATTATAGATCAAAGTGGGTATGTTATTGATCTGGAAAACAACACATATATGCTTAATTTAAGCTGTTTAATTAATTCATGAGTGCAGAAGCTAATATCTTTATAACATCGGCGTCAATATCCGCTCTAGGATATTGTAACTATCTTGATCATTACATTTTTAAAGATCCAATAAGTGGGGTAAATATCTTTTACCCGTTAACTGCATATGGTGGTCCATTATCTGCAGCAGGTGGCGTTACATTTGATAGTGTTACATCTGGTGGACCGATGTTTGATATATGCTTTCAAGATTACTGCTACAAAACGTACCAGGTCGGAGCATTTAAATTATTTTGTAATACTACAGTTAACTTCAGACTCAGTAATATTGATGAGACTGACTCCCGCGTTATTAAAATAATATATAATTTTGATGATGGTGGCGATATATATGAGGTAGACTTCTCGACGGTTGATGGTGTGTTATACTCACCAATTAATACAGTTGTTAGTAGAACTTACTATCCAACAGATACTCTCGTAACGACCTATACTCCAACAATAAGTGTTATACGAAATGATTGTTGCATTAATACATACACTTTAACATTAAGTGCATTTAGATGTGGTATTTTGGATATATATGAAGATGTTGTACTGCTAAATGCACAACAGACTGCCGGGTTTGACATAATTCTTACTTTAGAAAAGAAAAATAATAGGCAGATCTTTAAAAATGCACTTAATATTAATGATCTTGAATTCGTTGTACCGGCGTTATCTACATTGCCTAATCTAGTTGAGCCTGTACCTCCTTCCAAAAATAAACCACGCGTTGAAGCATTAACACCAAAGCAATTTGATCAACCTGTACAAGCAAACCCAGTTGTAGCACCAGAAATAGGATATAACTATATTGAAGGTGAAGGTATTGACTTAATACCAAATTATATTCAACTAGTCCCATCTGAAGATTTAGCATCATTCAATGATATTACATCGGGGGTAACCATTAGCGGTGATGGTCCCCCATACTTTGCTGCTGACGGCATTGATATTCGGTATACTTAATAACTGGATAAATAATATATGCTTACTAGTTTTGTAACCCCGAGCAATTATAAAGGTTTAAGCGCCTCTTATATCTATGATAATCAAATAGATTTCACAAATAAAAATATTTGTATTGATGGTAACCTATCTACTTTTTTTTCACCTATTTTCTTAGAAACTCACGATTTTAATAACAATAATTACAGCTTCTTACATTTAACGAAGCCCCTAAACTTAGCTTCAATTACAGATTTTAAAACTCCAGAAAAACTTAATAATATTTTATTTGGTACTATATACAGACCAGTTAACGATATAAACCAATATTTAAGGTTCACAGGCATACCTACTACCACACCTGCAGGGTTGTCGCAACTTTCTTTTACTCAATCCATTAATACAACACTTTCTGGTATTGCAAATAATTGTATCTTCGAAATAGATATGGTTAGTCCGTATTCTGCTACCATATCTCACCTCACAACAAGCAATAGATATTTTCTGTCGTTTAGCCCTAGTTCTCTAAGCTTAGATTTTCTAGTATTGAGTGCATTCGACGCGTCTAATGATTACACAAGAAAATTTGTCTACACCTTTAACAAAGAAACAAAAGAACTCACCCTTCAGGTAAGAATTAGAGGGTTCGCGTACTATGTTATTTACGATGATAGTAATAGAAAATTATCTCTATCTAGCACAAGTGATATTGCATTTAATAGTGCAAAAAAAGTCTTTTATGTAGATTTTTTCGATGTGCCTACTGCTCCAGAAATTACTAACGACTGGGGTACATACGAAACAGGATTCAATCAAAACAATTTAAATATAAATGTTGCAGATAGTTTTTTTGGTATAGATAATAACTTTTTAATACATAGCGAGTATGAAAATTTAGAAGGCTCTACTTTAAAAACTAATATTTTAACCTTAAAAAATCAACTTAATATAAAAAATCAGCAAGGTAGAGGTAATGTTTTTATTAATGAAAATTCAACTTTTTACAGAAATTATAATACTATTTTTTCAGGAAGACGACAAGAACAGGGATATGAGAAACTGCATCTTCAGTATGATTGCTATTCGACTCCCTATGTCTTCAATCAAGGCAAAACAACATGGTTCCATACACCACAAGATATGTATCCTTATAAGAGACTTAATATTAAATCCTCAAAATTAATTGAGGCAGGTGCAGTTGCCGGCAATCACCCACTAAAGAGTGATAAGATCTTTAAAAAGCAAGCTAATTACAAGTATACAAGTAATCAAGGCAACGCTACAGGGGAGCAAACAGGTCAGTGGTTATGCAGCTGGCTTTCAGGTGGTAATGATAAAAATGTGAGGCCAATCTGGGTAGACAGATACTACACTCCAACAAAAAATACAGCATTTCAGGCCTTATGTGCTATTGATGGTAATGTGACATACATTACATCTTTTGATGGGTATAATTTAAATACTGGTATTGTTGATACACCGTCAAGTTTAACACTAGAACCGGGTTGCTGGTATGCTTATTCTCGTCTTGGAAAAGTTGATGCGATTAATAACATTAATAGCTTAGGAAAGACACTAAAGCAAAAAAACTTTACCTATTATTCAATATGGAATGGAACCAATGTTGATCCACTTATAAATGACAATCTCACCTCATATACTTTCGATGGCCGTCGCTATAGTTACTTTGATGTTAATAATATTAAACTAGATACTAATACATTTACAATGGCATTGTGGGCAAATAGTTCTGACTGGACTAGGCCTCTTGGATATGAAATTTTCGGTAATTATAATGACTATGGCCTTGGAATTTTTAATTACTCCCAAGTGACTCCGTTGCTATTCTACGGTCAAAATGGTGCTCTTGCCGCGTATAATGCTGATTTAGACCCAGTAGATACGTATGATACAGCACTATCTACTTTCGGAAACATCGATTTTCTTCTTCGTCGTGATGCTCTTAATTCGTTCCACGTTATTACCAATAGAATGCAAGTTGTAGAGTATGATATCCGTGAAACTATTGTTGATGCAACCCCTGCCCTTTCAAGTTCTAAGTATTCTATAATACATGCTTCGAATGATGAGGCGCGCGGCTACGTTCTTTATTCAGATAAGAGTCTAAGTGCAATAGATTTAACATCTAATCTTGTATATTCGACATCTGCAGATCTAATTATTGGAAAGCCAGCTGACGCATTACAGGTGTCCAGACTGCTAGATGGTAGAATTATTTTGGTGGATGGTACAAATAGTGTTGTAAGAAGTGATGGCCTATTTTTCCTTAGCTCAGGTATTATATGTAAGTATAACACAACAACAAGCCAGCTCTGCACAGTCGCCGGTACTAAAGGTACTTTCTCGTTTTTTAATATAGATAGGAATAATAATTTATGGGCTGGAGATAATAATTTTATAGCAGTATACGGTCCATATCAAAATCTTACCTTTACTACTACACTCACAACAGCATCAGCCTTTTCTACAAAACCTATTTACATACAAAACCTTACTTTTATAGAAAATTTTTATAATGGTGAATTAGAAAAATCAGTACTAGTGACAGCAAGTGGTTCGGATATTAGTAAAGCAGTAGGCTTAAAATTAGATTACAATGGTAATGTGATAGATACTAGCTTTATTAACGTCAACGGTAGCTATAACTCAAAATTTGAACCTTGTAATCATAATTTTAATTATTCTTATTTGAAATATCGGTATGGTACAGGTGTTTTAACATTTAAAGCTCGACTATACAATCAATTTAACACTGAAGACATAGCAATTCCTTCTGTAACTGTTCAAGGCAGTGATTTAGATAGTGGTTATCATCATTTTGCTATTACCTTAAATCCACCGGCTGGTACATTAAAACTTTACTTGGATGGAGAATTATATGGTACATCGGTATTTGAGCCAAACAAATATAATTTTACACCCCTGCTAACAGATAGGATATTTGCTGGTGCAACACCTTATTACAATGGTCTGCTTTTGAGCGATTATCTTGATAGAGCAAAAAGTATAAAAACAAGCTACTACGTAAAAGATTTTGAAATACAGAATTTTTATCTATATAATAGAGAGCTTGACTATTTTGATATTGGTATGCATTACAAAGAGCGAGTTGTACCTAATAGCCTGACATTCGATATGCCTTCAGGTCGACGTAATTTCTTCGATGTAGCATCTCGCTACTTCAAGCAAGGTGTCCCCGGTGCTAAGAGTACGCTATATAATATCTTTATAAATGATAACGTACTTAATGATACCTGTCGTGATAGATTAAATGTTGCTATTATTAATAAAATAAAGGATATAACACCTGCGTACACAAAACTCAATAATCTTAAATGGATAACAACGCTTCCAAGCCAAAGTGCGACATATTTACAGCCGTATTTCCCAGGTAACACATTAACTAATGCAGGGAGACGAAATGAATAATATAGCAAATGAATTTGCAAAATATGGTTTAGCGTTTGATCGTTCGGTTAATGATGTTATTAGCCTACCGTTTACTTATGAACAGATAGAGCTTCAACCAAATGAATTGGCTGTTGCAAATACTTTAAACATTAAGCTTGAGAAATTATATTACAATCTCTTATATCTTTACAAGCTATGCAATGTAGCGGGGTTTAGTATACCTAAAACTTATTCTGGTTGGTACGGGCTTACAGGTACTAACGCCATGAGAACTTCTGCTTTTGAGTTTAAATTATTTTCACCGTCAGTATCTTTGTCTAGCGCTGTAAGTTTTGTTAGTGGTGGGAGCCGATATGCATCAGTTAATGATAGTGTTTTGGCTTTATCTTATATTGCACCCACATTTAATTCGCCTGTACTAATTACTGCCAGTCCAACTACTCTGACGATTCTACCTTTTGTAGGTCAATATTCTAGCCCTGTGTTTATAGATGGTAGTTCGTATGTAGTTACCCAGCGTAATATAGATCCACTTTCAGGTAGTCTTGAATTTAATAATATTACCGGTATAGCTATAGATACAAATAACGATATTCTCTTTGTAGCTGATCAAAATCTTAATAATATCTATACATATGATATAACTGATACAGTTTCTGATAGAACACGAAAATTTTATTTAACAAATTACATTGGTGGGAAGGGGTCGTCAGTTAATCAAACCAAATTTAACTCCTTAAATAAGATTGCCTATACTGGAGAGATTTTATTTGCAGAAGATACTGGTAATAAGTGTATCAAGGCATATGACAAAAATTTAAATTGGCTTAACACCACGGTACTAAAAACCCTCTTCGAAAGTGCAGGTCAATTTAACACAATGGCATATAATAGCCGCGATAATCAATTATTTGCCTGCAATAATAAAGCGTTGTATGTAATGAATATAACTTCAGATCATACTGTTTTATCTGCAGTATCTTATGACTTTTCAGGCATTGTATTAGGTAGTGATAGGATTATTGATTTAAAGTTTGCCAGTTATGATTCACGAATTTTTTATATACTAACAGCAAACGGTAGCATGATTAAAAAATGGACAACCAAACCAAACTCTACAATTGGTATATCCAATCAATCTGGAACTAGTAAATGGATTACAACTGTTCCAAACTTATCAACAGACCAGATTCTTTGGTACGCTAATACTACTGCTCTATCAAGTGGTCGAATTCTTCTTTATGAGGACGGATTAAATCTTCTATCCTTACAACGAGATGAAGATTTCTCTATTTATACTTTACAAGATATTTTTATTAATAAAGATGAGTACAACCAAGCTTGGGTATATAATAAAGCATTTAAAAAGCTTCTTTACAATACAATACTATTAAACAGCAACACTGGTTATAGATTTTTTGAAGGAAAAACTACTACTGGACTTACAACTTATGTTTCAAAACAGTACAATACATTTTTTCTCACAGACACTGTGCTAGAT
>Ga0164294_10002175_pt1 | contig 17869 bp, 12 predicted proteins | sample GEODES005metaG_FD_111479 | JGI IMG/M metagenome (GOLD analysis project Ga0164294, IMG submission 111479) | Oligotrophic lake water microbial communities from Sparkling Lake, Wisconsin, USA - GEODES005 metaG | ecosystem: Environmental > Aquatic > Freshwater > Lake | place: USA: Sparkling Lake...
GCAATCGAGATCTACAGCACGCTCTCCAAAAAGAAGACGCCGCTCGTCACGGTGAAGCCGGGCCACGTCGGCATGTATCTCTGCGGCCCAACGGTCTACAAGCCGAGCCACATCGGCCACATGGTCGGCCCGGTGATCTTCGACACCGTCAAACGGTATCTCGAATACTCGGGCTGGAAGGTGACCTGGGTCGTCAACATCACCGACATCGACGACAAAATCATCGCCGAGAGCGCCGCGCGGGGCACGACGATGGCGAAACTCGCCGCCGAAATGACGGCCGACTATCTGGACAATCTCGCCGTGCTCGGCGTTGAGAGCATCGACGAGATGCCGAAGGCGACCGAACACATCGGCACGATCATCGCGTTTATCGAGGGTCTGATCGCCAAGGGATGCGCCTACGCCTCGGATGGCGACGTCTATTTCGACGTCACCAGGGACGCCGACTACGGCAAGCTGACCAACCGTTCGGTCGAGGCGATGCAAGGTGAGGGCGGCTCGACCGCCGAGCGGAAGCGGTCCGCGGCCGACTTCGCGCTCTGGAAGAAGGCAAAGCCAGGCGAGCCGTCGTGGGAGAGCCCGTGGGGGCCAGGCCGGCCGGGCTGGCATATCGAGTGCTCGGCGATGAGCCGGGCGATCCTCGGCGAACACTTCGACATTCACGGTGGCGGGCTCGATCTGATCTTTCCGCACCACGAGAACGAGATCGCCCAGAGCGAATCGCTCCACGACTGCCCGATGGCCACCTACTGGATGCACAACGGCCTGATGCAGGCGGCGGGGGCTGCCGGGAAGGTGGGAGGAAGGCCTCGGGGGGCGGGTGAGTCACCGGCTGACGACGCTGCCACGCAGGCCGCCACCCAAGCAGCAACCAAAATCTCGAAGTCAACCGGGGCCGAGCCGTTCAAGAACCTGCTCGCCCGGCACCGCCCCGAGGTGATTCGCGTGCTCCTGCTCTCCACTCACTACCGCAGCCCGATCCACTTCGGCGAGGAACCGCTCGGCGAAAGTGCCCGGGCACTCGAGGCCTTCGAGCGGCTCTTCACGCGGTATCAGCGGATCAGTGGGAAATCGTTCTATGCCCTGCCCTGTCGCGATCGCCGGGCGGGGAATGCGGCGGTCGGCGCCGCGGGCGAAGAAGTGAAGGCCCTGCGCGACAAATTCCTGGCGGCGATGGACGACGACTTCAACACGGCGATCGCGATGGCGACGCTCTTCGATTTCGTGAGGACGGCCAACAAGTTCATCGACCAGCAGGGGCTGGAAAAGAAGGCGTCTACGGAAGCCGGGGCCACGCTCGACGCCATGATGCTCGTGCTCCGCGAACTCACCGGCACGCTCGGCATCTTCCTGAAGGAACCGCAGGCGAAGACAGGCGGCGCCGACGAGGGGCTGGTGGCGAAACTGATGGAGCTGGTCATCGAGATCCGGGCCCGGGCCCGTGGCGCGAAGGACTTTGCGACGGCCGACCTCGTTCGCACCAAGCTCACCGAGGCGGGCGTCGTGCTCGAGGATCGTGCCGACGGCACGCTCTGGTCGCGAAAGTGATCGGTCAGTTCCTACGGGGAGCATCCACTCGTTGACACTTACCCCTCCCGAGTTGGCCGCGGTTCCGGGCTGACTTGACCCCGTCGCCGGACGTTCGCTACGGCCATCCTGGCCTTCGCTCACTCGATGCTGACTGCGCTTCGGCATCCTGCCTGCGCTTGTCAGCAACGCCGGCTCTCGGGGCCCGGCCAGCCCCACACGGATTCTGCATTCAAAACAGTCAGCTTCAACGTACTCGGGGTAGTATCGGGGCCAAATTCGCCCCATCCTCCGTCGCCGGAGTAGGATGCCAGGTGTCGCGTTTCGCCACCGAGATCTCCAGGGAGCCATCGCCATGCCCGCCTTCGACACCCCGAATGGTGAGATCGAGTTTTCACGACCCCAGATTGCCAGCTGGTGCCTCGGGCTCGGCGGAGTGTTGGCGGTGCTGGGAATCCTCTCGATCGCCGCCCCCTGGGTCGCGTCAACCGTCATCGATTATCTCTGCGGCGGCGCGCTGATCGCAGCCGGCATCTCGCAGCTCGGTATGGCGGCGGGCACTTGGACGTGGCGAGGCTTCTGGCTCGCGCTCGTATGCGGGGCGCTCTCGGTAGTGGCCGGCGTCGCGATGCTCGCGATCCCTGTCGAGGGCATTCACGCGCTCGTCACGTTCCTCGGGATTCTGATCCTGCTCCAGGCGGCGGCCAAATTGACGGCCGCGTTTTCGGTGCCTCGCGAATTCCCCCGCGGCTGGATCCTCTTCGACGGGATCATCACGGCAGTGCTGGGCGGCATCCTGCTCACGAGCCCGGCCAGCCAGGCAGGGCTCTACCTGGGAACGCTGATCGGCATAAACCTGCTGTCAAGCGGGATCGCGTCGGCCGCCGCCGGGTTCACGCTCCGTCGATCACTTGCCTGACGCGGCCACGCCTTGCACCTGAGCGTCGGTAAGGGCGTGATTCCAGATGCGGACGTCGTCGATGACGCCGTCCATGAATTCCGCGGCGCCGGTGTCGCCGATGTGCAACGTGCTGTCGGGACGCATGAGCTGGGGATTCCCAGCGAACGGGATCGTCTTTTTCCGATCACCGTCCAGGTAGAGCCGGCACTCCTTGCGATCGTTGTCGATGGCAAACGTGACGAGATACCACCGCTGCAGTTCCAGATCGCCCCCCTGCCCGTCCGTGCCAACATCGTCCTTGTAGAAATTCACGCTCGTCTCGATCCAGCGACTGCCGTCACCGATGTCGCCGTGCACCTTGTCGGTGTTGACCTTCACGTCAAAGAACGGCGAGCCGCCAAGCCTCGTCCCCAGGATGCCGGAGAATGTCGGCGGCTTGGTGAGCCACACCCAGGCCGAAACCGTGAACGTGGAGAGCTGGAAGTCCGGCGAGTACGGGATGCTGACGTGATCCTGTCGACTTCGATCGAAGAGTAACGCCCCGCCAATCCTACCCGGGTGCGGAACCGCGCCGTGGATGACGCCGTGGTGGTTTCCGTTGCTGTCCCGCGCCTCGCCCCCCTGGTCGTCCAGCGTCCAGTGGGCAACGGGCGCCGGTACCACGGTGTCATTGGCCAGCGCTCTGCCGCAGAGAGATGGGACAATCAGCAGGACCGAAAAAAGCACGAAGCGATGCGTCACGTGCACGACCATAATCTCCAGTGGCATGAAGAGGCTTGGTTTTCAGCCAAGCCGCAATGGCAGCCTACGGCAACTGGATCGCGACCGGTTCACTCTCCGTGCCTGCAGCCGCTTCTGCTGCCGCCATGTCGCGGATGTCTTGGGTGATCTTCATCGAGCAATACTTCGGCCCGCACATGCTGCAGAAATGCGCGCTCTTGAAGGTGTCCTGCGGGAGCGTCTGGTCGTGGTATTTCCTCGCCGTCTCCGGGTCGAGCGACAGCCGAAACTGCTCGTTCCAGTCGAAGTTGAACCGGGCCCGAGACAGGGCGTCGTCACGCACGCGGGCATTCTTGCGATGCCGGGCCAGATCCGCGGCATGGGCCGCGATCTTGTAGGCGATCACCCCCTGCTTCACGTCCTCGGCGTCGGGCAGCCCCAGATGCTCCTTCGGCGTCACGTAGCAGAGCATGGCGGCGCCGCTCCAGCCGGCGAGCGCCGCACCGATCGCGCTCGTGATATGGTCGTAGCCCGGCGCGATGTCGGTGACCAGGGGCCCCAGCACGTAGAAGGGCGCCTCGTCGCACTCCTCCATCTGCCGCTTGATATTCATGTCGATCTGGTCCATGGGCACGTGGCCCGGCCCCTCCACCATCACCTGGCAGCCCTTCTTCCAGGCCCGCCGCGTGAGCTCGCCGAGCACGTGCAGTTCCGCAAACTGGGCCTCGTCGCTGGCATCGGCGATCGAGCCGGGCCGCAGGCCGTCGCCAAGGCTCCAGGTGACGTCGTACTGGCGAAAGATGTCGCAGAGATCCTCGAAGTGGGTGTAGAGAGGGTTCTGCTGGCGGTGGGTCATCATCCAGCGGGCGATCAGCGAGCCGCCGCGGCTGACGATGCCGGTGATCCGTTGCATGGTCAGCGGCAGGTGCTCCTGCAGGAGCCCCGAGTGGACGGTCATGTAATCGACCCCCTGCTGCGCCTGCTTCTCGCACATGTCGAGGAAATGCTGCGGCCGCATGTCATCGATGTCGCCGCCGAGTTCCTCGAGCATCTGGTAGATAGGTACCGTGCCGATCGGCACCGGTGACGCGTCGATGATCGCCTGCCGGATCGTGTCGATGTTTTTTCCGGTGGAGAGATCCATCACCGTGTCGGCGCCATGGTGAACGGCCATATGGAGCTTTTCCAGCTCCGTCTGTTCGTCGCTCGTGACGGCCGAGTTGCCGATATTGGCGTTGATCTTGGTGAGCGCGGCGATGCCGATGGCCATGGGCTCAAGCCGCTTCGTGAGGTGCACGGTGTTCGCCGGGATCACCATCCGGCCCCGGGCCACCTCCGCGCGGATCAGTTCCTCGGGGAGATCCTCGCGCTGGGCGACGAACTTCATCTCGGGGGTGATCTCACCGCTCTTGGCACGTTCAAACTGCGTCACTTGGTCGGCTCCCTGGGGGCTGTCTATCGGTTCCCAATACGGTAGCAAAAGTTTAGGGCGCCGTGGGGGATAGGGGATCTCTGGCCGGGAACGCCGCCGGGCGGGGCTGCCCATGCCCCGTCGCCGGACGTTCGCTACGGGCATCCTGCCCTTCGCTCACTCGATGCTGACTGCGCTCCGGCATCCTGCCTGCGCTTGTCAGCAACGCCGGCTCTCAGGGCATGGACAGCCCCGCCCTCGTCCAAAACTGCTTCGCAGGATGCGAACCGCAGCACCAGCGACCTGCGGTCGCCAAGAAAAAATGACACGATGTCATGTTTTTCGTGAAGACAGCAGCCCCGAACCGTCACAGCGTTTTAAGGTACTCGAGCACGGCAGTCTTTTCTTCCTCGTTGAGCACGTCGGGGAAGTCGTGCCCCTTGGCGCTCTTGCCTGGCTTCGACGTGTCGAAATGACGGCGGCGTTCGGCCGAGGAGAGTTTTTCCTGCCCCTTCCCTGCGGGCATTCTCTCCATCTCCTCCACCTCCAGACCGACGCGGGTCTGGTCGTAGCCCGTCGCCGTCCGCTTCCAAACTATGGGCCGGCTTGAGGGGTGCAGCAGGTGCCAGAGCGTCGGCACCGAGCCGTTGTGGAGGTAGGGAGCAGTCGCCCAGACGCCGTCAAGCGGCGGCGCCACGTAGCCGGCGGGAGACTCACGGTCTTTCATGGCGGCAGCATCTTCACCAAGATGTCCAAACCAGCTCTTGCTGAGGTCGCCGCGTTCCTTCGCCGTGAGCGAGTCGAGCCGCACGCGGTCGGTGCCCACCTCTGCGAGGTCCACGATGCGATCCGGATAGGTTTCTCGTGCAGGTTCTGACGGGTCATAGGTGCCGTGGCAATCGGCACAGTGCTGCTGAAAGACTATCCGGCCTTTCTCGGCGATCGCCGCCTCGACAGGCCATGGCCACCGTGGAGCCTCAAGCGTCTCGATCCAGCGCTCGATGTCGCGAAACTCGTCCTCCCAGGCATGGAACTTCTCCGGACCGTTCTCTTTCACAAGGAGAAACTGCATTAGGATTCGATGCCCCTTGGGCGCGAAGCCGTCGGCGTAGAGGCTCCGTCGCTTCTTGTAGTGCCACCAGGCGGGCGCATCCATGTCGTGGTGCACGAGATCGAACCGCGGCGGCCGCTGGATGATCGAAAGGTCGGGGGCACGGTGCCGCATGAGTGCCACGCCAAACATCACGGCATTGGTCGTGCCGTCGGTCGTTCCCAGCGGCAGAAACAGCGATCCCATGTCCATGTGGCCGAACGGCTTCCGCTGCTTCACCTTGACCATCCGCACCTCCTCCGTGAGTGTCTCGAGGGCGTAGTTGGAGTTGGGCAGGCCCGGGATCGCCCGGCCGTCGACCTGGCCCTGGTGGCAGGCGAGGCAGCTCATCGTCCACGAGCCCGATGACGGATCGACCACGTACTGCATCGACCGGGAGGGATCCTCCGGATGGGCGGTGAGGCCATAACGCTGCATCGTCATCCGCCGCCGCTCAGGGAGTTCAGCCTGCTCGGCCCGCGACCGGGCGGGCTCCTCCCAGGTTGTCCAGAGTTCGTCAAAGACCTGCTGGTCAAAATCGGGCGGCAGGTAGGGCCGCGAAAGCAGGAGTTCGAGCCCGTTGGCGGTGGATGCCGCGGCCCCTTCTACCGGTGACTCGGCCACATGACCCGACCGCTCGGCTGCGGGCGAAGCGGCTCCCGAAAGGCATGCGCCGGCACAGATAACGAGGACGGTCCGGCGGACCGCACGTGGTAGTGCCGGCATCCGGCAATCGACTCTGGAAACATTCATGGCATACTGGCCCTGTCGGCAGAACGATCGAATGAGTATAGACGAGCCGACAGTCCCGGCTGCGCGCGTCATGACGGCTGCTGTCGACTCCCACCTCATCCTGCCCCGCCATGCCCACCGCCAATCCGATCCTGATTCCCGAACTCCGCGTCATGCTCGGGGAGGGGGATTCCAATGGCCTGCGAGAGGTGGCGAGGGAACTCCATCCCGCCACCGTCGCGGATTTTTCCGAGGGGCTTGAGGACGCCGAACTCTGGCAACTGCTCGACTGCCTTCCCGTCGAACGGCAGGCGGAAATCTTCCCCTACTTCTCCATGCCGCGTCAGGTGGAATTGGTGCAGTCGGCCGACCGGAGCCATCTTGGACCGCTGATCGAGTGGATGGCCGCCGACAATCGCGACGATCTGCTCCGCGAGCTCGATCCGGACCTCGTGGAGGAGATCCTGCCGCTGGTGGCCAAGGCCGAGCGGCATGACATCCGCATGCTCCTCTCCTGCCCGGAGGGGTCGGCCGGCGCCTTGATGACGACCGAATACGCCTCGCTGCCGGCCGACATCACCGCCGGGGAAGCGGTGGCCCGCCTGCGGTCGCAGGCACCCAATAGCGAGTCGATCTACTACATCTACGTCCTCGACGCCGATCGAAAACTGGTCGGCTTCGTCTCGCTCCGCGACCTGATCCTCGCTCGGCCGACCGCACTGGTGTCGGATCTCATGCAGCGGGATCCGATCAGCGTCCGCCTCGAAGAGCCCAGCGACCGGGTGGTGGAAAAACTAGCCCGCTTCGACTTCCTCGCGATCCCCGTGGTGGATGAGCACAACCGCCTGGTGGGGATTGTCACGCACGACGACGTGCTCGACACCGTTCGGCAGGACGCCACCGACGACGCCCAGCGGATCGCCGCCATCTCACCGCTCGGCGAGAGCTATCTCGAGGCGGCACTCGTCTCGATGACCTGGAAGCGGGGGGTGTGGCTGGCCATCCTCTTTGCCACGGCCGCGCTCACCGCGATGGTGCTCGCGAAGTGGGAGTCGCCCCATGTCTGGCTCGTGGCCTTCATTCCGCTGGTGATCGCCAGCGGTGGGAACTCCGGAAATCAGTCGGCGACGCTCGTGATCACCGCCCTCTCCACCGGCGACTGCAAACTCTCCGACTGGCCGCGGATTCTCCGGCGGGAGTTCGTGTTGGGACTCCTACTCGGCGGCCTCCTGGCGATTCCTGGCTATTGTCTCGCGCTGGCGTACGCGCCCACGGCGGCCGCTGCGCTCGTGATTCCGCTGACGATCCTCGGCGTGGTGATGATGGGCACGATGGTGGGATCGGTGCTGCCGCTCGTCTTCCGCTCGATCGGCCTCGATCCCGCGTTGATGAGCAACCCATTCGTGTCGGCGATCGTCGACATCGTAGGCATCGTGCTCTACATGCTGATCGCCCTGGTCATGCTCGACTGACAGCCCGGTCTCTCTTCCCGATGCCTCCGCTGTAAACGGGGGTCACATGCCCGGCGGTAACGTGTCGCCACGTTTGGCCGCCGCAGCCCTTGTCGTGATCTCGAGCGACTCGACGCCGTCCTTCGTGCGGACAACATAGACAAGCCTGCCACCAGAGTCGCTTCGGTCGAGGATCGTGCGGAGCACCGCTTCGGCTGGCTTGTCTCGCTCGTCGAGCCCGAAGGACTGGTTTTTTGTAATGCCATCCAACTGCAGGTCGCCGCCGAGGATCTCGATCGGCATGCCGATCTCGTCCGACAGCATCTGGATCGACTTCTCCAGCGTGTCCTTGGCGAAGACCATTGAGATCGTCTTTTGCAGCGGGGCTGCCGATTCGACGGGGCCCGCTGCTGGAATCGTCCTGCCGTCCACCGGCGAGAAATCGGAGCCCGGCAACTGTTCGATCGCACGTTCCGCCGCAAGGACAAGATTGTGGCCCGCATGCCGCGGCAGATAGGCATTGAGCACGACCCCCTTCCCTTCCGCACCGCAGCGGGTGTTCGCCGCCAGGGCCCCGATCATGGCCGGCAGCCGCATGACGAGTTTCCTGCCGTAGGGATGCGGCTGGATGGCTGCGCAGGCATCTGCGACCGTATCGGCCATGGTTTCGATCTGCAACGCCAACCGGTCTGCCAGCTGTTGTGCCGGCTCGGCGCGAGGGGCGACCACGTCGACCTCGGCGTAGAAGTTGTCGGCACAATGCAACGACAACGCCACCACCTTCACACCGTCGCCGAAGAAGCGTCCGAGCGGTTCGACGAACCCGGCCAGCGGCCCGGCCATCAGCGAGCGACCGTCGTGCTGGAGGTAGTGCGGAAACCCCAGAAACGTGAGGTGCCGCGTGCGGTCGAGCATGCCGACCAGGTGTTCGAGATCCTGTGGCAGATTCGCCACCAACGTCTCACCGTCGTTCTCGAGCCCCGATAGTCCGAGTCCCGACAATCGCGCCGCCTCGACCACCTTCTCGAGCAGCCCAGTCGGGGCCATCACGAGCACGCGTCCCTCTTCGGCCGCGGGCAGCCAGAAGGAAATGGCTGCGCCCACGTGAATGGTCTCGCCATCGACATTCTGCTCCCTGGTCTCGCCCCACGCCGCACCGCGGGCGACGCTATCCTCCCAGAGCGGCGTTGGCTCACGAAACCTCACGGTCCAGCCGGCGACCGCCTCTCCGGCAGCGGTTGCCGTCTCGCTGCCCCCGGTCTGCCATCCCACCTGAAGCTCCACGATGTTCTCGAGCCCGGTGTGGCAGAGCATGTTCAGCAGGGTGATCCCATCGGCGACACTGGGGCCGAGCGACTTGACGAACTGCCGGCCCTCATCACCAGCCATGATCTCCGCGGGCCGGGCCAGCATGATCCACTGCGATCCGGGCGGCAGATAGGAGAGCGTAGGTGGCCCGCCCGCGGTGGGCGAAACCCAGGGCAATTCGGCGGAATCGACGACCCTCACCCGCGGTACGATGCCGCGAGCTCCGTCGGCAGACTGGTTGCTTATCGGCGTTTCCCGAACCTGGCCTTCGTGTTCGAATGTCGCCTTGGGTTGATCTTTGGGTTGCTCTTTGGATGGCACGTCGCTCGCGGGCTCGGCGCCCGCGATATCGACGACGATCGTGTGGCTGGGTGGCGTCTTCGACGGCATGCTTCGCGACAGGACAACGGCCAGCACGAGTACCGCCAGCCCACCGGCGATGCCCATGCCGACAACCGCACGCCGGACGGCTCGGCTGTGCGCAGCTCGGCTCTGCGCCCGGGTGGCGGCCGCATCCTGAGTTCGGCTGGCTGGATCGCGGGCCACGAGGTTCACAAACTCCTCTGGCGCGGGTGTGGGTGTAGGGGATGTGGCTTCCGTATGGAAGCCCTCGACGGAGCCTTGAGCATACCCGTTGTGCCCATCCCCACGGGAGAGATCCCCCAAGGAAATTCGGGCAGAACTCTTCGGCGCACACGGTAGACTTCGCACCATCGTCCGCGCGGCTCACAACCGCGATTCACCGTCGGACCAGGAGAACCTACGCACCATGCGGTCCAGCGAAGCCATCAGCATCTACTTCAATCGAGCAGCCGACCAGCTCGACCTCTCCGAAAACATCCGCCGCCTCCTGCTGACGGCAAAACGAGAAGTGCAAGTTCAGATTCCGGTCGAACGCGACACGGGCGAGGTGGAGACGTTCATCGGATATCGCGTCCAACACAACAATGCCCGCGGCCCCATGAAAGGAGGCCTGCGGTATCACCCGCAGGTCGACCTCGACGAGGTCCGCTCGCTGGCGTCGTTGATGACCTGGAAGACGGCCGTGGTGGACATTCCCTACGGCGGGGCCAAAGGCGGCATCGCGGTCGATCCCTCGCGGCTCTCCGTCCGGGAACTGGAACGCGTCACCCGGCGGTTCGTCGACGCCATCCACGACCTCTTCGGCCCCGATGTCGACATCCCCGCCCCCGACATGGGCACGAGCCCCGAGGTGATGGCGTGGATCATGAACCAATACAACAAATACCACGGCTTCTCGCCCGCCTGTGTCACGGGAAAGCCCGTGGACTATCACGGGATTCCGGGCCGCGACGAGGCGACCGGCCGCGGTGTCGGCAGCCTCACGCTCAAGCTCCTCAGCCGGCTCGGCCGCCGCATTCCCGGCACACGGGTCGCCATCCAGGGCTTCGGCAACGTGGGGTCGCACACGGCCCGCTTCCTTCACGACGCCGAATGCCGGATCGTGGCCGTGAGCGATGCCACCGCAGGTTTCCACCGTGCCGAAGGCCTCGACGTGCTCGAACTCCTCCGCCACTCACAGTCGCACGCCGGCCGCCTCGAAGGGTTTCAAGGGGGCGATGCGCTGACCAACGCCGAACTACTGGCCCTCGACTGCGATGTGCTCATTCCGGCCGCGCTCGGCGGCGTGCTCCACAAGGGGAATGCAGAGGCGGTGCGGGCGCCGATCATCATCGAGGCCGCCAATTCCCCAACCGATCAAGAAGCCGACGCCATCTTCGACCGCCGTCAGATCACCGTCATGCCCGACATTCTGGTGAACGCCGGTGGCGTCACGGCGAGTTGGTTTGAGTGGGTGCAGAATCGACAGCACTACCGTTGGGGCATCCACCGCGTTCGGCAGGAGCTGGACCGCATCCTCGGAGAATCGTTCGAACACGTCTGGCAGCTCGCTTCGTCGCGGCAGGTGACCCTCCGCACGGCTGCCTACATGCTCGGCGTCGGCCGCGTTGCGCGGGCCACCGTTCTGGGAGGCATCGAGTAACCCCCGCCAACTCCATCCACAAGGGCCGTCAGTGGGCCGTGGGCCGATACCAGTCGCCCCTCAGCCAGTCGGCGATCAGACCGATCTGCTGCCGCGTGAGCATCGGCGTAGCTCCCTCCTCGGCCTTGCCGAAGCTCGGCATGCGATCGTTGGAATCGCCGTAGAACCGTTCATGCGTCGGATCAACGATGATCCCGATCAGCCACTCGCGGGATCCCCAGCCGGTGATGTCAGGGGCACTGCCCGCCGCAACGCCGTTGTCACGAAACGTATGGCATGAGCCGCAGCGATCATCGGCCGCGATGAGCCCCCTGCCCTTCTCGACAACCAACGGATCCGTGCCGGCAGCCGCCAGCCCGGCCTCTTCCGCCATCGCGGCGACCACGGCCTCAATGTCATCCGGCTTCCACGTCGCGGCGTCGGTGAGATCGTTCTGCACGAAGTGCACCATGTCGCCCTCCTTGTGCGCCGTGTTGCCGAAGTAGCCAGGACCGGCCACCTGCGTTGGATCGAGCAGCCCTCGCATCCAGGCGGCGGTGCCGAAGCCATGCAGGTTCGCGGCAGAGGCCTTCGCCAGCACCGCATGCGCCTCCGGAGCCACCGGATCGACATGGGCGTGGCAGCTCGCGCAGTGCTGCGAGAAAAGCTTCGGGCCCTGGCTGAGAGCGTCGTTTCGGACCAGCTCCATCATGCCCGCAGGCGGAATCCGCTCAGGTCGGCCGGCCAATTCGATCGACCGCGCGGCGTCGGCCTTGGCCAGCGCAACCGCGTCGAGGAACGACTGCGAGTGCCGGATTCTGTCGAGCTTCTTCACGCGGGCCTCGAAGGCGGCGATCTTCGCGGCGTCGTTACCAAAATGTGCGGCGATCTTCGCCTTGTCGTTGTCGGTCTCCTCCAGCAGTTTCTCGACGTCTGCAAAGGCGCCGCGGTCTGCCCAGAGGGCCGCGTAGTCTTCGTTTGTGGCCATGGCGGTGAGCAGGCCGATGCCGGCCAGCAGCGCGAACGTGAAAGCCACGTTGAACCGGTGGCCGAGCTGCCAGCGGCCGAGGATCGGCATCAGGAACATGACACCCATGACCAGGCCCGGCACCACGATCGCGCCGAAGAATTCGCCGCGAGCGCCCCAGCCCTCGAAGACTTTGAGAAACTGGAACAGGAACAGGAAATACCATTCGGGCCGCGCGGCTGCGTAGGGCAGCGACGGATCGGCTGGGGCGCCAAGTTCCGCCCCGAGTTCTCCCGGCACGATCGGCCGGCCCTCGAGCATGGCGCGGAGCGCCGGCATCAGGATTACCCCCAGCACCACGGCCATCACCGCCAGCATCGCCACGGCGTCCTTGAGCACCTGGTCGGGCCAGAACATCGCGTCGGGTCGGACGATCGGCTGCTTGGCGCAGAGTCCGTGCTTGCGAAAGAGCGAGAGGTGCACCACGAGCATGAGCACGAGCGTGAGCGGCAGGAAGCCGGCATGGATCGCGAAGAACCGCGTGAGCGTGTGATGCCCGTAGTCGGGACCTCCCACGACCACCTGCTGGAGCGATGGGCCGACGAGCGGCACAAGACCTGCCAGGTTGGTGGCGACGCGGGTGGACCAGTAGCCCTTCTGGTCCCAAGGCAGCAGGTAGCCGGTGAGCGCCATGCCGAGGACGAGCATCATGAGCACGAGCCCCAGCCAGAAATTCACCTCCCGGGGCGCACGGTAGGCCCCGTCGATCACGACCTGCATAAGGTGAAGGGCGAGAAGGACGACCATCGCCTGGGCCATCACGTGATGGATACCGCGGAGCAGCCAGCCACCGGTCATCTCGTGCTGGATGTAGTAGACGCTCTCCCACGCCGTTTGGGCGCTGGCCGAATAGCTCGACCAGAGTACGAGACCGGTGATCAACTGCGTCATAAACGCGAAGACGAGCGAACTGCCCCAGACATACCGCCACCGAGCGCCCCCGGGCACCCGCTCGTAGAGGGCCTCGTGCATGAGCGCGCGATAGCCGGTGCGGTCATCGAGGAAGTCGGTCAGTTGGCCAAGCAAGCCCAAACTACCGACGGGACGGTGGGGCGTCTGTTTGTGATCGTGCTGATGCTGCGGTTTCATGGGCGGGCCACCTTGTCGGCGATGCCGGTGTAGAAGTTCTGCCACTTCACGGCGATCTCACCGTTCTTCGCGACCTGGCACTCGAGTCCATCCATGGCCCGCGGACTCGGGCTGGGGGCTACCATGCCGCCGTCGAGCATGAACTTGCTGTTGTGGCACGGGCAGCGGAAGCAGTGTTCCTGCGACTCGATCTCCACGAAGCAGCCGGCATGCGGACAGGTCGCGGAAAGGGCCTGCACCGCGTCGGAGCCCTTCTCGCGGCGGAGATAGACCGCACCGATCGGCTCCGCCGCGAAGCCGGTCCATGCGTCGACCCGGTCGGCCACCACGGCAAACTGCCGCGGGATGCCGTCATCAGGAACACTGGCCAGATCCGTCACCGGCAGGAACGTGGCGGCCGCCCCACGGCGGCGGAGCGGATCGAGAAACATCCAGAGGCCCGCGAGTACCGGCGGGAGCGTCGCCAGGCCACCGCACACGATGGCGAGGAGCTTGGTCAGAAATCCGCGCCGTGCCTCTGCAGAATCCGACACTGCCTCGTGTCGCGACATGGTGTGCCTCTTGGTAAACGAACAGATTCCAAAGACGACGTGCGCGGGGGTTCAAAGCCAGCTAAGACGCGGCACTATCGGCTGCGAGCACCGCCTCATTCACAGCCGCCGTCACGCGTTCGTAGGCGGCGTCGAAGGGGCCCGGCATGATCGCACCCGCGGCAACCTTGTGGCCACCGCCACCGAATCGCGCGGCGAGAATGCTGGCGTCGACACTCGACCGGCTGCGGAAGCTGACCTTGATCCGGCCATCGGTCTGTTCGATGAGGATCGCCGCGACCTCCGTCCCCTTCACGGCGAGCGTGAGATTGATGAGGTCCTCGGTATCATGCGGGGCCGCGGCCGTCTCCTTGATGTCCGCCAGCCGCACGGTCGAGGTGATCACCCGACCCTCGTGACTCGTGCGAGCGCTCGCCAGCGTTCTGCCCACCAGATGCAGTCTGGCGAGCGTGTCCTGCTCGAACAGTTCGCTATAAATGGCCGAGGGGCTCGCCCCCGCGTCAACCATCCGCGCGGCGACGCGGAACGACTCCCCCGAGACGGAGGGAAACCGGAAACCACCCGTATCGGTCGACAGGCCGGCATAGAGCGGCGTGGCAATCCTCTCGGTGAGCGGCACTCTGAGTCTCAGCCCGATCTCGGAGATGATCCGCGCCGTGGCCTCGGCCGACGTATCCTTGAACCAGCGGTCACCGAGATCATCTTCGCTGACGTGATGGTCGATCACGAGCACTCGGTCACGCATCGCCTTGAGCACCTCCCCCATCGCGCCCAACTGGGCCCATGCGCTCGTATCGACCACGATCAGCAGATCCCGGTCGGCGAGATCGGCCGGCTTCACCCCGTCGGCCAACGATTCGATTTTTCTGTCCGGGTCGATCCACGTGAGGCCCGGAGGGGTGGCTTGGGCGTTGACGATCCGCACGTCCTTGCCGAGAGCCTCGAGGATGCCGGCCATGCCAAGCTCGCTCCCGAGAGCATCGCAGTCGGGGCGAACGTGGCTCGTAAGCACCACGCGTTGGGAATTCCTCAGGATCTCCAGCAGGCTGGCCCAGTCGAGTCGCATGTGGCTTCCAATTCGGTCGGGATGTGAACCTGGTCAGACAATGATCCGCGACGCACTAGCCAAAGAACCGACGATCGCCAGAGCCCGGGCCACATCGGCCGTGAGCTGGGCCTTGATCGCGTCGATCGAATCAAACCGCTGAGTGTCGCGCAGCCTCTCGATGAAGTCAACGTCGAGCGTGCTGCCATACAGCATGCCATTGTAGCCAATCAGGTGGGCTTCGATGCTGATGCGGGTCTCGCCGAAGGAGACATTCGGGCCGATGTGCACCGCGGCAGGATGGCACGCCCCGTCCGGCAGGGTCACGAGAGCGGCGTAGACGCCGGAAGCGGGCAGCAGCGTGGCAATCGCCGAGAGGTTGGCAGTGGGAAAGCCGATCGTGTTGCCACGCCTCGCTCCCTCCACCACCGTGCCGGTGAGCCGGTAGGGCGATGTCAGGAGCAGCGACGCCTGGCGGACGTCACCAGCGGAAACGAGCGATCGCAGCCTTGAACTCGACACCGGCAGGCCGTCAGCCATCACGGCTGGCACGGTCTCAAGCGCCACGCCATCGCGGTCGCAGAGTGCCTTCAGCAGATGAATATCGCCGGCACGGTTGGCGCCAAAGCGAAAGTCGCCCCCCTCCACGATGGCCCGGGCACGGAGCCGAGACCTCAGAATCTCGCCGTAAAACTGTTCCGCCGGCAGCGACACAAGCGGCCGATCTGTCGGCTGCACGAGCACGGCATCGATGCCCAGGGCGAGCAGGAGTTCCGCGCGGCGGGCGGTGGTCGTCAGCGGCGTGGGTGCCGCATCGGGCCGCAGCACCACCGCTGGGTGGGGATCGAATGTGAACGCGACGGCGGGCACGTCGAGCCGCCGGGCAGCGGCACACACCTGTCGGACGATCGCCGCATGGCCCAGATGAACGCCGTCGAAGTTGCCGACAGTCACGGCACAGGCCGATGACTCGGGCGTCCAACGACCGGTAGCGGCGACGACGACGGGAGGCGAGATGGGTAGCACTGACGGATGACGCGGGGGGAGGAACGAGAGGGGGGTGACGGAGTGATGGAAACGAGGAAGTGTAGCGTAAAGGACTCGGGTAGACCGCGAGTTCCGCTGCAGCGGCAGCAGGTCTCGATGTATGATTGGCCCGTACCCCCTGCGAGGACTCTTCATGGCCGCTCCAACGACCGACGACAAGCAGACAGACAAACAGATTTTCCTGTCGGCCGATCTGGCCTGCCGTCTGGCCGCCATCGACATCGGCTCGAACAGCGTGCGACTGCTCGTGGCCGAGGCACTTCGGGGGGGTGCCTACCGGATCCTCGACGAGGAACGGGAGCCGACGCGGCTGGGGAAAAGCGCGTCTGCAAAGGGTCACCTCGACGACGAATCGATGGAACGAACGATCACCGCCCTGCGAACCTTCAAGCAGATCGCCGCCGGCTATCAAGCCACAAGCCTACGGACCATCGCGACCTGCGCCGTCCGTGAGGCCCGCAACGGCCCGGAATTCTGCCGTCGCGTCCGCGAGCAGGTGGGACTCGAAGTGGAGGTGATTTCCGGAGACCGGGAGGCCCGCCTCGCCTTTTCGAGCGTGCAGAATGCGTTTGATCTTTCGGGCAAGAACGCGATTGTCGCCGACATCGGCGGTGGCAGCACCGAGGTCGTATTCGCCACCGGCAACCTCATCGAATCGATCTTCTCAACACCACTCGGCGCCGTGCGGCTCACCGAACAGTTCGGACTCGGCGAAGGAGCGGCGTCGGAAACGTTTCAGAACTCCATAGCCAGGATGGAAGACGAGATCGCTCTGTGCCTCAAGAAGCGGACCGCGCGACCGCTGTTCGCGCCGCACTTTCTCGTCGGGTGCGGCGGCACGTTCACCACGCTCGCCGAGCTGATGATGGCCTCGAAGAAGGAGGTCGATATCCCGGTCGCCGGCTACAAGGTCTCCCACGCGGAGGTGCGGCACCTGCTCGACCGGCTCTTGAAAATGCCGCTGCGTGCGCGGCGGAGCATGGCTGGCATGACGCCCGACCGGGCTGACATCATCCTCGCGGGCCTGTCGATCGTCGATGCCCTCATGAAACGGTTTCGTGTGAACACGCTCATGATCCACACCAGGGGCGTCCGTGACGGCCTGGTGCGGGAGATGATCGACGACGCGGTGGGGATGACGGTCGACGACCCCGCCCACCGCGATGCGGCCATCGAGCGACTGGCCGCTGCCTGTTCGGGTGAACTGGGGCACGGACGGACAGTGGCATTGTTGGCCGGCCGCATCTTCGACCAACTCGCCGCGCCGCTCAACCTGATGGCGGGAGACAGGCATCTCCTCGAATGCGCCGCCCGGCTGCAGGACGTCGGATACGTGATCAACTACGACCAGCATCACAAACACAGCTACCACCTGATCCGCAACAGCCGCCTGCCCGGCATCCGGGCCCACGACCTGGAACTCATCGCGAATGTCGCGCGGTACCATCGCGGCGCGCATCCCAAGCGGAAACACGAAAACCTGGCCCGGCTCTCGCCTGAGGACCAGCGACGTGTGCAGCAGATGGCAGCGATCCTCCGGCTTGCCGGAGGCTTGGACCGGAGCCGGTCGCAGCAGGTTCGCGATGTGCGGGTGCGGCTGGAAAACGCACAGGTCTTCGTCGAGGTCGAGGCCGACCAGGAACCGCTTGTCGATATGTGGGGGGCCGAACGGAGGACCGACCTGTTTGAGAAGGTGTTCGGTCTGCCGATCACGATCCAATGGGCCGGCACCCACGCCGCCAGCCCGGCAGAGAACGCCAAGCAGGCCAGGCCGCGGCGCAAACGCCGCACCGATGACACCACATTGGGCGAGGACTGAATGTCGTCACCCGCATTGGTTCGCCGGCTTCGGCATGCTCGTCGCCGGCGGATTCTGCTACGGGAGGCTCTTGGACGAATCGTGAATCGCTCGTGAGTCGCAGAATTCACCGGACTCTTCGTGGGGGCGAGTTTTTAACTTGCCCCTCCGACCGGCTCCTCAAC
>Ga0164294_10002176_pt1 | contig 17866 bp, 10 predicted proteins | sample GEODES005metaG_FD_111479 | JGI IMG/M metagenome (GOLD analysis project Ga0164294, IMG submission 111479) | Oligotrophic lake water microbial communities from Sparkling Lake, Wisconsin, USA - GEODES005 metaG | ecosystem: Environmental > Aquatic > Freshwater > Lake | place: USA: Sparkling Lake...
CCATGACAGGTCCATTAACTATCAACAGCACAACAAACCCCGCATTAATAGTTGGTGATGGCAATACTGGTTTTATAAAAATTGGTGATGGTACATTCTCTAAAACAGCTGGTTCAGGATGGGTTTTAGATAATCTGAGAGTGAGTGGAGGCAATTGGCAAAACGGTATAACATTTCAAACTGGCGGCGTTAACGCTGGTCTTTGGTCTGCAGGTACTGGTATCCTTAGTTTCTCAAACAATATAACAGAATCAATGCGCTTAGATGCATCTGGTAACCTTGGCATCGGTACCACAGCACCTGCAGCAAGACTAACTGTTTTTGGTAATATTAGTGGTAATGGAATTGTTACAGTTTTAGGTGGCAACAGCAATCAATGGAATACTGCTTACACCAATCTAGTTAATAATAGTGGTGCATATCTTTCTGGGTTTAATGCATTTAATTCTTCTGCCATTGCTGTAGCATCTGCATCATGGAATAGCAATTACACCACCACAAATTTAAATAGTGCCAGTTGGTCTGGTGCATACACCTCTTTCAATGCCAACAGTAGTTTCTATGATGCAGCTGTGAATGAATTATTCACCTATGTAATAACTGAATCTGGAGATGAATTTATCACTGAAGACAGTCTGTTGATGGTGGACAGCAACATTGCTGGTTATCCTGCTTGGAATTCCACAACAGAAACAGTTGTGAATCTTAGTGCAAACTGGGGCAGAAGCTCAGTCACAACATCCTTGAGCTTTGGCAGTATATCGGCCAGGGGGTACACAGACCAATATATAACTCTGCATGGTGCATCTGTTGGAGATGCTGTGTTTGTTACATGCACTAGTGTGAACCGAACAACAGACCCTTATGATGTGAATCTGTTTTTTGATTGCTTGGTTTCTTCTGCAAATATAATCACCATAAGAGCACACAACCCTACAGATAACCTCATAAACAACACATTTCCCTATGATTATAGGGTGATTTTGTTTAAATAATACAACTGGAACACCGCATTTGAATAAATAAATAACTAATATGGCTCTGGTACAACGTAAATTCACTGATTTGCCAGGAGCATCTGCATTGGGTGCATCTGATATTATACCCATAGTCACTTCGCCGACAAATGTTAACAAAAAGATTACCGGTCAAGTTCTTATAGACAGTCTCACCACTTCTTCTTTACCGCCCTTAACTACCTACTTGGTTGACAATAATTTAATTGTAGATGCTAGTATCTTAAATCCAGACAATTTCATTAAACCAATACAAAATGATGCTGTGGAGCGTATCCGAGTAGCCAACCCAGAATCATTAATTGATACGGATTTTGAATATTCTCTGCAATCATCCAAATGGGAAACATTGCAACTCATAAACAATACCCCTTCAACGTTTACTCGCTCCAATGAACCCAGTTTCACTAGCGAACAGATAAAAACTATTACTAAAACTACCGAACCCACAGTTCTAATCAATACATCATCTTCCTCCTCTGTTTATGATGATCCTCGTGCCACGCGCAATGGCCCCCTAACAGCAGGATGGACCGCTTTATATGAAGGTGGGTTACAGGATGTGTATGACAATTACGGCAATTTTATCGAAACTATAGACAGCGTAATGAATTATTACGAACATCTTCTTATAAATACTGGTTATAGTACAACATATTTTGGCACTTCTTACCCTACCATAGTTTTTGGTGGAGGCAGGGCAGGTGTTGGCTTTACTCAAGGGTATTATTATTACGGCGTCCATACTAATGTTCAATTCTCAGGTGCCACCAACCTGGGCATATGGGTTACTAGCGCTGGTGTATCAGCCTCTCCTTCAGGGTCACTACCAGTATGGTCCATTAAGCGTGTGTACACAAGAACTGAAAATCTAAATACTGCAAATGAAAGAAAAGTATATTTGGTTTACGGTTTTGAAGGAAACGTTACAGATTTCTACTACAATGATCCTGTACCCAACAGATACAATAATTATGGTTATGAGAATGCAAAATATATAATTTATGTTTACAGATTCAACTTAAACAAAATAGAATTGCAAACGTTGTCTGGGTCTGGCCCCGGTGGAAATAGGTTTGTTTTAGCGCAGTATCCATACTCCCCTACAGTTGCTATAGCTGTGAATTATCCCGAATCTTCATACTCTCCATATGATCTAAACAGATTGTATAGCTGTTCAACAGTTTTAACACAAAATAACTTAAGAATAGAGACCAACGTAACACCTGCTCCCTTATTGTCGGCAGGAAGCCCCATTGTATTGAGAGAAACCACGGACCCGGCTAATGTAGATGGTAGTGGTATTGTCACAAGAATTGTCACCCAGGGCACCGCAGGCACTAGTACTCCAGCAGCTTTTATAGTATCAATGCCTCGTGTTGGCTCGGATAGTCTTTCTATTGCACCCTCTGGCTACAAAACACAATATACAACCATCTACACTGGAGGGTTTTACACAGGCGCTGAAATTCCTATCACCTCTCTGTCAGGCCTGTCAGGCACAACAACTATTAGAGCTACTACACTAACTCCAAAGAAATTTTTTGTTAATCAACCAATTTATCTTGTGTCCACACAAAGCTCTACAGATACACAATTTGGTGCTTTCACCATTAACTCTGTTAATTCAGAAGACTCCTCATTTACATATTCCAATACTAATGCTCTCACTGCATACGCGCAAAATACTAATTTATTTTCCGCAGCTGCCAGATTGTATGTCAGGCCAAGCGGAGTCGCGTTACACAGAAGCGCTGATGGTGGGGTACAAATTAATCCAGGCGATTTTGCTCCTTACACTCAAATCATAAGACAGACTAGAAAATATTTTAGATATCAATCTGGAAAAAGTATATTGTTTAGTACCGGGTTATTATTTAAACCTAGTTACGACATTCAGAACATTACAGTGTCTACTTCGTTGTTTAATCCCATATCATTTCCTTTCTATACTGCCTCTATCATCACAGAGCAAGATCATGGGTTTACCGGTCAAAGTGATTATACAACAGGGACACGTATCAAAATTTCTGGTTTAGAAGTACTTTTAAATCCTAACCCTTACAACGGTATCTATAATGTTGGATCTGTTTTAAACAATAAAACCTTTACTGTTAATATACCAGTCTCAAGTTTAGATACAGCGCCTGTTGATCTATCTCCTGGGGGATTAGGTAAGATAGAAGCACAAAACTGGTTTGATTGCGTGGTTAGATCGGGCATGTTTGATGAACAAAATGGAATATTTTTTCAATATGATGGTCAAAATTTTTCAATTGGCAAAAGAGATAGTACTTTAAATTTATTGGGGACTGTTAGCCCTGTAGCTAACAATTCAATTATTTCTGGCACTGGCACCAAATTTATAACACAATTAGATGCAGGGGATTATGTTGTTATAAAGGGAATGAGCTACAAAGTAGACAGAGTTATTAGCGATAATTCTATTCAAATCTCTCCAGATTATAGAGGACCAAGTACTTCTTTTGTAAAAATGGCTAAAACAACAGAACGCTTAGTCAATCAAACAGATTTCAATCTGGATAAACTAGATGGAACAGGTCCCTCTGGTTACGTGATCGATCTTAGCAAGATGCAGATGATCTACTTTGATTACAGTTGGTATGGTGCAGGCAGAATACGGTGGGGTATGAGAGCCACCAATGGTGATATTATATATTGTCATGAAATGCCCAACAACAATGTGAACACAGAGGCATACATGCGATCGGGCAATTTACCTGCACGGTTTGAAATATTAACTTTACCGAAAAGAGGTATTCTATATCAAGCTAATAATATGGAGGTACAGTATAATTCCAGTTCTCAAGTGACTCCAGTGACTGCAACCCTCAAGAGATCAACTGACTTTATTAATTATTATAACCTAGTACCACCTGTAAGCTCGGTAATAACCCCGTCAACTACCACCACATTCACTGTAACCAGTAACAATATAGATACATTTTATGATTATAAATTATTTAATTCTAGCGGAATAGACCTACCTACAGATAATTTTGCCCTCTCCAGTTCAAATCTATTTAGAATCAATTCTTTAACCAATATTCCCTTATCTGGCAAGCTTAATATTATTAATGAAGATCTTAATTATTCAGTATTAAATTCTTCTAATACCCCTGTAGAAAATAAATTAATACGAGTATCCAGAAACATAGGAAATGTTCCTACAATCTCAAAGATTAATATTGGGAGGCGCAATGCTTTGTCTGTTAATCAAAATTGTGCCCCCGCCTTGTCGCATTGGGGCACGTCTGTCATTATGGATGGTAGGTTTGATATGGATAAATCATATCTATTTACAGCCATCAACAGAAACACTGTGACTGTTGGAACAACAGTAGATGTGCCTCTAATATCTGTAAGATTAGCTCCCAGTGTGGATACAGGTCTTGTTGGAGGCTTAGGTGTAAGAAACTTAATTAACCGATCGTTTCTTTCTCTTAAAAATCTAGGTATTATCACCAACAACACTCTAAACATTACTGTTAAATTGAACTGTATGACCACATTATTTGATACATTATCTAATTTTCAAAATGTTGGGACAGGCAGTATAGCCCAGTATATAGATCATTCCGTTGTAGGAATAACACCTGTTCCAATTGGAGGAGATACTATTTTAAGCTTTTATGCAAATGAACAGTCAACTGGTAGATTTCAAGTAACACCCGTTGACATTGATAGTATTAGAGAGTTAAGCAACTCTATTCTCGGAGGCAGTAATAATTACCCAGATGGTCCTGACGTTCTTACTATACTTGCAAGAGCTAATACTGCATCATCAACTGTTCGAGGTAGAGTATCTTGGACTGAGGCACAAGGATGAGCTTCCCCTACAATTCCCAAGATATTGGAAATAGAATTTTTAAACCTGATCAATCAGATGCGGTTGAACGGCTGAGGGTCAGTAATCCCCAATCATTAATTGATACTGATTTTGAATATAGTTTGCAAGCTTCCAAATGGGAGACTCTGGAATTGATGAATAATATTCCTTCGTTTTACAGTAAAACAGATGATCCTTTATTTCTTCCTGATCAAATAATAGGACTATCCGGTACAAATACAATAGCTGTTTCAGTTTCAACTGTGCCTGCAGTTTTGAGCAATTGGCCGGACCCAAGATCTACTAGAACTGGCCCCCTTACCGCTGGGTGGACTGTCGTAGTAGAAGCATATCCTTTTCAGTCTATAAATTCATCTTGTTTAGGGAGCTACAGAAGGATCGATTCAACTTGGCCAATAACTGTAAATGGGGTCAATCAGACTAGAATAGGGGTTCATGGAGGAGGTGCCATCACAATTGGTCCACTAGTGGATGAAGATACTAGTGAAAATTGGAACGCAGTAACCGGTGTGTTGTCTGGATCTGTTTTATGGCTTAACCCTGGATCTACTGGTCGCCCAGGGTACGCATCCGGTCCATCTGTAAATGTTTACTCTTCTTCTGCATATGCAAAAAGGCAACAAGCAACAGCTCCGCTCACCGAATTTAACTACTACTCCCGTTTATATAATGATGTCTTAACTATAATAAACGATGGGAGCCTTACAATTACAGACGAGATGTGTAGTGTGGATTATGTTTACCCCCTACATACATCACTCAGACGCGCTTATACTAGACTTTTAGATGCAGGGCTGGCCAATGAAAGACGTGTAATCCATGTCTTCTCCTCTGGTCCTGGCATATCCTATTGGTCAAGTACGGATTTTAGAGCTAATAGTGGGGTTGCAGTTAACAATTATATAGCACAAAACGATTTGTGGGGAAAAGAGCCCAGCTGGAAAGTTGTTGAAATTTATAGAAATCAACCCCGCATTGACATTACAACAATAAAAGGCACTTCAGGACTTGAGTCTTGGACGGAATCGAACAGCGGGCCAGTGTTAAATCGCTCCATGTTTACAAAATTTGGAGTAACTTTTGGCACAGAAATTCTATATAATGAGGGCAATCATTCCACAGCAACCAGTGAATTGCAGGGAAGTGCAAAGATAGTAAATTACGGTGGTGTAAAAGCTGGTGGTGGAGTGGTATTGAGGGTCTCCAACACATCCACCCCATCACTTATTGTGGGACAGCCTATTGTCATAGATAATTCTGCAGAAAATATCTTGGATGGCACTGCTCTAGTTGTAGGGCTGTCTTCAAATCCCAAGTTTACAGATTATACAATTATTCCTAGAAAAAAATTCGTAACTACCACGGGCAGATCATACAATACAGTAAATACTAACATATACGCCGGCGGTATATATACAAATTCTCCTCTCTCCTTTTCAACTATCGCCCCTACACCAGGTACAGATATAGTTACAGTCACAACCCCCACAGCTCATAACATGTTTATTGGGCAACCCTTCTTTGTTGTGGATCCAACTAAATTTGATTTTGATCTATACCCATGGATTGGAGGGTTTACAGTAGATCAAATAACTAGTTCAACTACCTTTACTTACAAAACTAACACCGCTGTTTCCCCAGAAACTAGTAATTTTAGTGACTTGGGTACAGTAAGAATTTATGTTCGTCCGGAAGGTTTAGCGCGCCACCGTTCTACAGATGGTGGGGTACAAATTAATACTGGTAATAATTCACCATACTCACAAGTTATAAGACAAACAAGAAACTATTTTAGATATCAATCTGGAAAAAGTATATTGTTTAGTACTGGGTTATTATTTAAACCACTTTATGATGTTGATACTTTCTCAGTTAATTCAACTCAATATGTTCAACAACAAAGTCCATTCATTACGCTGACCATAAGAACTGAACAACCACACGGGTTTTCAACAAGTGCATTTCTTGAAGGCCCCAACATCAGGACATCAGGGTTCAGGGTAAGATCTGGTGTCAATAGATACAATGATGAATTTAAAGTCAGTGGTATTAATGACGATTATACGTTTACCGTAAATATTCCAGTATCTAGTTCATTCTCTAATTTATATGACTCCCCTGCCTATGTGCCACCTGGTGATCTTACACCTGGTGGTAATCCTAAAGTAGAAGTTAGAAGCTGGAATGATTGTGTCGTTAGGTCGGGTATGTTTGATGAACAGAATGGAATATTTTTTGAATGCGATGGGCGACAACTTAGTGTAGGGTTAAGAACCAGTACTTTAAATTTAGCTGGCACTGTTTCAGTTACTAAGGACAGTACTACAGTGACCGGGACAAACACAAAATTTTTATCTCAATTGCAACAAAGAGATTACGTAATTATCAGAGGCATGAGTTATGTAGTAACCCAGGTTTTAAGTGATAATATAATCACAATATCACCAAAATATTCCGGAATAACTAACAGTGGGTTAAGAATAGCTAAAACAACAGAACGCTTAGTCAATCAAACAGATTTCAATCTGGATAAACTAGACGGGACAGGTCCTTCTGGATATACTATTGATCTCAACAAGATGCAGATGATCTACTTTGATTACAGTTGGTATGGTGCAGGCAGAATACGGTGGGGTGTGAGAACCACCAATGGTGACATTGTCTTTTGCCATGAAATGCCCAACAACAATGTGAACACAGAGGCATACATGCGATCGGGCAATTTGCCTGCACGATTTGAAATATTTAACAAACCTCAAATAGGAAAAATATTACAAGGTAGCAGCGTCAAAGTTTCTGCTGGCAATACATTAAATACACTAAGTGCTATTTCAGTTGTTATCAAGAAAGGGCCCACACCTCAAGGTCCTTTTAGCAATTTTAGCCCCCCAATTTCTGGTAGTATTTTATACCAAAATATTGAAAGCAGCACAGGTTATATTTTCAATCTGGATAATTATTCTCTACAGAATACCGGCAATATAAAGGGCGGGTTCAGATCATCAGCGAGGCTTAATGAAGCCACCCAAGTAAATCAGTTTAATCAAAATTATGGTAGATCTATGTTTACACCTTTGTGTAAATATGGAACTTCTAGCGTTATAATATCTGCGGGTAAAAGTGCTGGTGGACTTGACGCCTATCCTAGCAATATATACAAACCAGCTTTAGTAGTGGGAGGAGGGGGATTCCCCTTTACTTCACCTATACAGGATTTCTGCGTTGAAGGATGGTATTACCTGCGTTCTCTTCGAGCATGGGATTTTAGATCACAGTTTGGTGGCTTTGAGTCACAGGCAAACCCACCATTATTTGGCTGTGTCCCTAGCCAAGGTGGGCCTGCTGATTATGAAAATCAAGGATGGTCAGTGAGAGTTAAAAGAAATTTAAGCAAAGCACCTGGCACTTCTGGCCAAATAATTGCAAACTTTGGGTCGCCAAATGCTTTCAGCGGAACCACACCTCTGACATCAAGCACCATGTGCTTTACCATCAGCACATGGCACCATGTGGCGTTTCAAAGATATCAAGGAATGTGCAAAGTTTTTGTTGATGGTGTTCCAGTACTATCCGCTTTTGAAAACTCACCGTATATGGTTAGCCGCCAGATCATACATGGAGGAATTGTAGATGGGTTCTACAACTACGGCTATGAAGACGATGGCAGGTTTGTTCCTATCTATTATGCTCCTATAGCTTCTCATGTTGCTATGCAGGGGTTAAGAGGGGTTTTCGGATCAATTGTTTATGACCCCAACGGCTTCACTCCTCCAATAACTGGTCTTACCACAGGAACATATGCAGCATCAACATTTTTTGTAGAAACAACTATAAACCGCGATATAATGGAAAACGAAAACAATTACTACAAAGCATTTACAATTCCAAATAATGTTGTTCCTATTGTGAGGGAGGTTCCTTCAGTTCAAACTCTCACACCAACAGCTTCTACTATTTTAGTCAGTCCCTCAGCCTCCTTCTTCTTACCTAATTCAGGCACAATTCTAATGGGTCAAGAATATATTAACTATACAAAACTTGCAACTAAATCCACTGGAGAACAGATGTTGAAGCTGATCAACAGAAATATAGGGGGACTACCGGCTGTTCCACAAAATAGCCTATACGATGGCAATACATATACAGATATTACATCTATTAACAACAATGTATCGCCGGCGCTTTCTCACTGGGGCACATCTGTTATAATGGATGGTGAGTTTACTCAAGATAAATCTTACCTGTTCACTGCATCCATGTCTGCTTTTGTTGTAGCACAAAACACAACTCAGGAGTATCCTTTAATTTCCATTCGGCTTGCACCAAGCGCTGATTATGGCATCGGTGCTAGTACTGGTGTTAGAAGTTTAATTAACAGATCAATTATCACATTAAATGATATTCAGGTTGTAACAAGACAAGCAAATAATATTATAGTAAAGCTAAATTGCGAATCGCCTTTATGGACCCAGTCTTCTAGGTGGTCGCCAGCAGGAAACGGCAGTATCGGTCAATATATGGATCATTCACTAAATGTTGGTGCGATTTCTGGTGGCGTAGTTGTAGCAGGATTTTTCTCCGGGGAGCAAGACCCAGGTAGAAACCAGGTCACTGATACTAACATAAATATTATTAGAACTTTGGGCAATTCAATCTTAGGTGGAGATGGAGTTTTCCCTGACGGGCCCGATATTCTTACAGTTTTTGCAAGACCATTTGTCAGTAGTCCCACCAACAGAACTCTCGCCAAGGTAAGCTGGCTAGAAGCTCAAGGCTAATGATATTCACATGTCATTTTGATTTTTTTAATAATCATTACAGACAACATCTTCTACAAAAATTTGTTTCAACCTACCCTGACTGCAAGGTAGCCGCATATGAAGACAAAGATAATATTATATTCATAAAAGAAAACCTTTTAAATAATATCATAAGGGAACATATTGATAACATAGATTATGTGTTCTGGGTAGACTATGATGTGGAGTTTCAGGATAAAAATTGGTATATTAACACCATGGAAAAGTTTGAGCAAGGGTATGATGTTGTGCAGCCTTTTAGTGTCAGTTTTCATGAAAATGTACACGGTATTTTGGAAAGAAAAGAACCTGGGTTTGTATATGCAAAGCAAACACTGCCTTCAGCCGGGGGTCACTGTGGTTTTGCCTGGGCAATGACAAAGAAAGCTTTTTTACATATAAACGGATTATACGAATATAACATTTTTGGATCTGGTGATAGTCTCATGGCTAGGTGCTTTGTACAGCAGCCCATACCTAATTATTTGGAAGCTAAAAAAATGGATAAAAAGCTACCATATTTTCCCTTCTCTGAAGGACATTGGACAACTATACAAAATTATTACAATAAATGCAAAGATATGAAAGTAGGAGCTACTGACGGCACACTTGTCCACAAATACCATGGTGAATTATGGCGACGATACTATGCCAATAGATATAAATTTTACGAAGACAATAATTTTGATCCTCAAACCATGTTGTATCGGGAAAATAATATTTTAAAGATTAAACCAGAATATCAAAAGCTAACAGATGATTGTAAGAAGTTTCTCAATTTTAAGGAAAAACTACAATGATAGGCATTATATTAAATACCGATTACCACTATGCAACAGGCCTATCTCTATACAGTACATTAGAGAGAATGATGTTAACCCCTGTTTTTTATATACATAATAATTATGATAGATTCAATTTTAAGGGCTTTTGCAAATCTTTTGGTTTAAGAATATTACCAAATGTCGAATTTGATACAGCTTTTGTTGTTACAGCTAGAGAAAAAAATATTGTGCCAAATTTTCATGATAAAAATTTAAAACATAAAAAATTAATTTTTGTAAATCATGAACCTAGTACCTGTAATGACATAACTAAGAAGTTTTTTCCATCTTGTTCATTTATATCAAACTGGTCATATGAACAAAAATACAGTAACAATTTTTTTTATCAAGTAGAGCTTCCTTTCAAAATAAACTCTATTAAAGAGAATACTGCAGGTATAATATGTAATTTTAAATATAACAACAACTATAATGTAGAACTAATACAACAGTTAACCGGTACACTTTCACTACCAATAAAACTAATCGGTCAAGAAAGTAGTAATGTAATAAAGGACAAGTGCTCTGTTGTAGCAAATCCTCTATTTGAAGACTTATTTCTAAGTATTTCAAAGCAAAAATATTTGATATTACCTTACAAAAATGATGATTATGTTGATAGAAAAATGAGCGAAACGTTTCATCACAGCCTTGCTTTTGAAATACCTTTAATTTGTTTGCCAAAATATAAAGAAAATTATCCGGTAAATTTTATTCCGATAGACGACCATGTGATTAAAAATATAGAAAACTTTAATATGTCATTCTTTGTAGAGCAAGCTAGACATTTTAAAGCACAGGCTGCTACACATAATGAAAATATTATTCAACAGCATTTAAAGTTGTAGTAAATATTGCTTTTTAATATCAGAATAGTTTACAAAAATACTGCTAAGAGGTCTTGTTTCATTTTTTATTGTTGAAGGTAGATAATCATCATTGTCAACATCTATAAATTTTAAAATATTATTAGTCTCTTTTAAGATTGAAGTATATTCTTGCTTTATATGTGGTAAATTATATTTTTGTAGGAAATATAAAATATAATAAGCAGATTTTGTTATATTATGCACATGCCGGTCTACAGAAGTAGAATTATATTCTAAATGAATCTTATTTTTTAAATTTTTTGATTCTATGTTATCTATATGGGTATTAGTTAATCTTGATATTTCTGTTGAGCAGTAGTGTTCTAACAAGTTTTCTCTATATAAAAAGATTACCTTGGAAGGCATAATATGACTTAATAGATTAAATTTATTCAAATGCATAATATCTTCACCAGTAACTGTGTATAGGTATTTTTTATCTGGGGTTAATTTTTTTAATAAATCTACTTGGCGAAAAACCTCATTTTCATATTTTTCTTTTTTTAGGTCTTGTCTTAAATTTATATAATCTCTATAAATCTCTCCTTCAACAACTATATCTTTATCCTGTTTTAATATTGACCGCAGCATAGTCGACCCACACCGTCTAATAATGGCTAGCATTATTATATTAGAACACATAAGTATAATTTAATGAATTGTTTGGAGATATCTACTGTGGCAGGGTGCAGCATAAAGTGCACCTATTGCCCACAAGATACTCTTATCTCTCAATACAAGTCGTCGATAAAAAAACTATCACTTGATAATTTTATAACAATCATTGACAAACTACCAGACAACATCAAAATACACTTTACCGGCTTCTCAGAACCTTTATTTAATTCGGAGTGTCATGAGATGATAAATGTTGCTAAAAAAAAGAAATTATACACAAAGATTTCTACTACCTTATACAAAGCAAATAAAGAAAATATAAACTGCTTGGTAGGTAACAGGAGAGTTTTAGATAAAATAATATTGCATCTGCCAGCTAATGATAACAATATGAATATCATAATTGATGAACATTACATTTCTAATGTGTTAAGTGTAAGTAGGGTGCTCTTGCCTACAGATAATATAGTTATTTTTGGTAAAAAAATACATCCTTCTCTGGAAAACGCCATAGCTTCATCCAGAGCCAAAGTTAATTTTCTCAGCTTGGATTATATGAACTGGAACAGCAGAGCAGGCAATTTAAACTATGAAAAAAAAATTGATTTAAAGCATTTTGAAAAAATTAAATGTTCAAAAAATAGAACTACACAGAATATATTACTTCCCAATGGTGATGTTTATCTCTGTTGTATGGATTGGAAATTAGAGCATAAAATGGGAAATCTCTTAGAAAATAGCTATACAGACATAGTACAATCGGATGCTTATAAATTTATTCATAATGCTTTAAGCAACAACAAATCAAATACTCTATGTTGGAGGTGTGAATATGCTGTACCACAATAATCAGTCAGTTATTAGAAGCATTAAAAACGATAGTTTCGGGATTAATTTCGTAATCAATACAACCTGCAATCAACGCTGTACGTACTGCCACCCAAATTATTACAAAGGCCCTTGGCCAGGCATAATACCAGAAACTTATATAAATTTTTTTAAAAATCTTTGTGCTGATAACCCTATTATCCAGGCAATGCCTCAAAGAAAGATTACTATCACAGGTGGCGAACCCAGCTTCTATAAAGGAGTAGAAGATGTTATTAAATGCTTAAAGTCTTTAAATTTTCTAGTTGCCATGAACACCAACTTGGGGAATAATATGGATTTTTGGGAAAGAGTATCTGATGATATGGATGTATTGTACCCTAGTTTTCATCCTAGATATGCAAATATAGAGCGATTCGAACAGATAATAAATATTTTTCTAAGAAAAAATAAGTTTGTTGAACTGCACATTTTAATGGACCCACAGCATTGGGACGCTGCAATTGCTGCATCTAATCATTTCTTTCATCATGAAAAAATTACAGTCAACCACAAAGGAGTACTAGACATTAATAATCTTAAAAAACATTTTATTAATGAATATACTCCAGAACAACTTGCTTTTATACAGGCAAACCCCTCAAACAAAAGGTTTGCTGTGGAGACAGATAGAATTGAGGTGGAATGGATGAATGGAGACAAAACAAAATATGATGCACAGGAGATCCTATCTAATAATTATCATAATTTTAATAGAATATTCTGCAATGCAGGTAAAAATGCCCTTAATATAAAGGAAAGTGGTTCAGTTCATGGGGCATGTTGTGGAGAGAGATATTTTGGAAATTTATATGAAACGCCAGATTTAAGAATAAAGCTAAGAGAGAGACCAGTACAGTGTATCAAAAAGGCATGCCCACACATTTTTGATATGAAGATTGAAAAATCGTACACTATTTGAGTGAAGGCCAGTCTTTTATGGTCATTTGCCTACAGTCTCTGTAATTAATATTTTCTATCTTAAAATTATTAACAGATATATATTGTTGTAATTTCTCTATACCTTGTATACATTCACGGTTATTAAGCTTATAGTGAAAACCATAATCAAAAATTCTTTGATTTATCCATGGGTCAAAGGAAACATCTCTACCATCAAAACGTAGTAAATTTAATACCTTATAATGTTCTTCATTATCAAGCAAAATAGCACCACCTCTGCCTAAGTCTAGAGGTTTACCTTCCCCAAAACTCAAGCAAATATAGCTTCCCGGTATGTACATATTAGGTGTAAATTGTCTCGCACTATCCCATACATTAGTATTATGAAATCTGTACATGCCTGACCATCTCTCTGGAAATAAATGAAAAGGTATTTTTAAATTTTTTAATAACATTAAAATACCCATATATGTATAGGATGTAAATTTTACTGATGAGGGATTTAATATTCTAAAACATAACTCTAATGCATGAGTACAACAGCACGTAGTTATGACATATGGGGCGCCTGTGAATTGAGAAAGTTTTTCTTCAAAAACAAATATATCTTTAAATTTCATGTGATTAAAATCTTATCTCTGAATTGTAAAAACTGATTTAGCCCATAGTTATTTGTGATTAATTCTCTGTATTCAACAGAATTATACTGAGAATTTAAATGGGCTTGAATGCCTGCTAATGAGCCATATGTAAACTCATTAAACATGTTGCCCGGATAATTGCGAATAATGGGCTTTATGCCCTTGGCCAACGCTTCAAGCACACAGTTTGGCAATCCTTCTGATATGGATGTGGTCAGTAGATAATTCTTATCATTCAAAAAATTATTCATCTTCTCTTGACTGTCAATATCTTCATATATAAACACATTTTTCAATCCATAATTAGTAATAAAATCTAAATACAGCTGCTTCATTGGGCCGTTGGATACTGCACAATGAAATTGGTAATCTTTATAGTATTGTGCCACTTCCACAATATAGTCTGGTGCTTTTCTATCCTTGAATTCACCAACCCATGCAATCTTGCTACCGTGTTCTCTCTGTTCATATGACCAAATATCTTCATTTATATAATTTTTTTCTATGTCTGAATCTATTCCATAGTTTAATTTGAGTTTATTTTGCAGAAAACCATTAAGTGTGTACACTTTAAAAAACTTGTGCTTGCTTTGCATTATTAGATTTGCTGGGACGTCATAAAGTTCGTGCCTTCTGAAAAAGATTATGTTCTTACCAACACCATGAGAGTTAGTCATGTACTGCAGGCTCATGCGGTCTGCAAATAAAAATATTTTGTTGGAACTGGGTGACATGCTCAGCATTTGATCCCTATCACAAGGGTTAACAAGTCTTGCATCAAAATAATTCTTAAACAATTCTCTATAGAAGTGTTTGTAGGGTGAGATTATATAATCTATTTTCATGCAAATGGTAATATATTTTCATAATAATTAGCTTAATCCATACAATCTGCTACTGCTGAGGATCCGAGCTATGCGGAATTATTATTGATACTAGGCAAAAGCTGCTGTAAAAGCGCTTGTGAGGGTGGTGAATGTCTGTGTGACTGGATTGTATTTCTTGAATGCAATGGTGTCTATGTAAGCATTGTACCCATCATCCACATTGATGAATGTGCCTGCATGCACAAACACATCCACGGTGTTTTCACCTTGGAAGAAAGCACCATATGATATGGGCAGAATGGTTTCCACAGCACTCAATGCTGCAACCAGAATGGCATCTGTGGCTATCTTCATTCTCTGACCATAAGTGCCACCTTGCACAGGTGCTGCTGCTGTGAGTGCATTGCGTGTGGTTCGGTTGGAAAACAGGGCATTCACCAGAGTGAATTGTTGAAAATCATTGATGGTAAATTCTGCACTTGGAAAGGTGGGTGGTGTGGCACTCAGTGTGCCAACAATTCTGGCCTGTGCTGCATTAACAGCACCACAAGTTTGAGACAAATTGCCTTGTTGACCTCTGCGCTTCATGAATCCCACTTGACCACTCTGAGTGATGCCAATGTGTGGATGCACATAAATGAACAGTGCACCAGGGGTGGTCACATGGCTCATCCATGCAAACAAGCCCACAATGCCCGGGAAGGGATAACCACCAATGCCACCGGCAAAAAATGGTCCAGAAAATTGTTGCAAAGATGTGGGGTATTGACCAAATGTGTTGTTGGGGAAAATGGGAGCATTCTTATCATCTGAACATATGCAAGCTGCTGTGACCACATCACCTGGTGCATATCCACATACACTCTGTATGAATGTGGCACATCTTGCACCAACAATTTCTGCCAAGACTGCATTTGGGTATGTCTGTTTCACAGTGGTTGTGTAAGCTGTTTGATTTGGAGCTGTATAAGTAGTGAACACAGGAAGATAGTAGGTGCCACCGTTTATTACCACAGGAATCCCGGTCATGCCTTGCACGAGAGTCAAGTTTGTTGTGTAAGTGGATCCAATGTTACTGTTGGTTGCAGAAGGCAAGGCACATGTGGTGTCAATTAAATTGATAAAATCATTTGAGTCAGGTGTATCTCCACCTGCAAATGCATCCTTCAAAGTGGATACTGGTATAATGGCCATATGTATTATTTATATATTTTGACTAGCTTAATACAAAAAAAGAGGCCCGAAGGCCTCTCTTTCTACCAGGACATACTGGAAATTTTGTACTACCGTTGAGTTCGGCTTAGAAGTACACAGATTGTGTACCAGGCGTGAACGCTTGACCGAGACCGCTCAACAAGATGGTATGATAATACAAGTTAGCGCCAAAGATGTTATCAACAACACCGTAGCGGGTCAAAAGACCAACACGGGGGCTGAAGTCATTGGGGCCAATTGTACGTTGTACCATAACCGGGATGTACGGGCAGTAGATGATACCAGTGTCATAAAACTCTGGTCCCTTGTAGCCCAATAGGGCGTACTCTACGCGCGTACCACGCAATCCACCCTCATATTGGGCTTCTGTGCGTGTATCACGGTATACGTTGAAACGACCACCTAGGTTACCAACCTTAGCTACGCCAACAGGTTGAGTGTTGACATTGCCTTGGACCGGCACCCATTGAAACTCAGGAAGCATCTCGAGAATCGCGCAAACGCGAGGTGTTGCAACTATAAAGTTGGCAGCACCACGGCGATTACGAACTGCGATTCTGTTAGCCTCGATGATCAAACGTTGGTAGAAGTCGCGATTGCGCTCTACTAACCAGCGACCATCCGCGGAAGCAGGAGACCATACAGAATAACCTGTACCGAATCCAGCATTCAGCGAAACTTGGATCATACGAACAATCATTTCACGATCGATTTCGGCCTGCAACTCATACGACATAGCGTTGGTGAGTTCGGTATCAATATCGATGCCATTCATGTTCTTAAGATCTTGTTCGAGTTCCACAGACCAGCGTGCAGCAAGTCTACGGGTACCAGCTTCGACGGCCGTTTTTTCAAACGATACTTCGATCTGAGGGATTTTGCCCGTCAATTCGAAGTTAGCAAGGACCTGAGCAACGCCCTGATCTGCCCCAATTGAGGGGAAGAGAGAGGCTGCTATGCCTGTGCCACCGGAGAGTTTAGTGCTCGATGTGCCCGTGTAACGGGTATCGAGGTATTGGTATCCAAGTTCTTTGTTTGCAGCGGATTTTTGAGGTTCGCCAAGAGGGTCGCCAGCATTAATGCCAGAACCGTCGACGCCATCATTACCCAGCTGGTTTGCAGAATACTTATAACGTAAAGCAAAGGCAAGACCTACTGGTCCGCCCATGGGCTGTACGCCTACAATTTCATTGGTGATTAGCTCGGGGAACGTTCTACGAATCATCGGGATGAGTATCTTGGGCAAGCGAGAATCGCCTGTGGCATACCAGTCACCCTGGGGTGAGGCATTACCAAAAGCGCCACCTTGGCCACCCATTCCAGCGGGGCTATAGGCGCCGCCAAAGACGGATCCTGTGCCACCTGCGACGTTCGCCTCGCTGATACACCAAGACTCTTGGTTTTCCAAGAGCATAG
>Ga0164294_10002177_pt1 | contig 17862 bp, 12 predicted proteins | sample GEODES005metaG_FD_111479 | JGI IMG/M metagenome (GOLD analysis project Ga0164294, IMG submission 111479) | Oligotrophic lake water microbial communities from Sparkling Lake, Wisconsin, USA - GEODES005 metaG | ecosystem: Environmental > Aquatic > Freshwater > Lake | place: USA: Sparkling Lake...
ACAGCCAGGCCGAGGCCGAGGGTGATCGTGAGCCACTTCTTCCGATCATCCCGCGCCCATTGGGTCGCCTCGCCGCGGCCGATGAGGGCGCTGGCGAGGTAAAAGAGCGCGAAGGCAAAAAGAATCTTTGCGCCCATGAAGGCATGGTAGCCGTGGGCCTTCATCCACATCCGGCCGTTGCCCCCCCAGGCCTCGGAGTTGGCCCGATTGATCAACAGCAGGTAGTTGGCAAGCCCGGTGAGGAGGAGGATCGCGATCGATCCCATCACCCACTTCATCCACGACCGGCGGATGCCGTCATGCACGCGGCGGCGGGAATCCTCGTCGAGGTCCTCGAGCGCTGGCAGGAGGGCAAACCGCGAGAAGATCAGGCCACCCAGGGCGGTGATCGCCGCGAGAAGGTGGCTCCAGCGGAGGAGGAGGCCGAGGGGTTCCTGGAATTGCTCGAGGATCTGCATGGGGGCGGGCTCTCCCGGGGCCGGGGATGTGCGGCCGGTGAAGGATCAGGGGGGGCGGTGGATTCCGTCGATGCCCGGTGGCGGCTCGGAAGAATCCCCGGCAGAATCGTACCGCGGCGGCACCGAGCGAGGAAGCCACGGCGCCTACCGCCGGAGCCCATCGATGGACGAAATGATTCTCCCTGGCCACTCGCCGCACGACCGCTGGATGCGGATGGCCCTCGACGAGGCCCGGGTGGCGGAATCGGAGGACGAGGTTCCGGTGGGCGCGATCGTCGTGGCTGCCGGCCGCGTCGTGGCGGCGGCCCACAACCAGCGTGAGCAACTTGCCGATCCCACCGCCCACGCCGAGATGATCGCGCTGACGCAGGCCGCTGCGGCCCTCGGCTCCTGGCGGCTGGAGGGGTGCACGCTCTACGTCACCCTCGAGCCCTGTCCGATGTGCGCCGGGGCAATCCTCCAAGCCAGGGTGCCGATCGTCGTCTGGGGCGCACCCGACCCGAAGGCTGGGGCAGTGGAATCGCTCTACCGGCTCTTCGAGGATCCCCGCCTCAACCACCGCGTCGATCATGTCGGCCGGGTGATGGCCGACGACTGCGGCCGGATCCTCAGCGACTTCTTCAGGCGGAAGCGATTGAAGCCCGGCTGAGGCGCGCGGTGGCAACGAAGCACCTTCGCTCGGCGCTGCAGCGAGGGGTCGCCCGTGCTCCGCGAGCCGGCGTAGCCGACAAGCACAGCCCCGGAGGGCGGAGCGCAGGCGGGTCCGAGTGAGCGGAGGCCACGATGGCCGCAGCGAACGTCCGGCGACGGGGCATGGGCGACCCCGAAGCCACGCTTGGGCCAGAAGCTTCCGAGTCAGACCGTGCGGCCCGTCAGCTCCGCTCGCCGATCGGGGCGAAGTCGCGGAGTTTCTCGCCGGTGTAGACCTGCCGCGGGCGACAAATCTTCTTCGTCGGCGAGTGGTGCATCTCGATCCAGTGGGCGATCCAGCCGGGGAGGCGACCCATTGCGAAGAGCACCGTGAACATCTGCACCGGGATTCCCATCGCCCGGTAGATCACGCCGGAGTAGAAGTCGACGTTCGGATACAGCTTCCGCTCGACGAAGTATTCGTCGGCCAAGGCCACTTCCTCGAGCTGCTGGGCGATGTCGAAGATCGGATCGTGGCGGGCGATCTTCGCCAGAAGGCGGTCGCATGTGGCTTTGATGAGGCGGGCCCGCGGGTCGTAATTCTTGTAGACGCGGTGGCCGAATCCCATCAGGCGGAAGCCCGAATCCTTCTTCTTGGCCAGGTCGACGTATTTCTTCACATTCCCGCCGTCGGCACCGATCTTCTCGAGCATTTCCACGCACGCCTGGTTGGCACCGCCGTGGAGCGGTCCCCAGAGGGCGGAGATGCCGGCAGAGATGCTCGCGAACAGATTCGCGTCGCTCGAGCCGACCATCCGCACCGTCGAGGTCGAGCAGTTTTGCTCGTGGTCGGCATGGACGATGAGGAGCATGTCGAGGGCGTCAGCGAAGTCGGGGTCGACGTGGTATTCCTCGCACGGCACCGCGAACATCATCTGGAGAAAGTTCTCGCAGTACGACAGGTCGTTGCGCGGGTAGATGAGCGGCTGGCCGATCGACTTCTTGTGGGCATAGGCGGCGATCGTCGGCAGCTTCGCCATGAGGCGATGGACACTCACCTCCACCTGCCGCGGATCGCGGACGTCAAGCGAGTCTTGGTAGAAGGTAGAGAGCGCGCCGACGACGCTTCCCAGCGTGGCCATCGGGTGCGCGTCGCGGGGGAAGCCCCCGTAGAACGCCCGCATGTCCTCGTGGATCATCGTGTGGTGGCAGAGCGACGTGCGGAAGGCGTCGAGCTCGTCGGCGTTGGGGAGCTTGCCGTAGATCAGAAGGTAGCTGACCTCGACGAAGTCGCACTTCTCGGCGAGGACCTCGATCGGGTAGCCGCGGTAGCGGAGGATCCCCTGCTCGCCGTCGAGGAACGTGATCGAGCTCGTCGTCGATCCGGTGTTGACGAAGCCCTCGTCGAGGGTGATCGCACCGGTCTGGCCGCGGAGCTTCGAGATGTCGAGGGCCCGTTCGTTTTCGGTCCCCACGATCACCGGAAGCTCGAACGACTTGCCGTCGAGTTCGAGCCGCGCCGTCCCGTCGAGCTTCGTGCCTTCCCAGACGGGGGCGGCGGGCACGGTGGCGGGCTTCGGGGCGGAAGAGCTCATGGATGGGGTTTCCAACAGAGGCGGCAGAAGAGGCACAGCCGCGGAGCACGGGAGGAGGGATTGCGAGGCCAGTTTATCCCGCGGAGGGGACGGCGGCAATCAGCGACGACCCGCGGCCGGGCGGAGAAACGCCGGCCTTCATGCCTCCCGTTCGGTGCTCCGAGACGGTCGTGCGGATGGTGCCGGGTGGGTGGGCCGAAGCTGCCGTCGGCGGGGGGCCTTGAGTCAGCGTGATCGGCTCGCGCCGGCCGACGTCTTGGTGCCGGAGGCGGTCTGCACACCGTTGCCCGAGTCGTCGTCGAAGATCGTCCACACTGGAGTCCGATCCCGGAGCTTGGAGAGGTAGTCGTCCATCTCCTTCTTGCGGCGTTCGAGGATGAGTTGGTCCTTGATCGCCACCTGGGCCTCGATGAAGGGCGTCCGGCCGGCATCGACGCGCTCCACGACGCGGACGATGTGGAGGGCTTTGCCATCCTCGAGGATTGCACTGAGCTGCCCGGTGGGGAGCGTGAAGATTGCCTCGTCGATCGCCTTCGAGACGAGGCTACCCTTCGTGGTCCAGTCGAACTGCCCGCCGCTCGAGGCGGTCGGCCCCTCCGAGCGCTCCTTGGCCACGTCGGCGAACGACCGCCCCTCGAGAACGTCGTTGCCCATCTCCGCGAGCTGGTTCCAGGCCTCTTGCCTGGTGCGCGTTGGGCCGAACTTCACCGTCAGTTGCTCGAAGCGCGCCTTCGAGGGATAGTCGTACTCAGCGAGTCGGGCCTGATAGCAGGCGATCATCTCGGCGTGCGGAATCTCGGCGTCGGAGTTCACCTTCTGCTGGACCCACTGCTGGGCCAGGGCCCGCTCGAAGAACATCTTCCTGACGCGGTCGATCGACTGGCCGCGCGACCGGAGTTGGGCCTCGTACTCGGCTGCCGAATTGAGGCCGGCCGCCTTGACCATCTGCGGGAGTTGTTGGGAGTCGAAAGCCTCGTTGACCTTCTTCTCGATCTCGGGGAGCCGATCTTCGGGGATCGTTCGGCAGGCATCGACGAACACGATCAGCGAATCGACATGCTGCGGCAGGACCTGCTTGCAGATCTGGACTTTCAGCTCGCGCACCTGCTCCGGCTTCATGCCCGGGGTGACCTTCGCCAGCCACTCCAGCGCCGTCGGCGTGAGGAGATCCCCTTCGAGCACCACCTCGGGGCCGACGCGGGCGACGACCTTCGTGTTGCCGAGTGATTCCGCACCGGGCACCGGCGGGCCATCGTCGACCGTCTCCTCGAACGACGCCTGGATGACCCCTGTCGATTCTTCGGCCTCGACCGGCTCGTCGTCGACACCCTCGAGGGGCTCGCCGGGGATCGTGCGGATGGTCGAGAGAACGTGGTTGTCGCCGGTCGGGCCACCGGGCTTGAGGCCTGGCCAGGACTTCGGCCGCGTCACCGGCCGCGGGATGTGCGGGGTTAGGTTTGTCGTCGTGGTCGACGTCGGCGACGGGCCATTGGTCATCGTCATCGGGGCCTGCGTGGCCCCGTCCGATTGCTGATCGAATTGCTGGGCGATCCGTTGCCCAAAAGCCTCGGGTTCGCAGGCCGCCGCGGCAACGAGCGTAAGCACCACCGCCAACGGGACGGCAAGGCGGGTTTGGCGGTCGGGACCGATCGGCGGCATGTCGTCCTCCGGCCACCGTGGGAGCGGTGGCCCTACGAGCCCCCCCGGCTCCGCTTGATACGGGCCGCGAGGGGTTGCCGCGGTGCAGGCGGCGGGGAAGGGGGCGGTACGGGTTTGTCGGACTGGGGCTCTTTGAGGCGCGGAGTGTTAGAAGGCTTCGTCTCCCGCCGCAAGACCACACCCAGTGCGGCGATCAGACTCTCCGGATTGGCGAGAACGGAGGGGTCGAGGGGAAGATAGGCAGTGCGATCGTCGACCAGCCGCAGCCGCCCCGCGGCCCCACGCCCCGTTTCCTTGATCGCCTTCATCCGCCGCAGGTCGTGGTGGCGGATCACCACCATCCCCGCCTCGCGGCCGATCGAATCGACCCCCGAGGCCTGGGCGGCGACGCGGAGGCGTGCTCGGGCCAGAAGCCTCCCGACCGCATCGGGAGCGGGGCCGAAGCGGTCGGCCAATTCTGCGGCCAGATCGTCGACATGGCTATCGTTGGTCGCCCGGGAGAGACGCCTGTAGATGTCGATCTTGGCCCGCAGATCGGCGACGTACTCGCGGGGGAGGAAGGCGTCGCCGGGGAGATCGAGGGTGACTTGGGGGGGATCGGCGGAGGGGATCCGCTTCATCCCGCGGACGGCTTGCTCGAGGAGGCGGCAGTAGAGCTCGTAGCCGACGGTGGCGATGTGGCCGCTCTGCTGGGTGCCGAGGAGGTTGCCGGCGCCGCGGATCTCGAGATCGCGCATCGCCAGCGAGAATCCCGCCCCCATGCTCGAGAATTCCTGGATCGCGCGGAGGCGGCGCGCGGCGGTGGGGGTGAGCCGGGCCGACTCGTCGACGAGCATGTAGCAGTAGGCGCGATGGTGGGAGCGGCCGACGCGGCCGCGGAGCTGGTGGAGATCGGCGAGGCCGTAGTGATCGGCCTCGTCGACGAAGATCGTGTTGGCGTTGGGGATGTCGAGCCCACTCTCGATGATCGTCGTCGCCAGGAGGATCTGCGTCCGCCCCTTGATGAAGTCGATCATCACGTCCTCGAGCTCGGTCTCCGAGAGCCGGCCGTGGCCGATCCCGATCGAGGCGTCGGGAACGAGCTGCTGGATCCGGTGGGACACGAGGTGGATGTCGTGGATCCGGTTGTGGACGAAGAACACCTGGCCGCCGCGGGCCAGCTCGCGATCGATCGCATGGCGGATCATCGCCGGATCCCACCTCGACACGCGCGTCTCCACGGCCAGTCGATTCGACGGCGGCGTCGCCAGGCTGGAGATGTCGCGAATCCCGAGCATCGACATGTGGAGCGTGCGCGGGATCGGCGTCGCCGTCATCGTCAGCACGTCGATGCTCGCCCGCAGGGCCTTGAGCCGCTCCTTGACGTCGACGCCGAACCGCTGCTCCTCGTCAACGACCAAGAGCCCGAGGTTGTGGAAGTGGATGTCGGATTGGGCGATCCGATGGGTGCCGATGACGACGTCGACGGTGCCCCGGGCGAGCCCCTCGAGCGTCTCCCGCTCCTCAGCCGGCGAACAAAATCGCGACAGCGATCGGACGGTGAAAGGGAATTCCGAAAACCGGGCAGCGAAGCTCCGCCGGTGCTGCTCGCACAGCACGGTGGTGGGGACGAGGACGGCCACCTGATGGCCCGCTTCGACCGCCTTGAACGCCGCCCGCATCGCCATCTCGGTCTTCCCGAAGCCGACGTCGCCGCACAGCAGCCGGTCCATCGGGCGGGCCCGTTCCATGTCGGCCCTGATCGCGTCGGCCGCCGTCCTCTGATCCGGGGTGGGATCGAACGGGAAGGCGTCGGCGAACTGCCGTTGCCAGGTGGTGTCGGGGGGGAAAGCGATGCCGGGGCGGCTCTCCCGCTTGGCTTGCAGCTCGATCATGTCGGCCGCCATGTCGGCGATCGCCTCACGGACCGCCTGCTTCTGCTTCTCCCACAGCTTGCCCCCGACCTTGGCGAGCTTCGGCGCGAGCTTGCCACCGCCGACGTACTTCTGCACCAGCTCGATGGCGGAGGCGGGGACGTAGATCCTCGTCGCCTCGGCGAACTCGAGGTCGAGATATTCCTCCGTCCGCCCCTCCTTCTCGAGCAGCCTCAAGCCCTTGTAGCGACCGATGCCGTGGGCGACATGGACGACGTAATCTCCCTCGTGGAGATCGAGGAACGTGTCGATTGTCCGCGACAGGCGCTGCCGAGGGGCCCGCGCCGTCACGTCTTCGCGGCGAAAGAGCTCGGCGCTCGAGACGAGGACGAGCTTCTCAGGCACGAGGCGGAAGCCGCCGGAGAGGTGGCCGCGGGCGAAGTGGAGGCGGCCGCTGCGGGCCGGCGCACTCGCGGCGAGGAGTTCGGAAAGCCGCGCCTCCTCCGCCTCCGACGGGCAGACGACCCACACCTCCTGATCGCGGCCCACCGTCTCCAGTTCATCACGAACACGATCGAGCACGCCGGTGAATCGCTCGACGCTTTCCACCGAGAGATTCGCGCTCGCCTCTAGGCTCGACGGGGCGACCGCCGCGAGCGTCGCTGACGGGAAGCGATAGATCCTCCGGAAAACGTCCTCCGGCTCGGAGAGCCCGACATCGGCACCGAGACGCTCGAACGTCCGCCGTGCCTCGTCGGCGAGTTCGCCGGGCTCCACGAGCGCCCACCACGATCCGGCCGGCACGATGTCGGCCAGTTGCGTCCGCCGCTCCGGAGCGGCGGACGGAGGGGGCGACGTGCTCCCCTTCGCGCGGCCGCGCTTGCCGGTCGGCGCTGGGGTGGGCGCGGCCGGTGCCGGCCGGGGCTTGGCGGAGAGCGCGGTGACGTCGATGGCGTCGAGGGTGGCCACGCTCCGTTGGGAGACGATGTCGAAGGTTCGCAGCGATTCGACCTCGTCGCCGTCGAGTTCGAGGCGGACGGGACGATCCCAGTCGAGCGCGAACAGATCGACGATCCCGCCGCGGCGGGCGAACGTCCCCGGGGCTTCGAGGGCGTCGACGGCCCGCCATCCCCGGGAGCCGAGCCAATCGGCAAACTCCTGCGGGTCGAGCTTCCCCCCCACCTCGAGCCGGCGGGTGCTGGCCTCGATCTCGCGCGGATCGGCGAGCGGGGGAAGGAGGGCCTGGATCGAAGTGACGACGATCGCAGGGCGGTCGCCACCTGCCATCGTGAGCCGTTTGACGAGGAGGAGCCGGCCGGCGGTGGCCGGGTCCTCGGCGACGTCATCCTCCCCGACGGCGAAGCTCTCGAGCGCCGGTAGATGGGCGACGGGGAGATCTGTGAACAGAGCGAGATCGTCGACGAACCGTTCGGCATCCACCGCATGCGGGAGGACGACGACAAGGATCCGCTCGTCGCCAAGCTCGCGCGCCAACGCCGCGGCCGCGAGCGCAGAACTCGAGCCCCAGGTTCCGCCGATCGTAGCGCCGTGTCCCTCTTCGAGACTGCTGACGACGTCGGCGAACCCGCTGTGCGAGCGCAAGAGTGCGGCCAGCCCTGCGAGCCGCGAAGACGACCCGGGATCGGGCGGCCGGGAAGAAGGGGACGGAGTCACGCTGAAAGTGTAGCAGGGCGCCGCCGGGGGCCGGAGGCGTCACACGCCCCACCCGCAGCCGGGAGCGCTCCTTGACGCTGTCGCCGATGCGGCGGCCCGTGATTGGCGCCGTGCAGGGCGGTCGATTGACCGTGCCGCCCGCCGCTGGTTCAATCCGGTCGGCAAGAGGCGGAGGACCGCCTTGCCGAAGGTCGACATTCCGGGCGGAAGGGAAGGAGCTCGCAGGCGTGACCAGGCACATCTTCGTGACCGGCGGGGTCGTCAGTTCGCTCGGCAAGGGGCTCACGAGCGCGTCGATCGGCATGCTCCTCGAGGCCCGCGGCCTCAAGGTGCGGATGCAGAAGCTCGACCCGTACATCAACGTCGATCCGGGGACGATGAGCCCCTATCAGCACGGCGAGGTCTACGTCCTCGACGACGGCAGCGAGACCGATCTCGACCTCGGCCATTACGAGCGCTTCACCTCGACGCCGCTGACGCGCGAGTGCAACTACACCACCGGGCAGATCTATCTCTCGGTGATCAACAAGGAACGGCGCGGGGAGTTTCTCGGCAAGACCGTCCAGGTGATCCCCCACATCACCAACGAGATCAAGCAAAAGGTGCTTGATCTGGGCTCCCCCGACACCGACATCGTGATCACCGAGATCGGCGGCACGGTGGGCGACATCGAGAGCCTCCCGTTCCTCGAGGCGATCCGGCAGATCCCGCTGACGGCCGGGCGGGAGAACTGCATGTTCATCCACCTCACGCTCGTCCCCTATCTGAAGGCCGCCGGCGAGCTGAAGACCAAGCCGACGCAGCACTCTGTCGGCATCCTCCGCCAGATCGGCATCCAGCCCGACGTCCTCGTCTGCCGCACCGAGCGCGGCCTCGACGTTTCCGACCGGGAGAAGATCGCGCTGTTTTGCAATGTTCCGCTCGAGGCGGTGATCGAGGAGCGCGACAAGGATTTCTCGATCTACGAGGTGCCGCTCTCACTCCAGTCGAACCGCATCGACGACCTCGTCCTGCGGCGGTTCGGGATCCAGGCTCCCCCGGCCGATCTCGATGCCTGGCACGACATCCTCCACCGGCTCCGCAATCCGGAGCACGAGGTGTCGATAGCGCTCGTGGGGAAGTACGCCGAGCACCGCGACGCCTACAAGAGCATCTACGAGGCCCTCGACCATGGCGGCATCGCCCGCCACACGCAGGTGCGTGTCCAGGCGATCAACAGCGAGGACATCGAGCGCGAGGGGGCCGAGCGGCTCCTGGCCGGGTTTGACGGGCTCGTCGTCCCCGGTGGCTTCGGCGAGCGGGGGATCGAAGGGAAGGTAGAGGCGATCGGTTTTGCCCGGGCGCGGAAGCTCCCGTTCCTCGGGATCTGTTTGGGGATGCAGTGCGCCGTCATCGACGCGGCGCGGAATCTTGCCGGGCTGGCCGACGCCCACTCCACCGAGTTTGCCCGCAATACGCCCCATCCCGTCATCTGCCTCATGGATGAGCAGCAGGGGGTGGAAGCGAAGGGGGGAACGATGCGGCTCGGCGCCCAGACGGCCGTCCTCGCCGAGGGATCGAAGTCGGCGGCGGCGTACGGCACGACCCGGATCAGTGAGCGCCACCGTCACCGTTACGAGTTCAACGAGCGCTACCGGCGCCAACTCGAGGAGGCCGGCCTGGCGATCGCCGGGACGAGCCCCGACGGCTCGCTCGTGGAAATCGTCGAGCTTGTCGATCATCCTTGGTTCGTGGCGGTACAGTTCCACCCCGAGTTTAAAAGCAAGCCAACCGCCGCCCACCCGCTCTTCTCCGGCCTGATCGCTGCCGCGGTGGAGCGGCATGCCGGCAGCGCCTGGGCGACCGGCAACAGCTGAGCGTCAGTTCGCCTTCCCTGAGTTCTTGCCCGTTTCTTCCCCTAGCCGTTTCTTCCCCGAGGAGGTTCCGATGTCCGACGATGCACGGTCGTCCCGCGAGGATGAAGAGGGTCTGTCTGAAGGGCCGGGGGGCGCGCCGCCGGCCACGTTTGAGTTCCTCGTCCACACCCTCTTCACCCAGGCGCTGATGGCCCTGGGGCGGATTCCGAATCCGATCACGAAGCAGTCGGTGACGAATCTCGCTACGGCCAAGCACTTCGTTGGCATGCTCGCGATGCTCGAGGAGAAGACGAAGGGCAACATCGACCGGGACGACCGCCGGCTGCTCGACGAGGCCCAGCATCAACTCCGCGTCCTCGTTCTTCAGGCGACCGGCTCCGATCCCGGCAAGGCGGGGCGGGCATGAGCCTCCGCACCGCGGTTCTCGTCGCGTCGCTCCTGTTGGCAACGCTCCAGCTCTCAGCGCGGCTGGCGACGGCCGAGCCCGGGGCGTCGGCCAAGGTCGACCTCGGCCGGCACGACGATCGGGTGACGGTGACGATCGATGGCGCGGAGTTCACGAGTTACCGCTTCACCGGGCATGACAAACCGATCCTCTTTCCGCTCCGCGCTCCCGGCGGCATCCCCCTGACGCGATCGTGGCCGATCGAGAAGGGGGTGGCGGGGGAGCCAGAGGATCATCCCCACCACGAATCGCTCTGGTTTACCCACGGCAGCGTCAACGGCCTCGACTTCTGGGCGCCGCGGGCGCATAGCGCCGGCCCCGACGGGCCGATTCCCCATGTGGAACATGTCTCGATCGACCGCTGCGAGAGCGGGGAGACGGCGATCCTCGAGACGACGAGCCGATGGGTCGATGCTGACAGCAAGCCGGTGCTCACCGAGCATCGGACGATGGTCTTCGCAGCAGATGAGACCGCGCGGTCGATCGACGTCACGCTCAAACTCGTCGCCGACTCGAGTACTGTGACCTTCGGCGACACCAAGGAAGGGAGCTTCGCCCTCCGTGTCCGCCCGCAGCTCCAGCCGAAGGACTCCAACGGCTCCCAGGGAGCCAGCGGCAGGCTCGTCAATTCCGAGGGGCTCGTCGACGCTGCGGCGTGGGGGAAGCGGGCCCGGTGGGTCGACTACTCCGGCACCGTCGACGGCAAGGCTTACGGGATCGCGATGCTCGACCATCCGTTGAATCTCCGCCATCCGACTTGGTGGCATGCCCGCGAATACGGCCTCTCGGGGGCCAATCCTTTCGGGATCCACGACTTCGCCGGCGAGCCCGAGGAAGCCGGCAACTACACGATTCCCGAGGGCGAAACGCTCGTCCTCCGCTATCTCGTCGTGTTCCATGCAGGGGATGCCGAGGAGGCGGGGATCGACCGCCGCTGGAAGCTTTGGACGGAGGAGAAGAGCCGATGACAGCCAAGTTGCTCGACGGCAAGGCCCTCGCCGGGCGGATCGAGGACTCGCTCCGCGACGAAGTGACGACGTTTTCGCGGATGGCGGGGCGCGTGCCGCGGCTGGTCGTGGTGCTCGTCGGCGAGATGGCGGCGAGCGCCTCCTATGTGAAGAGCAAGGCGAGCGCGGCGGCGCGGGTGGGGATCGAGGCGGACGTGGTGCGCGTGCCGGCGACGGCCGACACCGAGGCGCTCGTGGAGCTTGTCGGGGCCCTCGCCCGCGACGAGCAGGGGCCGGCCGACGGCATCCTCGTGCAACTGCCCCTGCCGGGGCATGTCGACACGCAGCGGGTTCTCGATGCGGTGCCTGCCGACCGCGACGTCGACGGATTCCATCCTGAGAATGCCGGTCTCCTCTCGCAGGGGCGCCCCCGGTTCGTGCCCTGTACGGCAGCGGGCGTGCAGCGGATGCTCATCGACGCCGGAGTCGAGACGGCAGGCAAGCACGCCGTCATCATCGGCCGCAGCGACATCGTCGGAAAGCCGCTGGCGCTGCTCCTTGCGTCGCGGGGCACTGGCGGCGATGCCACGGTGACGATCTGCCACAGCCGCTCGGAGAACCTCGCCGCGATCTGTCGCCAGGCCGACATCCTCGTTGCGGCTGTCGGCAAGCCGGGGCTCGTCACGGCCGACATGGTGAAGCCGGGGGCGGCCGTGATCGACGTCGGGATCAACCGGATCGCCGATCCTGCGGCGAAGGGGGGGAGCAGGCTGGTTGGGGATGTTGACTTCGCCCCGGTGGCCGAGGTGGCAGGGGCCATCTCGCCCGTTCCCGGCGGCGTCGGGCCGCTGACGGTGGCCATGCTTCTGGCCAACACGCTGTTGGCGGCTGAACTCCGGATCGGGCAGGGACCGCGGTAAAAATCCCCCGGTCAACCTCCCTTGAACCGACGGGCGGCGGGCACTACCTTCCCGCCCCGCAGAGCGTCGCTCGATTCGCCGGCTTGCCTGGCTTGCCGAGTTTCCGCCGCCTGCCCCGGAGGATCCCGCTGAATCGCGGTAACCCCTCCACCCCGTTTCTTCCGATCCCCAAGAGGCTGCTGGAGGACGTCGTGTCCAACCCAGGCAATGAAACCGTCGCCCCCAAGGGGCGATGGCATGACGGTGATTCAGTGGCAGCGCCGGGCCAGACCACGGCGCCCCTAGGGCCATCGTCGCGGGGATCAGGAAACAAACCGTCCATGGACTATTTCCTCCGTGCTCTTCGGGACGCCGCCAAGAGTTGGCCGCTCCTGCTGGCGTCGTTCCTCTGCTCGGCTGGCGTCGCCAGCCTGTGGGGGGCGAACATCGCCGCCCTCTTCCCGATCATCGAAGTCACGCTCAACGGCGACTCCCTGCAATCGTGGAACGGCCGGCGAATCGAAGACGCCCGGAAGCGGATCGAGATCAACAAGACCCAGGAGAAGGTGATCAACGAGCAACTCGCCGCCAATCTCCTCTCCCCAGACGAGGCCGGGAAGGCGCGGTCAACCCTCGACACCGTGCTCATGAGCAAGCGGGCCGACGAGGCACTCCTCTATTCCTCCGAGAAACTCGATCCCTGGCTCCACCGCTTCCTTCCCGCCGACCCGTTCACGACGGTGCTGTGGGTAGTGGCGTTCGTGGTCGCCAGTACGTTCCTCAAGCATGCCTTCCTGCTCGTCAGCACGCTCCTCGTGGCGTGGGTGGCGACGAACATCACCCGTGATATCCGCCTCAAGGTGTTCGACAAGGCGCTCGCCGTCGACCGGGCCCAGTTCATGCGGCACGGGTCGGCCGGCTTCATGGCCCAGGTCACTGGCACCTCCGAGATGCTCGCCAGCGGGATCACGAGCGTCTTCGGCGGCGCGGTCACCGAGCCGCTCAAGATCTTCGCCTGTTTGGCGGGGGCGTTCTGCATTTCTTGGCAACTGACGCTCGCCTGCCTCACGCTCGCCCCGGCCGTCGGCTTCATGATGGTGTGGCTCAACCGCCGGATTCGGGCGATTTCGAGGAACATCCTCACCAAGTCGCTCGGCTTCCACCATGTGCTCCTCGAAGCCTTCAACAATGTCCTCACCGTCCAGGCCTACACGATGGAGGAGTTCGAGCGGCAGCGCTTCCGCACGTGCACGAAGGACATGCTCAAAACGGGCATGAAGCACACCTTCTACTACGCTCTGGCCAATCCGATCACGGAAGTCCTCGGCATCGGCATGGTGGCGACGTCGATCGCCGTCGGGGCCTGGCTCGTCATCAACCAGCAGACGGAGATCTTCGGGATCACGATGTGCGAGCGGCCGATGACGGTGCCGGGCATCATGGTGTTCTTCGGGATGCTCATCGGTGCCAGCGACCCGGTCCGCAAGCTCTCCGGCGTGTTCACCGGGGTGAACGTCGGCATCGTCGGTGCCCAGGCGCTCTACCCGCTCCTCGACACCCCCTCGACGCTCCACGAATCCTCCACGCCGCGCTCGCTCCCCCGTCCGCACCGCGAGATCCGCCTCGAGCGTGTCTCCTTCAGTTACGACGGCATCGACACCGTCCTCGACGACGTGAGTGTCTCGATCAACTTCGGCGAGCGGGTGGCGATCGTCGGCCCCAACGGCGGCGGCAAGAGCACGCTGGTCAACCTCATCTGCCGGTTTTACGACCCGTCGAAGGGGCATGTCTTCATCGACGGCGTGCCGCTCACGGATGTGTCGCTTAAGGACCTCCGCAGCCGGATCGCCCTGGTGACGCAGCAGACAGAGCTGTTCAACGAGTCGATCCTCTACAACATCCGTTACGGCCGTTGGGAAGCCACCGAAGAGGAAATCTTCGAGGCGGCCAAGAAGGCCCACGCCCACGAGTTCATCAGCGATTTCCCCTCAGGCTACGCCACGATGGTGGGCCCCAACGGCTTCCGCCTCTCCGGTGGCCAGCGGCAGCGCATCGCCCTGGCGCGGGCCTTCCTCCGCAACGCCGAGATCCTCGTCCTCGACGAAGCCACCAGCCAGATCGACGTCGAGAGCGAACGGCTCATCCACGAGGCCCTCGCCCGATACGTCGAGAACCGGACGGTGATCATGATCACCCACCGGGCAAGCACGCTCGAACTCGCCGACTCGATCCTCCAGGTGGAGCACGGGAAGGTGACGAAGCGCCCGGCGAAGCAGGCCCTCGCCGCGGCGTGAGACGCACTGTCACAAAAGCGCATCACGCAACGCGCTGCAGCGAGGGGTCGCCCGTGCTCCGAGAGCCGGCGTAGCCGACAAGCGGAGCCATGGATGGCGGAGCGCAGGCGGGTCCGAGCGAACGGAGGCCCCGGAGGGCCGGAGTGAGCGTCCGGCGACGGGGCACGGGCGACCCCGAAGCCACGTGTGGCCCTGAGCCCCAGCAGCCGACTCCGAAGCCACGGTTGAGCCCCTACGCCTTCGCGGCGGCCAGCCGGGCCTTCCAGCGCGGCGCGTCCTTCGGCTCGAAGCGCGTGATCTCGAAGGTATCGCGGACGACCTCGCGGACGCGGCGCAGATCGACGCTCCCGTCGCGGGAGAGGAGCTGCACGAGGAGGTTACCGATCGCCGTCGCTTCCACTGGGCCGGCGAGGACGGGGCGGTCGGTGGCATCGGCGATCATCTGGCAGAGCATCCGGTTCTTCACGCCGCCGCCGACAACGTGGACGCGTCCGATCCGCCGGCCGACGAGGCCGTCGAGCTCGTCGAGCGTGTGGGCGATCGCCGCCGCCACGCTCTCGAGCGCCGTCCGTACCACCGCCGCGGTCGACTCGGGCACCGGCTGCCCCGTCGCCCGCGCCAGCGCCCGGATCGCCTCCGGCATGTCGGCCGGGGCGACGAGCGACGGATCGTTGGGATCGACGAGCGTCAGCAGGGGCGGGGCTTCGGCGGCCAGTTGCGTGAGCTGATCCCACGACCATTCCTTCCCCGCCCGCTGCCAGGCGGCCCGGCACTGCTGCACGAGCCACAGGCCGCAGACATTCTTCAGCAGCCGCGTCGTGCCACCGATGCCCCCTTCGTTGGTGAAGTTTTTCGCCCGGCAGGCCTCGGTCACCAGCGGCCGGTCGAGCTCAGCGCCCACGAGCGCCCAGGTGCCGAGGCTCACATAGCACCAATCGGGGCGGGCGCTGGGGGGCTCCTGGGCAGGCACGGCAGCGACGGCGCTGGCGGTGTCGTGTGTGCCGGGCACGATCACGCGCACGCCCGACAGGCCCGTCTCGGCGGCCACCTCTGGGCGGAGGGGCCCGAGGTCGGTGCCCGGCTCGACGATGGCCCCGAAGATCTTCTTCGGGAGCCCGAAGCGATCGAGCATTGGGAAGGCCCAGTCTCCCTTCTGCGGATCGAAGCACTGCGAGGTGGAAGCGTTGGTGCGTTCGTTGGAGGGGATCCCGGAGAGGAGCCAGTGGACGATGTCGGGGATCATGAGAATCCGGTCGGCGGCGGCGAGCACGCTCGACCCCGACTTCTGCATCGCCAGGAGCTGAAACAGCGAGTTGATCTCCATGAACTGCAGGCCAGTGGCGGCGAACATGTCGGCGCGCGACACCGTCTGCTCGGCAGCGGCGAGCATCCCCCGGGTGCGGGCGTCGCGGTAGCAGACGGGATTCGCGAGGAGCGTGCCGTCGGCGGCGAGGAAGGAGAAGTCGACGCCCCACGTATCGACGCCGACGCTCGACACGCTGCCGCCGTGCCGGGCCGCCGCCATCCGCAGGCCGGTCGTCACCTCCTGCCACAGGCGGACGAGATCCCAGACGAGCTGGCCGCCGAAGGCGACCGGGGCATTCTCGAAGCGGTGAATCTCCTCGAGCTCGAGGAGCCTGCCATCGAACGTCCCGGATACGACCCGGCCCCCCGAGGCACCGAGATCGACCGCCAGAGCCACGCTGCGTGCCATCGGATTGAGTCACTCCTGATTCGGAAGGGCCTGTGTTTCCGGCCCCGGATGTCGCGGGGAGACATTGTCAGGCTTTCCGGTCGCGGTGGCGAGTCCCGTGGCCCGTCCGGCGGCATCAGGCCCCTTGGAGCGGGCAAGACCGGTCGACTTTGCCCTCGCCGGAGCCAAGGGGGGGCTGTTCCGCCGCCCGCGTCGATAATCCGGAGCAGACTCTGCCTGGCATTCATGAGATATTTAAGCAACGATGGTAGGATTGACCGCCAAGGCAATATTTACGGCCTCCAGAGAGCCTTTTTCACCGTGAGCGGTCAGTTCTCCCCGCCGACGTTCTCCCCGGAGTCCCTGGCTGCCGCCAGTCGGGCGCTCGAGGGGCTTGAGCCACCGGAGATCATCCGTTGGGGGGTGGAGACGTTCGGTGATCGGCTGACGATGGCGACGGCCTTCGGGCCGGAGGGCTGCGCGATCATCCACTGGCTCGCCGCGATCGCCCCGAAGACGTTCGTCTTCAATCTCGAGACGGGCTACCAATTCCCCGAGACGCTCGAGCTCCGCGACCGGATCGCCAGGCGCTACGGGATCGAAGTCTCGCTCGAGCGGCCCGACACGACCGTCGAGGAGTATGAAAAGCTCCACGGTGGCCCGCTCCATGGCCGCGACCCCGACCGCTGCTGCGCCGATCGGAAGATCGCCGTCGTCCGTCGCGTCCTATCCCGGTTCGACGCCTGGATGAGCGGGATCCGCCGCGACCAGAGCCCCGACCGGGCCGCGGCCCCGATCGTGGGCTTCGACGCGAAGTTTGGCGTCGTGAAGATCTCGCCCCTTGCCAACTGGACGAAGGCCAAGATCTGGGACCTCATCCTCCGCGAAGACATTCCCTACAACCCGCTCCACGATCAGGGCTATGTGAGCATCGGCTGCGCTCCCTGCACCCGTCCGATCCAGCTCGGCGAAGACGAGCGGGCCGGTCGCTGGAGTGGCTCGGCGAAGACCGAGTGTGGCCTCCATTCCCGTTCCCACTGACGACTCCCATGCGCCTTTCCGCCAAAACCGAATATGCCGCGATCGCCGTGCTGGAGCTGGCGCGGAATTGGACATCGGACGAGCCGGTGCGGATCCGGTCGATCGCCGCGGCCCATGGGGTGCCTTCGCGGTTTCTCGTCCAGATCCTCCTCCAGCTCAAAGGAGCGGGCTTGGTGACGAGCACGCGTGGCGCGGCGGGGGGCTATCAGCTCGCCCGGGCACCTGAGGAGATCACGCTCGACGACGTCTTCCGGATCATCGAGGGGCCCGACGAGCTCGTCACGGCGGTGACGCAGGATCTGGCCGGGAAGTCACGGACCGTGTCGGTGCTCCTCGACGCGTGGCGGATGGTGGCGGGCACCGAGACGGAGGCCCTCAAGTCGGTGAGCTTTGCCGACCTCGTCGAACGCTCCCGCTTGGCGACTGATCCGATGTACTACATCTGACGGGCTTGCCGTCTGGGGCTTTTTCGAAGGCTCTTGCCTGGTCCGTGATGCGGACCGGACGCTTCATCGAAGCGGAGTTGTGCTCGGCCGCTGGTTGGCTTCGGGGTCGCCCGTGCCCCCGCGCCGGACGTTCGCTCTGGCCCTTCGGGCCGCCGCTCACTCGGACCCGCCTGCGCTTCGCCATCCATGGTTCCGCTTGTCGGCTACGCCGGCTTCGGGGGCACGGGCGACCCCTCGCGAGAAGCCCTTTGGTGATCCAGCGGAGGCGCGTTGATGAGTCATAAGCCCCGCTCGCGGTCGGCCTTGTAGTCGAAAGCCGGATCCCATTCGAGCTTGCCCATCAGATCCGCCACGCGGCGCTGTTCCCGCCGG
>Ga0164294_10002179_pt1 | contig 17856 bp, 17 predicted proteins | sample GEODES005metaG_FD_111479 | JGI IMG/M metagenome (GOLD analysis project Ga0164294, IMG submission 111479) | Oligotrophic lake water microbial communities from Sparkling Lake, Wisconsin, USA - GEODES005 metaG | ecosystem: Environmental > Aquatic > Freshwater > Lake | place: USA: Sparkling Lake...
CCCGGGAGACCTCCAGCGTGATTGGGGTGGCGATCCTCGCGGTCACGCTGGTGGCCCTGCTCTGGCGCCCTTGGGAAGGCGGTCCGCCGTCGCCCTCGGCTCCGACCTCGGCGCCCTCGTCGCTCACCAGCAGCGCGCCGCCGCCCACGGTTCCGGTGGATCCTCCGGCGCCGGTCGTCGTGACGCCGCCGCCCACGCCCGAGCCGGTTGACGTGCAGCCTGCCGCCGCGACGATGGTGGCCCCCACGCCCAAGGCTTCGCCGCCCCCGACCCCGGTGGTAGCCCCGAAGGCCAAGGAGCCGCCTCCCGCACCGGTGGTGGCCGCGAAAGTGAAGGAGCCGCCGCCCCCTGCGCCGGTGGTGGTCGCGAAGGCCAAGGAGCCGCCCCCCGCGCCGGTGGTTGCCCCGAAGGCGAAGGAGCCGCCCCCCGCGCCGGTGGTTGCCGCAAAGACGAAGGAGCCGCCCCCCGCGCCAGTCGTGGCCCCGAAGGCCAAAGAGCCGCCCCCCACCAGCGTCGCCGCCGTCGCCCCGCCCGTGGAAGCCGCAAAGACGAGCCCCGTCGGAACCTTCAAGGTCGGAGGCGACGCCCAAAGCGTTCGCCTGATCGGCCACGGAAAGAGCCTCGCCTCGGGAGAGGTGCCGGTCGGCAGCTACGAGATCAAGGTCGTCTACGAGCCCGGCTCCGAGCCCGTCACCGCCGGGCAGGTCACCGTGCTCGAAGGCCAGCAGGTGCTGGTGCGCTGTTCGGCCGCCTTCATGCGCTGCGACGTTCGCTGATCGCGCCGGCCGACCTGGACGTGGAAGAGGTGAGGGCAGGGCGTTAGGCCCGCGCCCCCGCCGGTTGACCGGCACACCCCGGAGCCCCCCATGTCTGTTGAGCGCACCCTCTCGATCATCAAGCCCGACGCCACCCGCAAGAACCTGATCGGCAAGATCGTCGCCCGCTTCGAGGCCGAAGGCCTGCGGATCGCCGGCCTGCGCAAGGTCCACCTCTCCAAGCGGGAGGCCGAAGGCTTCTACGCCGTCCACGCCGGCCGCGGCTTCTTCGACGAGCTCACCAGCTTCATGTCGAGCGGCCCCTGCGTCGTTCTGGTGCTCGAAGGCGACAACGCCGTCGCCCGCAACCGCGAGATCATGGGCGCCACCAACCCCGCCGCCGCCGCCCCCAACACCCTGCGCGCGCTCTACGCCGACAGCATCGGCGAGAACGCCGTCCACGGCTCGGACTCCGCCGAGAACGCCGCCACCGAGATCGCCTACTTCTTCGCCGCCACCCAGCTTCACTAGGCTCGGTGGGCCCAGGCCCACTCCCGGGGGCGCGGTCTGGGGTATCCTCCCCAGACCCGCCCCTGGAGGACCGATGGCCAACCGGCCGGCCCCTGCCAAGTCTGGAAGCGCTCCCCGTCAGATCCCCGAGAGCTACCACCTCTGCCTCTCGATCGGAAAGTCCCTCTGGGACGACCTCGTCGGATCGGCCCTCCCCGCCAAGATCAAAGACGGACAGTTTGATCTCGGCCGGCTGCTGCACCAGGGAGTGAAGCAGCTCCAGGTGAAGGAGAAGGTGGTCGCCCTCCTCGAAGACCGCCAGCCGCCCCCCGCCGTGATCGCCGCCAAGGACCGCGCCGCCAGCCTCTGGCGCAGCCGCCGCGGGCAGGTCTACTCGGTCATCGATCGCCTCGTGCACGTTGAGGGCGACTGGCGCGTGGAGATCGACAAAGAGGGCACCGAATTCCACTACGCCGAGCAGAAGATCGGCGTCGACGCGCACGTGAAGGCCGTCGCCAAGGGCAAGGCCTACCTGCTCGACCGCAACATGGAGTTCCCCTTCACCCTCGAGAAGCGCGTCGGGGCCGCCTGCTACATGGGCGACATCCGCTACGACAAGAACCTGCGGGCCGTCGTGGGCGATGTGATGGACCCGGCGCTCGACTTCGGCGACCACTTCATCTTCCGCCTGATGAACGAGGCCGCCGCCTATGTCCTCGCCCAGCAGGTGCACCGCTTCAACCCGGTGCCGATGCTGCGCAAAGAGCAGCTCGACGAGATGGTCGGCCCCGCGGGCGGCCCGCTCAAGCTCAAGATGGCCGTCGACGATGTCGCGCTCGACGTCACCCCCGAGTACGTCACCTTGAAGGTGCGCTTCGGCTTCACCACCCTCCAGCTCCCCGGCTAGCCCCATGCTGTGGAGACCCGGCTTCCTCAAGAAGAAAGAGCCCAGCCCCAACCGCCTGCCCGAGGGCCAGAAGCTGGTCAAGGGCTGGCCCGTCCTGCACGAGGGCGAAGAGCCCACCTTCGACCCCAGCAGCTGGCGCCTGCGCATCTGGGGCGAGGTGGAGCAGCCCGTGGAGCTCGACTGGGAGGCCTTCGGCGCCCTGCCGCGCCACGCCACCACCCAGGACTTTCACTGCGTGACCACCTGGAGCCGCTACGACAACCGCTGGGAAGGGGTGGCCATCGGCACCCTCCTCGGGCTCGCCCGGCCCCTGCCCAGCGCCCAGTTCGCGCTGCTGCACTGCTACGACGCCATCGGCTACACCACCAACCTGCCCTTTGGCGACCTCGCCCGCCCCGAGAACCTCGTCGCCACCCACCACGACGGGGCCCCCCTCAGCCGCAGCCACGGCGGCCCGGTGCGGATGGTGGTGCACCACCTCTTCGCCTGGAAGAGCGCCAAGTGGCTGTCTGGCATCCAGCTCCTCGCCGAGGATCAGCGCGGATACTGGGAGGAGCGCGGCTACCACAAGCGCGGCGACCCCTTCCTGGAGGAGCGCTACTCCTACCAGGAAGACGAGTAGGCCCTACTCTTCGGCCAGCAGCAGCTCGACCGGCTGGGGGCGCCAGGCGTCGGTGCCCCCCACCCGCAGGCGGGCCACCCCGGAGATGGCCGCCTCGGGCACCGGGCCCCAGAAGCGGGAGTCCAAGGCGCCGTCGCGATCTTCGGCCAGCAGGTACCAGTGGCCCTCGGGCACCGTCACCACCCCCGGGGTCGACCACTGGGCCTTCAGATCCCGGCGCATCCGCGGCAGGAAGTGGTTCTCGCGGGCCGGCGGCTTGCTCCAGATGACCTCCTGGACCACCTTGTGCTCGCCCGCCTCGCCCATCTCCTGCTGGCGCATGCGCTTGCCGTTGATGCGCAGCGAGCCGTCTTCCCACTCCACCTTGTCGCCGGCCCCCGCCACCGCCCGCCGCAGCACCGTCCGCGCCGGATCGAGGGGATCGGCCACCGTCACCACATCGGCCTTGCGCACCCGCATCGGCAAAATCCACACCCGATCGCCCGGCTGCAGGCTCCAGCTCATCTCTTCGTCGGTGACGGTGCGCATCGGCAGCAGGGCCCCGAGCGCCAGCGCCCCGATCAGGGCCGCCACCACCGCACTTTTCTTGCTCGCTGCCTGCGCCATGGGAGAGTCCTCGTGGGCGCGGCCACCTCGACCTGGCCGCCGCGCGCAGTACACTAATTCGGTCACGGCCGGGGCTGCGCTGGCCCCCGCGACCCCTCATCCCGCTCGGAACGCTCCATGCGCCTCGCTGCCATCCAGTACAAACCCCCCAAGGGGCGCGCCGGCCAGGCCCGTCAAGAGCTGGTCACCCTCGTCGAGGCCGCCGGCCAGGAGGGCGCCCAGATCATCGTGGCGCCGGAGATGGCCACCACCGGCTACGTCTGGAGCAGCCCCCAGGAGATCGCACCCCACACCGAGCCCGCCCGCGGCCCCACCCTGGAGGCCCTGGCCCCCCTGGCCCAGAAGTTCGGCGCCTGGATCGTCTGCGGCTTCGCCGAGCGTTTTGTTCACCCCCAGGGCCACCTGCCCCCCGAGCGGCGGCGCAACCTCGCCTCGCTCTACAATTCGGCGCTGGTGATCAACCCCGAAGGCGAGCTCGCCACCTGCTACCGCAAGGTGCTGCTCTACACCGCCGACACCACCTGGGCGAACGCCGGCAGCCGCCGCCCCCTCTGTCCAACCAGCCTCGGCACCCTCACGCCGGCCATCTGTATGGACGTCAACGACGACGAGCTGATCCGCTTCCTCGTCGAGACCTCCCCCGACTTCCTGGCCTTCTGCACCAACTGGGTGGAGGAGGGCGAGGATGTGCACGCCTACTGGCGCAACCGCCTCGCGCCCTGGCGAGGGTGGACGATCGCCGCCAACACCTGGGGCACCGACCGCGGCACCCGCTTCTCGGGGCGCTCGGCCATCTTCGATCCCGATGGCAAGGTGGTCACCGAGGCGGGCCCCGAGGGCAACGCGGTCATCGTCGCCGAGGTCGACGGCCCGCCACAACGGCTCACCCACACCCCGGCCGACGCCTGAATGATCGGCTCCACCCCCCGCGCCGAAGATCCCCGTCGCTGGCGGCGGCGGGTGTGGACGCTGCCCCTGGTCTGCGTCCTCTCGGCCCTGCTCATCTCCGTGGTCGTCGCCCTGATGCCCGCGCTCCTGCTTGTCGATCTGCTGCGCAGCCGGCGCCTCGTGCTCTGTCGGGCCGCCGCCTTCTTCGGTCTCTTCGGCCTCTTCGAGCTGACCGGCCTCTTCGGCGCCGCCCTCACCACCCTCTCGGGCTCGGTGGCCCAGCACCGCTTGCAGCACGCCTGGAGCCGGGCCCAATGGTGGGGGCTGGAGCGCTGCTTTGGCATGTCGGCCACCGTGGAGGGGGCCGAGGCCCTCCGGCTGCCCGGCCCCGCCCATGTCTTCCTGCGGCACATCAGCACCGCCGACACCCTGCTCGCCCTGGTCTTCTACGCGGCCCCGATGCGCCTGTGGGCCCGATTCGCCTTGAAGCAAGAGCTGCTGGTCGACCCCCTGCTCGACATCGTCGGCCACCGGATGGGCAGCGCCTTCCTCCGCCGGGCCGGCGGGGAGGGAGAGCGCGACGCCGCCGCCATGGCCCGCCTCGCCGCAGAGCTCGGCGCCGACGAGATCACCGTGCTCTACCCCGAGGGCACCCGCTTCACGCCGGCACGCCGGGCTGCCCTCCTCGAGAAGGCCCGCGCTGACGGCAAGACCGCGCTGGTCGCCGCCATCGAGCGCTGCCGCTTCACCCTGCCGCCGCGCCGCCAGGGGCCGCTGGCCCTCTTCGCCGGGGCCCCCCAGGCCGATCTCGTGCTGATCGGCCACGTCGGCCTGGAGGGCACCCACTCGGTCGCCAGCCTCTGGAATGGCGCGCTGATCGGTCAGCGGGTGCGCCTGCGCGTCTGGCGCTGGCCCGCCTCGAGCCTGCCCGCCGATCCGCAGGAGCGCTTCGCATTCTTGGAGGCGCGCTGGGCCGAGCTCGACGCCTGGGTGGGCGCTTCAGCCCCAGGCGGCCCCTGAGTCCAGTCCGGCGAGGGTGTGAACGGTGTCCCAAAGCCGCCCCCGCTCGGCGTCGTCTTCGCGGGTGAAGGGCAGCAGGTGCGCCTCGGCCGGGGCCCGATCAAACCAGAAGCCGCCCAACTGTCCACGCAGCCGCGGCGCCGCGGCCAGCCAGACGATGGTGTCGGCGCCTTCGGCCGGGCTGCGCAGGATCTTCGCGGTGAGCGCTCGAAAGGTGGGGATGGAGCTGGCCACCCCTGGCGTGTCGGCCCAACCGGGGTGCATGGAGGCCACCTCGACGCCCTGGCCCGATAGCCGCGCGTGAAGCAGCTCCGCCAGCACCACCTGGGCCCGCTTGCTGCGGGCATAGGCCTTGACGCCATCGTAGGGCTCCTCGGGGTAGCCCAGGCCGTCGACGCGCAGCCGCTCGCTGTACATGCCGCCGCTGCTCACGAAGATCACCCGGCCGCCGCGGGGGCTTTGGGCCAGTTGGGGGCGCAAGGCCGCCGTCAGGCGCAGGGGGCCGCTGAGGTGCACCGCCACCGTCAGCTCCTGGCCCTGGGCGCTCTGCTCGCGCTTCAAGGGAAGGAGCCCGGCGTTGTGCACCAGGGCGTCGATCGGCCCCTCCACCCGGGCCGCCGCGGCGGAGACGCTGTCCAGATCGGCCATGTCGACGGGCAGGAAGGTGAGGGGACCGCGGCCCACCGCGTCGAGGGCCGCCCGGGCCGCCGCCGCCTTCACCGGATCGCGACAGAGCAGGGTCAGGCCGGCCCCCCGCTGTCGCAGGGCCAGGGCGGCGGCGAGGCCGAGCCCGCTGTTGGCCCCCGTGATGAGGATGTGGGCGCCGCCGAGATCATCGAGGGTGTCGCCCGCGACGAAGCGCCGCTGGTGCCGTGCAAAGCCGGTGCGGTCGAAGGAGAAGGCGACCGTGCGATCGAGGAGGGAATCCCAAAGGCTCATGCTCAGATCCGGCTGAAGGGCCCACGCTGGCGCAGTCGAGCCACCTCGTGGCGCAGATTCTCGACGTCATGTTCGAGGCGAGCCCGTAGCTCATCCATGGCTTGAAGCTCGGCGGTCTTCTTGGCCGCGTCGGCCAGCAGCAGGGCCCGCTCGCGCTCGCTCTCGATCAGGCTGCGGGCGGCGCGATCCTGGCCGCCGCCCAGCACCGCGATGGCCTCGCGCTTGAAGCCGGCCACCTCGTCCAAGGCCCGGCCGAGGCGGCCGATGTGATCGAGCAGATCCTGGTTCTGGCCCACGAGGCGGGCCACCTCCTGGCGCTTGTGCTCCACCTCGGCCTCGGCGCGGGCCCGGGCGGCCTCGGCGGCCTCGGCGCGGGCCTCGGCCCCGGCCCCCCGGGCGGCCAGCTCGGCGGCCTCGGAGAGGGGGCCCTTGGTTCGGGGGGCCCGGAAGGGGGCCTCGATCCAGGAGAGCAGGGGCCCGGAGATCGCGGCGGGGCGGTGATCGGCGGCGATCTGCAGGGCGGCCTCGCTGGCGGCGCGGATGGCCTCTGGCTGGGAGAGCAGCTCGCGCAAGAAGGGCACCACCGCGCCCTCCTCGCGGGCCCAGCCGGCGCCGCCCAACAGGTCGGTGAGGGCCGAGTCGGGGGCGGTGAGGATCGGCAGGCCGCAGCCCAGGTGGTCCATGTGGCGAAAGCCCAGGGCGAGGCGCCGCTCGGGGTGCGGCTGGTGCCAGTCCAGGGCCAGGGTGCAGGCGGCGTAGAGGGCGAGGCTCTCGTCGTAGCCGAGCCAGCCCCGACGCTGCAGGGCAGGCGGGTCGCCGGGGCGCGGCCCAGGCCCCTCTCCCGGAGCCCCTCCGCAGAGGATCAGCTCCCCGCCGAGCTCACCGAGGAGGGTTGCCACTTGGGAGAGCACCGGCTCGGGCTCCTGCCAGGGCCAGGCCACCCCGCCGGCGACGAGGCGCGGGCGGGCGGGCGCGGTGCGCGCGGGGCCCTTTGGCGCGGCGAGGGGCACCAGCCGCGTGGGGTCCTGGCGCAGGTCGAAGCCGGCCAGGGCCAGCACCCCGTACCAGGCGGCCCGCTGGCGCGGATTGCTCACCAGGAAGGCGTCGGCCCGGCTCAGGGCCTGGAGCGCGCGGGTGGCCTCCACCCGGATCAAGCCCTCAAAGGGTGCTTCGAGCAAGCGCGGGGCGTACAGATCGACGAGCAGCGGCGCGCCAGCGGCGGCCAGGGCCGGGGCGTCTTCGAGCTGCACGGCGACGACGCGATCGGGGCGCAGGGCCTGGGCCCGCCGCGCCAGATCCACCGGCGAGGCGAAGCCGCCGGGCAGGTCCTGGGCCCGGCTCAGGCAGTGGACCTCATGGCCGGCCCCGCGCAGGGCCTCGAGGTGGGCGGCGGCGCGCAAGGCCCCGCCGGTGACAGGCTCGCCCGGGGAGGGCAGGCGACCGTGATGAACGAGGAGGACGCGCATGGGCCCTCTCTACTCCGCTCAAATGAGGTAGACCGGCCCCCATGCGCACCGCCGCCGCCTTGCAGCGCGACAGCCTGATGTACCTCTCCCGCCGCCTCGGTCGGGGCCTCGCGCCGCCCGATCGGGTCAGCGTCAACGTCACGCTGCGCTGCAACCTGGCCTGCACGATGTGCACCACCTGCTACGACGCGCCGGAGCTCTCCACGGCGGAGATCAAGGGCATCATCGACCAGACCGCCGACTGGGGTGTGCCGGTCTTCAACCCGCTGGGCGGCGAGCCCTTCATGCGCGGCGACATCGAGGAGCTGCTCGCCTACGCGGTGCGGCGCGGCTTTTACGTCACCGTCACCACCAACGGCACGCTGATCACCGAGAAGCGGGCCGCCGCCATCGCCGCCGTGCCGGCCGACCGCCTGCACTTCAACCTCTCGCTGGACGGCGACGAGGGCGCCCACGACGCCATCCGCGGCAAGGGGATGTTCAAGCGCGCGCTCCAGGGCCTGCACCGCCTGCGCGCCGCCGACGCCGCCGCCGGCAATTCGCGGCGCAAGATCCTGGCCAACACCATCCTGCACGCCCAGAACCTCGACCGCTTCGAGGCGATCCTCGATGAGCAGGCCGCGATGGGCTTCGACGGCGTGCAGATCCTGAACCTCTTCCGCGCCGGGCCGGAGGTTCCCCCCGCCGCCGCGGCCCTCTGGTTCCAAGAGCCGCACCAGGCCCGCCTCGCCGCCCTGACCGACCGCCTCGTCGCCCGGGCCCGCGCCCAGGGCCCCGCCGGCTACCAGATCCAGAACCCGCCGAGCGAGCTGAGCCTGGTGCCCCGCTACTACGCCGAAGATCTCGGCCCCTTGGAGGCCCCCTGCTGGGCCGGCTGGAAGGAGCTGTACATCAACGCCGATGGCGCCGCGATCATGTGCGACGGCCAGCTCGACTTCCTCGCCGGGACCTTTGGCAATGTGCGTGAGGAGACCCTCCAGCAGCTCTGGCAGAGCCCCCGCCTCCAGGCCCGGCGCGCGGTGGTCAAGCGCTGCACCACCCCCTGCGTGCAGCACTGCTACCTGCGCACCTCCTCGGACTCCGGCCGGGCCCTCGTCGCCGACGCCGGCCGCCTCGCCGCCACCGCCGCCCTCGATCGCCTGCGCCGCTGGTCGCCCCGCAGCGACCACCGCCCCGATGAGGTGCTGCGCATCGAGCTCTCCGACGTCTGCCCCTGCGATGACGAGGGCTGCCCCACCCCGCCGGCCCGCTGGGCGGCCCTGACCCGCGGCCTGCCCGAGCGCCCCCGCCGCGAGAACTGGGCCCGCCTGCGCGACCACCGCCACCTCGACTTTGGCCGCGGCTTCATGGGCTTTGAGGTGGTGCGGCGGGTGATCGAAGACCTCCAGCGCGCCCGCCGCCGGGTGGGCTGCCTGTCGCTCTCCTGGCGCGGCGATCCCCTGCTGCACCCAGAGATCGAGCCGATCCTGCGCTACCTGCTCGCCCGCATCGAGGCCGGCGAGGTGGCCGACCGCCTGCACATCGAGAGCCCCGGCGACCTGCTGAGCGAGGGCGTGGCGGCCCTCAGCGCCTCGCCGGCCCCCCAGGCCTGGGTGATCGACCTCGATCGCGGCGACGGCAGCGCGCTGGGCCTCCTCCAGCGGCACCGCGGGCCGGCCACCCGTCTCATCCCGGCCGCCCGCGCCCGGCCGGGCCTCTCGGCGGCGATGCTGCGCCGGCGCATCCCCGATCTGCCTGTGGTGGCGGGGCCTTTCGCCGAGGCAGGCGGCGACTTCCTCTGGCTGCGCCGGGCCGACCACGGCCACTTCCTGGCCAACGCCGCCGCCCGGGCCGATCTGGCTCGGCTCGCCGGAGAGCTCGGCGTGGTCGCGATCACCGGCGAGGAGACTGCACCCCGCCGCTGCCAGGGCCCGGCCCGCCTGCCGACGATCTCCTGGGACGGCAAGCTCACGCTCTGCCCGGCCGACACCCAACTCGGCAACCGGGTGGGCGAGGTCACCGCCGGCTCCTTCACCGAGCTTTGGGAGCAGCCCGCCGTGCTGGCCGACCGCCGCCGCTGCGCGAGCGCCGGGGTGCCCGATCGGGCGCTGTGCCGCGACTGTCCGATGCCGTGGAGCCCCAACCACCGCCTGTAGGGATCGCGCTAGGAGAGGTTCATGCTTCCACGCCGCGCCCGCTGGGGTCTGCTCCTCCTCCTTGCGCTGGTCCTCCTGGCCGTGGGGCTGCGGGCTCGCGCGCCGGCGCCGCCGCTCCCCCGTCGCGAGCCCCCTGCCGAACGCGCCCCGCTCGTGCTTCGCGGGGAGGAGCCCGAGCGAGGGGAGGCCCCGGCCGTGGAGGCCGCGCCCAAGGACGAGGCGCCCTCCCCGCTGATGCCCTCGGGGACGCTCTCTCTGCAGGTGCGCACCGATCGCGGCGATCCGGTCGCCGGGGCCTTGGTGCAGGGCGACGCCTGCGCGCTGCAAGGGCGCACCGATGACGCCGGCGCGCTGGTGATCGCACTTCCCGTCGGGCCCTGCACGCTCTCCATCCAGCGGGCCGACGGCCTGCTGGTCACCCGCGCCGAAGACGAGGCCATCGTCATCGAGGACGGCCGCCGCACCGATGTCCTGGTGGTGCTGCCGGCCGCGCGGATGGGCGGCATCGGCGCGGCCTTGGGGGTGGCGCCCGAGGGCATCTTCGTGGCCTGGGTGCACCCCGGGAGCCCCGCCCAGGAGGCCGGCCTCGCCGTGGGTGACCTCTTCGCCCGCGTCGGCGAGGCGCCCACCGTCGGCATGACCACCCAGGACTTCATCGCCAGGGCCACCGGCCCCGTCGGCACCGTGGTGGAGCTCGCCATCTGGGAGGACGGCGACACCGGCGGCGGGCCGCGCACCCTGCGCCTCGTGCGCGACGAGGTCCCCGACCTGCGGCAGCTCCCCGAGGCCGAGGCCGCGCCCCTGCGGGCCGAGGCCCTGGCGCTCTACGAGGAGGCCCTCGATCAGGGCCGCCCCGTCTCGGTCCCCGGCGCCGTGCAGCTCGCCCTGGCCCGCGATCCGCGCCTCGCCGAGCGCTTCATCGCGGCCCGGGATCGGCAGCGGCGCCCCCCTGGCTGAGGCTGGCCCGCACAAAGCGATGGTAGACCTCCTGGAGCTGCAGCCCGGCCTCGGGATCGCCCAGGGCCGCCACCGCCGCGGCGATCGCCTCCAAGGTGGCCATCCCCTCGCGCAGGTGCTGGCTGCGCAGGCGATCGATGGCCTGATCGGGCCGCGGCAGGGCCACCCGGGGCAGGGTTGGCACGCCGGGGACCCGCTGGCTCATGTGGCGGGCCTGGGCCCAGGTGCCATCGAGGACGACGAGCTGGCGGACCTCGCTCCAGGCCATGCCGTTTTCGCCCACCGGGAAGAGCAGGGCGGTGCCCGGCGCCTGCAGGGGGCTCGGGTCAAAGCGCTCGCCCTTTGCGCCCACCTCGATCATCCGCGCCTCGGGCAGGGCCAGCATCGCCAGCCGGGCGCTGTTGCTGCCCTTCCAGCGCTCTTTGACATGCCGCAGCAGCAGCAAGGGCACGGGCGACTTCAGGCGGGGGATCTCGGCGCAGATGCAGACCCGCAGCGGCAGAAAGCAGCCCAGGCAGCGATTGGGCATGTTGGGCGGCGGCGTGTTCCACATGGCGGGCTCCCCGGGGCTCCCTCATCACCCGTCGGCGCCCGGGCGGCCGGCCCGATAAGCCCGGCCCGGTGTGGAGGCTCGCCGTGGCTCGCCTGCCCGACTGGATGAAGCCGATCGTTGGCGGACTCGTGGCCATCGGTCTCCTCGGCCTGGTGGAGGGCGGGCTGCGCCTCGCGGGGCTGCCCGATCCCGGCCTCTACGCGGGCGACCTCGTCTGGAGCTGGACCCTCCGCCCCGGCCTCGATCGGGCCGTCCCCGGGCCCGAAGGGGACTTCGTCGTCACCACCAACGCCTTGGGGCTGCGCGGGCCGCTGCCCCCCGAGGACGCGCCCTTCACGCTGATCCTCGGCTGCTCGACCAGCTTTGGCTGGGGGGTCTCGGCCGAAGAAGCCTGGCCGGCCCGCCTGGAGGCGGCCTCGGGCGCCCGCGTCGTCAACGGCGCCGTGCCCGGCTGGTCGACCGAGCAGGCCCGCCGCAGCGCCGCGGCCCTCCTCGCCTTGGGGCCCCAGCGCGTGATCCTCGCCTTTGGCGTGCGCGACGCCCAGGCCGCCGCCCGCCCCGACGCCGAGGCCCAGCCGAGCCCGCCGGCCGCCTCCTTTGCCCTGGCCCGGGCCCTGCGCGCCCTGATCGCCCGCCCGGCGGCCGAGGTACCCCCCGGCGGCCCGCCGCGGGTGAGCCCGGCCCGCTTCGCCGAGAACCTGCGCGCCCTCGCCGCCGCCGCCCGGCCGGCCGCGGTGTGGGTGATGGTCTTTCCGCAGCCGAGCCGCCTCGTCGAATACATCGACGCCGCCGCGCAGATCGGGCCGGTCTGGTCGCCAGAGCTGCCGGCCGGCGACTTCTTCGCCACCGACCCCATCCACCTCACCGCCGCCGGCCACGCCCACCTCGCCGAGGCCGCCGTCGCCGCCGAAGCGAGCGGCGAGTGGCGCCCCTGGCCTTAGGGCGCCAGCCCCTGGGCGCGCAGCCAGGCCGCCAGCGTGTCGGCGAAGAGCACGAAGCCGGCGGTGTCGGGGTGGCCGCCATCGTAGAAGAGGGGCTCGGCGATGCGGTCGTCGCCCTCAAAGAGCGCCACCACCTCCGGCGCGAGGCCGCGTTGGGGGCTGGCGGCGTCGACCAGCAACTCCCGCTCGGGCAGGCGCAAGACCCGCTGGCGGCCGCCCGAGACCTCCAGGATCACGCCGGGCAGCGGCAGGGCGTCGCGGAAGGCCTCGGTGAGGTCGAGGAGGGGCAGGTCGGGCAGGGCGGCGCGCAGGTCGGCGGCCTCCTGGGCGTAGACCTGGGACCCCATCACGTCGAAGGTGCTGACGGGCGGCAACACAAGGACGAGGCGGGCCCCGCCGATGCTGCGCTGCACGAGGCGCACCGAGGCCTTGTAGCTGTAGATCGCCTCGGGCATCGACCAGTCCGGCCGCCGCGTGAAGATCACGAGGTCGGGCGACAATCCGAGGGCCTCCTTCTCCGCCCAGGCCGCCATGCTGTGCGGCTTCATCGCCGGAACCCCGGCGTTCACCACCTCGGCCCCCAGCGCGGCGGCGAGGCGGGCCGGGTAGCTCTCCTCGTAGGGCACGCCCCAGCCGAAGGTCACCGAGTCGCCGAGGCAGAGCACCCGGCGCCCCTTTTTGGGGTCGGCGACCTCGGGGCCGCGCAGGCCGCGGCTGTTGGTGGAGACCAGAAAGCTGCGCAGGCGGGTGATGCGCGTGAAGCGATCGGCGGCGCGCGTCTCTTCGGGGTCGTGGGGGCGATCGGGCACCCAGACCGTCTCGTCGCGCAGGTTCGGCAGCAGCAGGTGGGCCATGCCCCCCAACTCCGGCGCCGGGCGCGTGATCGTGGCCGAGAGGATGCGCGACTGGTGGCGCTGGTAGGTGACCCCAACCCCCAGGATCACCGCCAGCGCGATCACGGCGAGGGCGAGGCGGCGCGCCACGGCGGCAGACATGCTCAGATCACCCCGTAGACATCGGGCAAGGTGTTGGCCTCGGGCGCGCTGAGCCAGAGGTAGAGCGCCACCGCCGCCACGGCGAGGGCCGCGCCCAACAGCCAGGGGAGGGCCTGCTTCATGGCACTTCCAAGGCGGAGACCGCCTGGGCCAGCAGGGCCGCCACCTCGCGGTGGCCCGCGGCGGTGAGGTGGCAGTCGTCGAGGAAGAGGGGCTCGGCGTCGAGCTGGTGCAGGTGGTTGGCCACGTCGACATACTCCACCGCCGGGCTCTCCTCGGCGAGGCGCGCCATCAGCGCGTTGTAGCCCTGCAAGGGCCCTGGATCGGGGTCGAGCCCCTCGCTGGCCAGGATCACCCGGGCGCCGGCCCCGGTGGCCTGGGCGATGATGGCCCTGAGGTTCTCCTCGGCGTCGACCAGGGGCACGGCGACGCGCTGGCTGGAGGGTCGCATGGCGATCAGCGTGTAGCGCAGCCCCTGGTAGAGGCGGGCGCCCCCAAACAGCGAGGAGGCCGAGCGCGCGCCCCCCTGGCGCTGCCAGGCGGCGTGGAGTTGGGCGTAGGGCATCGGCACCGGGGTGAGCAGGTCGTTGTGGCCGACGTAGAGGGTGAGGATGTCGGGTGCGACCCGCTCGAAGTGATCGGCGAGGTAGCGGCGGATGTGCCAGGTGGTCCAGCCGCCCACTCCCTGGTTGAGCACCTCAAAGCGGTCGTAGAGCAGGCGCTCCATCTCGGCCGGGTAGAACTGGTCGAGGTTGTCGTTCTGGAAGGCCCCGCCCGTGGTGGAGCCCCCCATCGCGACGACCCGCACCCGGCCGCGATCCTCGGAGGGGGCCACCGGGAATCCCCGGTCTGGGTAGGCGGTGTGCTCGCCCTTCTCGAAGAGCGCGAACTCCTCGTTGGCATTGGGCACCCAGCCGTAGATGTCGTGCACCTGGGTGCGCGAGCCGGCCCCCGACCAGACCAGCCCGGCCTCGGTGTAGCGCACCATCAGCTCGCTGCAGAGGGCCATGGCGCCGACCAGACCGAGGCAGGTCAGGTTGTAGGCCCGGGTGGCCGCGGCGTTCATGTTGGCCCAGACCAGCGCGCCATAGGCGAGGCCGATGCCCCCGGCGAAGAGGGTGGCGACGGGATGAAAGGGCTGGGTGCGGCTCATCAGCACGGCGGCAGCGGTGCCCGCGGCGAGGCAGACCGTGGCTACCCGCTGGGGCCGCCGGGCCCCGAGGAGCCGGAGGATGCGCGGTACGATCAGGGCCGCCCCCAGGCCGGCGCCCGCCCCCATCGCCGCCCCCCACCCGAGGCCCATCGGCCCCGGCACCGTGGCGATCGCCAGCAAGGTGGGGAGCGCCGCGGCGAGGCTGGCGGTGGCCGGCCAGTCGGGGCCCGCCGCGTCGACCGGCTCGCGCAGCAGGCGCCCCATCTGCACGGTGACCTTGGCGAGCAGGCTGAGCCCGCCGGCGAGCCCCGCGCCAAAGAGCGAGGCCGGCAGCCAGGTCGCCCGCGCAGTCTCCAAAAAGAGCGCGGCGTCGACGCCATGGAGGGGGAGGGCCAGCATCAGGGGCGCGGTGGTGAGCACCACCCAGGCCCGCCGGGTGCCAAAAAAGAGCTCGACCGCGGCGATCAGGGCGGCCACCAGCGCGCCGCCCAGGGCCCAGAGGGGCCGCAAGCCGGGGCCCGGCGCCGGGGCCACCTTTCCCGCCACCGACAGGTCGGAGAGGCCCACCCGCCGCAGGCCGGGGCGCACGAGGGGCCCGTGGTTCTCGATGGCCACGTCGCAGGTGGCCTTCACGCCGCCCACCTGCACCTCCACCCCCTGGCCAGCCGGCTGGATGTGCAGGGCCAGCGGCGCATCGGTGGGGGCGGGCAGGTCTGCCGAGCAGGCAACCTCGGTGCGACGGCCATCGACGCTGCGAATCACCCGGCTGCGCGGCGTGGCGCTGCGCTCGACGACCAGGGCCACCCCGGCACCGGCGCCGGGGCGATCCGGGTGGCTGGGCCACAGCTCGATGCGGCCATCCGGCCCGAGGAGCACGGTGGCGCCGAGCGCCTCGGGGCCGCTGCGGTCTTCCTTGGCCACCGGGCGCACCCCGCGGCTGAACTCCAGGGCCCAGCGCGCGCTGTCGAGCTCGATCTGCCCGGCCAGCTCGGAGAGCTGGTAGGCGGCCTGCTTCTGCTCGACCTCCCAGCCGGGGGGCGCCTCCCGGGCGCGGCCTTGGACCGCGCCGACCCAGGCGACGTCGCCGACGAGGGCGCCGCCCAGTGCAGCCAGGAGCAGGATCGGCGCCCAGGCGCGAAGGGTAGACACCACGGCTCCTGTTCAGGTCAGGGGGACGGCCTTGACCTTGGCCTTGCCCTCTTCCACCGTCACCCGGAACTTGACCGACTTGCAGCCGAAGCGGGTCTTGATGGTGGTGACCTGCTTCTTCAACACATCCCGCACCGAGTCATAGTTGAGGTCGGTGGGCTGGTTGCACTGCTTGCGGGCCTCCACATACTTCTCGAAGACCGCGCGAAAGGCCAGCTCGTCCTTCTCTTCGGGGGTGAGGCGCCGCGGGCGGGCGGCGGCGGCCTGCTCTTCGGGGCTCTGGCCGCTGCGCTCGCGCTCGTGCAGGTCGGCCTTGAACTTCTGCCGCGGGTGCTGGCCCCGCTCCCACAACACGAGGTTGCGGGTCAGGTAGAGGTCGAGGCTGGTGTAGCGCGCCTTGAGCGTGGTCAAGCGGTGACGCTGGGCGGTGTTGTTGATGGTCTCCAGCTGGAGATCGCGCAACATGCGCCGCACATCGTCGCGATCGCGCACCGGCTCGATGGGCTCCTGGCCGGAGAAGTACTTTTCGTAGGTCAGCTTGAGCACAAACATCTGCTTCTCGAACTCGTCGAGGCGTGTGTTCAGCCCTTTGTCTGCCTTCTGGACCTTTGCCACGTGCCCTCCACGGCCACATGGTCTACCATCGGGTCTCGACCGGCCTGGCGCCCCGCGAGGGGAATTTCGCGGGGACCGAGCCCGACCGTGCAGGGGAGCTCCCCGCGCCCGATGGTGCGAACGCCAGCCTACAACAATCGGATGCCCGATGAGCGCCGCCCTCCGCACCCGTGTCCTGATCGTCGACGATGAAGAAGAGATCCTCGAGCTCCTGGGCGAGTACCTGCGCACGCGGGGCTTCGAGGTGGTCGCCGCCTACGACGGGCGCGACGCCATGGAGCTGGTGCGCACCGGCACCATCGACGCCGTCATCACCGACCTCAAGATGCCCGACGTCGGCGGGATGGAGCTGCACGCCGAGATCGGCCGCCTCAACCGCCCGGTGGCCACCTTGATCATGACCGGCCTCGGCACGGTGGAGACCGCGGTGGCCTCGATGCGCTCGGGGGCCTACGACTACATCTTGAAGCCCTTCAAGCTGCGCGAGGTCTACGCCAGCCTCTGCCGGGCCTTGGAGCGCCTCGCCCAGGAGCGCGAGCGGGCCCTGCGCCTGGAGCGCGCCCGCTTCTTTGAGCAGGCCAACACGATGGAGCACCTCGCCGACAAGCCGCGCCTGCTCGGCCTGCTCGCCGCGGTGGCCCGCTCCGATCTGCAGGCCAGCGAGGTCGCCTTGTGGATGAAGGCCGCCGACGGCTGGGAGGCCGTGGTGCGCGGCGGCGCCGTCAGCTCGCTGGCCGATCTGCGGCCGGCCCTGGTGGCCGCCCCCCGCCTCGCCGATGGCCTGCTCACCGCGCCGATCGATCTGCGCGGCCAGCGCGTGGGTCTGCTCGCCCTCGCCGGCTTCCCCGAGCAGGAGGGCGCGCTGGGGCGGGCGGTGCTGCTCTGCCGGGTGACCGCCGAGGCCCTGGCCCGGGCCGGCGCCTAAGGGGCGGTGAACCAGGGCGACAGCCAGGCGCGGTGCTCGGCGCCATCGGTGGTGAGGAGGCGCACCCGCAGGTAGAGCAGGCCCTCGGCGGGCAGCTCCACCGCGGCCTCCAGACGGCCCTCGGCGTCGGGGAGCAGCAGGCTCGCCTGCCCCTCGCGGTCGATGACGTCGATCTCCACGCTGGAGAGGGCCTCATCGGCGATGTGGGCGTGCAGGGTGCAGGGCCCGGCCGGGGCATCGTCGCCGGGCAGGTAAGCCGCGCCCCCGCAGAGGAGGGCGGCGCTCAGCGTGTCGAGGCGCAGGGTGGCCGCCGCGGTGTGGCGGGCCTGCAGGGCGTCGAAGAAGGCGGCGTGGTCGAGGCTCTGGCTGAAGGGCAGGCGAACCATGCTCAGCGCGCCGGCCGTGAGGTGGGGCTTGTAGCCCTCGTTGCTGTAGATGCCGCTGCCGCCGTCCTCCACGCTGCCGGGCCGCCCGTCGTGGTTGTCGGTGCCGCCGACAAAGCCGAGGTTGAGGCCCAGGCCGAGCGCCGTCTGCACGCTGCCGTCGGCCTTGAAGAACTCGTCGTTGAGGCCGAAGTCGCAGTGCTCGGCCCGCGGGTCGGCGCACTCGGAGCTGCCATGCTCGCTGTAGATCTCGACGAGGCGGTCGTCGAGGCCCTGGTTGGCCTCGGCCGACCAGGTGACCATCCGCGGCATCTTGTAGGCGCTGTGGTGGAAGTAG
>Ga0164294_10002180_pt1 | contig 17853 bp, 17 predicted proteins | sample GEODES005metaG_FD_111479 | JGI IMG/M metagenome (GOLD analysis project Ga0164294, IMG submission 111479) | Oligotrophic lake water microbial communities from Sparkling Lake, Wisconsin, USA - GEODES005 metaG | ecosystem: Environmental > Aquatic > Freshwater > Lake | place: USA: Sparkling Lake...
GGGGACTTGGCGTCCGTCTATGTTGGCGACCGAAGGAGAGAAAAACGAAACCGCTCGTTCCCTTCCGGTGATCGGTCCTATATGGACCACCACCCAACCGGTCAACGAAAATTTGCATTTTTTCTGCAATGTTTCGAAAAAGTGGCTGAATTCAGGGGATTTTTGGAGCACTTTCGAGCTCGCCCGTAGCCCGGCCCACGATCCGGATTGCGCTGGATCGACAGAATCACTCTGAATCTGTGACTCGTAGTCCGGCAAAACCGGCGAGACCCTTCGCCGTGCCCTGCGAGTCTGCGTTGAGCCAGCCCTCCCCCGTCAGCAATGCGCCGGAATGCCTCACGCTTTGTTTACCTCATCACGGTAGGAACAAGCTTGTTCTATGCGTGCGCGCAGCGCCGCGACATCAGGGATTCGACTGAGAATGGGAAGGCCAGCGAACATCCCCCCCCTCAGCGTGGCCATGAGCGTTTACAATGCCGAGCGTTTCCTCGCCGAGGCAATCGAAAGCGTGCTTATCCAGACCTTCAACGATTTCGAATTTCTCATCCTGGATGACGGTTCGACCGATGGCTCGCGCGCGATCATCGAACGCTATGCACAGCGCGATCCCCGCATCCGGATGATCGCCCGCGAGAACCGGGGGCTGATCGCCAGCCTGAACCAACTGCTGGATGAAGCCCGCGCGCCGCTCGTCGCGCGGATGGACGCAGACGATATCTGCCTGCCCGATCGGTTCGCCAAACAGATCGCCTTTCTGGAAGGCAACCCGGACCATGGCGTGATCGGGTGCTGGACCACCGATATCGGCGAGAAGGGGGAACCCTATCCGCTTGAAGGGGCCGATCATCCCGATACGCATGAGGGCTTCTTGGCCGCGATCGAGCGGCGAGAGCCGCTGCTCTGCCATCCAGCGGTCATGTTCCGACTTGACCTGGTGCGATCAGTCGGCGGCTATCACGCGGCCTTTCGGCACTGCGAAGATCTTGATTTGTGGCTGCGGCTGGCTGGGATCACCCGCCTTTGCAGCTTGCCGCAACGCTTGATCCGCTATCGTCATTACGAGCAACAGGTTTCCAGCCGCCATGCCACCGAGCAGCAAGTCGGCGCCGCAGTGGCCCGGCTCGCCTATCGCGAACGGCGCGAAGGCCGACCAGATCCAACAGAGAGGCTCACTGCGCTTCCCCCGATCGACGCGCTCGATGCGCTGTTTGGGCGCGAGGGCATTGCGCGCGCGGTGCGAACGCAGGTCGCCCCCGGTCTGCTCTATTCAAAGGCGGGCCTGCAGGATCATGGCTTCGACGTGCTGGTTCGGCACTTGCGGGAAGGCGGGGCCCATGCAGGCATGTGGCGCACTGTTGCGCGTCTGGTCAGTTTTGGCAAACCGCTGCGCGCGGCGCGGCTGGCGATGACGCTCGCGACGACAACCGCGCAAGCTCATCGCAGCTAACTGAGCGTTGTGACAGCCAGCCCATCTTCGGCCGCGGCACCATCGGCCGAACGCGAGCCAGCCGCGATGGGCGTGCGCGGCGCGGCGGTGTGGGCGATGGCGGGCCAATATCTGTCGTTCGCGATCCAGTTCGCCAGCTCGGTCGTGATCTCACGGCTATTTCTCAGCCCTGCCGAAGTGGGCTTGTTTTCGATTGCGCTGGCCGCGGCGCTGCTCGTCGCGATCCTGCAGGATTTCGGGCTGTCCCGCTATATTTCGGGCCTACCCACTTTGGGGCCCGAGGATATTGCCCGCTGCAGTTCGGTGGCGCTGCTGTTCTCCTTGATCGTCGCCAGCCTGATCGCGGTGAGCGCCGGTCCACTCGCCTGGACCTATGGCCAACCCGCGCTCGCTCCGATCCTGATGATCATCGCCGCGACTTATCTGGTCGTTCCCTTTGCAGTCGTCCCGATGGCGCGCATGGCCCGCGCCATGCAGTTCGGCGGGCACTTCGCGGTCAATGTCGGCGGCGCGATCACGCAAGCCGCTGTTGCCGTCACGCTCGCGGCCTTTGGCTACTCGTCGTTTGCGCTCGCGTGGGCCACGCTGGCAACAGGCTGCGCGCGCGCGCTAATCGCGCAAGTGCTCTGTCCTTCGCCGCCATGGCCGCTGCGCATCGATGGATTGCGCCCGGTGCTCCACTTCGGCGCGCGGTCGAGCGTGCTCTATCTCACCGGCGCGCTGGGCACGCGTTCGCCCGATCTCATCATCGGCAAGCTGCTGAGCCTTCGGTCCGTAGGCTTGTTCAGCCGCGCGGTAAGCCTGTCGGATCAGTTCCGCATGCTGGTGGCAGGCGCAATCGGCAGCGTGTTCTATCCCGCCTTCGCGCGCATCCGTGATCGCGGAGAACCACTTGGCCCCGCTTATTTGCGCGTTTGTGCGGGCTATTCCGCGATCATCTGGCCGGGCATGGCGGGCCTTGCCCTCGCTGCAGAGCCGCTTGTGCGGCTTCTTTACGGCGCGGCATGGCTGCCCACCGCACCTTTGCTCTCGATGATTGCGCTCACCGAAGTGATGCTGATCTCGCTCCCGCTGGTCAGCGATCTGCCGATCCTGCTCGGCCGACTCAACCGCCTGCTGATCTACAATCTGATCGATACGACGCTTTCGATCCTTCTGCTGGCGATCGGGTGCCTGTGGGGGGTCGAGGGTGCCGCCGCCTCGCGCCTCGTCTATGGCGCGGCGTGGCTGTGCCTCTATTGGCGCTTCATGCACCGGCTGGTGCAATTCGATGCACGGGCGCTCATGGTCATTTACGCGCGCAGTGCGGGGGCGACGGTGGCAGCGGTCACGCCCCTCGCCCTCGCTTATGCATTCTGGGCACCGCCCGCGACCATCGCCTTTCCGGCGCTGCTTGGTGCGGTTGTCGCAGGCGGCGCGGCTTGGCTTGCTGCCATGTTCGTGCTGCGCCATCCGACATTGGCGGAATTCGGCGCGCTCGCCTCTGGGCTTCCGCTCGCCCGCCGCCTATTTCCCAAGCTCAACCCAGCGACCTGATCGTGTCCACCCCCATAACGCTTTCCTCGGTCACGATCCCGCCCGGAGCCGGCCTGCGCCGCGACAGCCCGCGCCCGCCGCATTTGCGCAACGCCCGCTATGCCGATCAGTTCGATTGGGACACGCTGTTTTACGATGTGTACCGGGTTGGCGAGAGCATCGTTATGCAAGGCCCGCCGCTGTTCAATCTGGCGGCTCCGGTCCTGACCGCGCAGACTTTGCGCAACCGCTTCGGGCCGCTGTTCCCGCGCACCCGGCGCGTGGAGCGCATCAACGCCAGTGAGCTATGGCTGCGCGATTCCAGCGAGCGGCTATTCCTCGAGACGCCCCTCGGCACGTTCGACATCGCTGTCCAGCCCAGCGAGATCCAGCGTTTCGCCGGGCGGCGCGTGCTCCATACGCTGTCCAAGGACAACGAAGTGCGCTGGATCATCGACTGGATCCGCTACCACGAGCGCGTTCATGGCGCCGACGCGGTGCTCTTTTACGACAACGGATCAAGCCGCTATTCGGCCAGCGAACTTCAGGCTGAGCTGACCGCCGCATTCCCGGCAATGGTCGTTGTCGTGGTCAGCTGGCCGTTCAAATACGGGCCGCAGGGGGGCATGGCCGGCGCGGTGGACGGTCAGCCAGCGCCGTGGGATTCCGACTATTGCCAAGCCGGATCGCTGCAGCACGCGCGGTTGCGGTTTCTGCGCGGCGCGCGCAGCGTGCTCAACGCCGATATCGACGAACTGGTCGTCGGTCCCGAGTCGATCTTTACCGCCACCGAAGCCTCACCCGGCGGGTTCGTCAAATTTCCGGGACAATGGATCACCAGCGCCACGCCCCATCCGGTAACGCTGGCCTATAGCCGCCACGGCAATTTTCTCTACCGCGATGTGCGCGAAACCGATACCTGCCCGCCCAAATGGTGCGTGGTGCCGTCCGCCTGCGATGATCGGCGGCATAGCTGGTCGGTCCACAATCTGTTTGGATCGAAGGCCAACAAGCAGGTTTCAAAGGATTTCTCGTTTCGGCATTTCAAGGCCATCTCGAACAATTGGAAAGGTGATCGCGGGGATGCGGGCGCCTTCGATCCGCAGCGCTTCGTCGAGGATGGGCCGCTGTGCGATGCGCTTACCCGGGCCGGACTGCGCACCGCACCATCCTGAGCGATCGCCCCGATTGGCGATGGCGCGCTGCGCCAAGAGGGCGTAAACGGTGGTTCGGGAGAAATTGTCATGGCAATTACAGCCATTTTCGTAGTCGCCGCCGTCGTGCCGCTGTTGGCGTCTGCGCCGCCGCTCAAGCCTGCCACCACCGATGAAATCATCGCGGTCGCGGTAGACCGCGATGACCGGATGACCGTGCCAGTGCATATCGGCAAAGATGGACCCTATGATTTCCTCGTCGATACCGGCTCTGAACGCACCGTGCTGGCGCGCGACATTGCCCTGCGGCTAGGGCTGACGGCGGCAGGTTCAGCTACCCTCGTCGGCATTGCCGGCTCTGAAACGGTCGATCTCGTCGAAGTGGACGAGATCAATCTCGGGCGGCGCAGCTTCTATGACCTAACCGCTCCGCTGATTGAGGGGCACAATATCGGTGCCGACGGGATTCTCGGCATCGACAGCCTGCAGGAGCAGCGCGTGCTGCTCGATTTCGACAAGAAGCATATGCTGATCGGCGATGCCGCGAGCCTTGGCGGCAACAGGGGCTTCGAGATCGTGGTGCAGGCGCGACGCCGCTCGGGCCAGTTGATCATGACCAACGCGCTGATCGACGGCGTGCGCACCGATATCGTAGTCGATACCGGATCGGACACCTCGATCGGCAACCGCGCCTTGCAACGCGCATTGGCCCGGCGCAGCAAGAGCGAGACAACCCGTCTCGTCTCGGTCACCGGGCAATCGATTTCCGCTGATGTAGGCATCGCGCGCACGTTCAAACTGGAAAGCCTCACGATCAACAACACCGCGATCGCTTTTGCCGATACGGTCGCCTTCGAAAAGCTCGGCCTTGCCAAGCGTCCGGCGCTGCTTCTGGGGATGAACCAGCTGCGGCTGTTTCACCGGGTAGCGATCGATTTCGCCACACGCCGCGTGTTGTTCGACATGCCCTTGTCGGCCATGATCAGCCAGCGGTAGCGCGCGCGCACTGGCGCTTTTGCGCAAAGCGCCTATTTGGGCATGATGCCACCAGATACCGCCACCAACCCGAACGCCCGCCACGACGGGTGGAACACGCTCAGCCGCTTCCTCCCCTATCTGTGGCCGAGCGACAAGCCGGCGCTGCGCTATCGCATCGTGATCGCCAGCGCGTTGATCCTGGCATCCACCGCCACACAGCTCGCCCTGCCCTACCTGCTCAAATGGGCGGTCGATGCGATGGACGTACGCGGCCCCCGCCTTGCGTTGTTCGTAATCCTGCTGGTGCTGGGCTATGCGGCCGGCCGGTTCATCGGCGTCGTGTTCGATAACTTGCGCAATTTCGTGTTCGAACGCGTCGCGCAGGATGCCACGCGCAGCCTTGCCGAAAACGTCTTTGCCCGGCTTCACAGCCTGTCGATGCGCTTTCATCTCGCGCGCCGCACCGGTGAGGTCACCAAAGTGATCGAGCGCGGCACCAAGAGCATCGACACGATGCTCTATTTTATCCTGTTCAACATCGCGCCGACCATCCTGCAGTTGATCGTGGTCGCGATCATCTTCTATGTCACGTTCGGCTGGGGCCTCGTCGCCGCCACTGCTGTCGCGGTCGTGGCCTATATCTGGATCACGCGCGCGATCACCGAATGGCGCAGCGCGCTGCGCGAGAGGATGAACCGGCTCGACGGGCAAGCCCTGGGCCGCGCCGTCGATTCGCTCCTGAATTACGAAACGGTGAAGTATTTCGGCGCCGAAGCGCGCGAACAGGCGCGTTATGCGCAGGCGACCAGCGCTTATGCCGACGCCGCCGTCACGAGCGAAAACAGCCTCGCCCTGCTCAACATCGCGCAGGCGCTGGTCGTCAATCTGCTCATGGCAGGCGCGCTGGCCTATACCGCGTGGGGCTGGTCGAAGGGACTTTATACCGCAGGCCAGCTGGTCTTCGTCCAGAGCTACCTCACCCAGCTCTTCCGTCCGCTCGATCTGCTCGGGATGGTCTATCGCACCATCCGCCAAGGGCTGATCGACATGGCCGAGATGTTTCGCCTGATCGACACCGAGATCGAGGTGGCCGATGTGCCCGGCGCACCCGCGCTGATCATCAAGCGGCCTAGCCTCGCCTTTGAAGGCGTGGTTTTCGGCTACGAGCCCGACCGCACCATCCTGCATGGGCTGTCGTTCGAAGTTGCTGCGGGCAGCCGGGTGGCGATTGTCGGGCCATCGGGCGCGGGCAAATCGACCATCGCGCGGCTCCTGTTCCGCTTTTACGATCCGCAGGCTGGGCGCATCCTGATCGATGGTCAGGATATTGCCCTCGTTACGCAGGCTTCGCTGCGCGCCGCTCTAGGCATCGTGCCGCAGGACTCAGTGCTGTTCAACGACACCATCGGCTACAACATCGCCTATGGCCGTGAAGGTGCCGGTGCCGATGATGTCGCGCGCGCGGTTCAGGGCGCATCGCTGGCCCCGCTCATCGCGCGCCTGCCCAAGGGACTGGAGACCGAAGTGGGTGAGCGTGGTTTGAAGCTTTCCGGCGGCGAAAAACAGCGCGTCGCGATTGCGCGCACGCTGGTCAAAAACCCGCCAATCCTGCTGTTTGACGAAGCCACCAGCGCATTGGATACCCGCACCGAGCAGGACATTCTGGGCACGATGCGCGCCGTCGCTTCCCAGCGCACCACACTTTCCATCGCGCACCGGCTGTCGACCATCGCGGATTCGGACACGATCCTCGTGCTCGATCAAGGGCGGCTGGCCGAACAGGGCAGCCATGCCGAACTGCTCCGCCGCGACGGGCTTTACGCCGAAATGTGGATGCGCCAGGCGGCCGAAGGCGAAGAGCTCAGCGAAGCGGCGCAGTGACCGCAATGTCGAAGTGCAAGACCTCCTCGCGGGTGCCAAGCTTCTCATAAAGCGCAATGGCAGGCGGATCGTCGTAATCTGCCTGCACGAAGATCACGCTTCCGTCCCGCTTTCGCACCATTTCCGATAACGACGCGATCAACTGTGTGGCAATGCCTTGGCGGCGCGCGGCTTCCGCCACCGCGAGATCATAGATGTAGAACTCGCTGCGCGCCTGTTCGAACTTCTCAAGCTCATACCCGACCAACGCACCGACAACGGCACCATTCTGCTCGGCGATGAGCGCGACGAACTGCTCGCGGCGAAGCAACCGTTCAAGATAGGCGTCGGGCGGCGGATTGGCAGCGTAGCTTGCGTGGTCTTCGAACGCCAAGGCGAACAAGGCATTTACGGCCCTCAGCGCCGCAACATCCAACGCCTCCAATCGCCGAACCTGTGCCAAGGCTATTTCACCACATTCGCCTCGTGCCAGACCACTGCCTGCGCCGCCTTCATGCAGCCTGCTTCCTCATCCCACGTAATCGTCGGCGAGCCATAGAGCCGCCAGCCTTCCAACAGAGCTTCGGACACGCGCTCGCAAAAGGCGCGGTCGTCGGCTCCGGTGAGCAGGCGATAAATCGGGCGATCTCCGGGTGTCTGATACATACCTGACCTATAGGGCATGGCGCGCGAGCGCGCATCACCAATCCTTGCAATGCCCGTGATTTCGTTCAGTTTTCGCGGAACGTGGAGAATTTGGATGGCCAACCGAGCAAACCCATCGAGAACCGGCGACCTCTTCGGCCAGCCGCGCGGCCTCTGGGTGCTGGCCGGGACCGAACTGTGGGACCGCATGTCGTTTCACGGCATGGTGGCGATGCTGGTGCTCTACATGACTGGTGACCTGCTGATCCACCCCGAGCGCGTGGCGACAATTATCGGCTTCGCTGCCTTCCGCGGGTTGCTTGAAAGCATAAGCGGGCCGCTCAGCAGCCAGGCGCTCGCGGTGCAGACTTTCGGCTACTATTACGCTTTCGTCAGCGGCCTGCCGTTGCTCGGCGGCTGGATCGGCGACCGTGTGACTGGGCGCAAGCTGGCTGTCAGCGGCGGCGCAGCGCTGATGACGGCAGGCCATTTCGCGCTGGCCTTTGATCGCACCTTCCTCATCGCGCTGGTCTTGCTGATGTGCGGCGCAGGCCTGCTGCGCGGCAATCTCTCGGCGCAGATCAAGTCGCTCTATGCCGACGGCGACCTGCGTGAAGTGAATGCCTTCCAGTACTACTATATGGGCATCAATTTCGGGGCGTTCATCGCGCCGATCGCCAGCGGTTCGGTCGCCGTCATCTGGGGCTGGCACGCCGGCTTCGCGGTTGCAGGCTTCGGCATGCTGATCGGGCTGGTCGTCTATTTGGGCGGGCAGGCATGGCTTCCCGCCGAGCCGCGCAGTCGGCGCACCAGTACCGGCAAGCGCGCACCGCTGAACCGGGCCGAGCGCCAAAGGGTGATCGGCCTCTTGCTGATCTGGCCGCTTGCGGTGTGCTACTGGGTTGCGCAGGCGCAGATCTGGAACGTCTATAACTTGTGGCTGCGCGATGCGGTCGATCTGCAGTTGGGCGGCTTCACCATTCCTGTGCCGTGGTTTCAGGCGCTCGACGGGCTGGCGCCGGGCTTGTTCATTCCGCTGGTGCTGTGGATCTGGGCCCAGCAAGCCAAGCAGGGGCGCGAGCCGGATGTGTTCGGCAAACTGGCGTTCGGCAGCGTGTTGTTCGGGGCAAGCCTCGCGCTGCTGGCGGCGGGCCCGCTGCTCGCCAACGCAGAGGGGCGTGCGCCGGTGATCCTGCCGCTGCTGTTTCATGTATTTTCGAACTTCGCTGCAATGTACTATGCGCCGGTAGTCTTGGGGCTCTTTGCCACACGCGCACCGGCATCGCTGCGCGGCACGCTGGTGGGCGTCAATGCTCTGGCCGTTTCAGCGGGCATCCTCGTCAGCGGATGGATGGGCGGCCTCTACGAAACGCTGACACCGGCGCCGTTTTGGCTGATCAACGCTGCGATCTGCAGCGGCGCAGGCGTGGTGCTGTGGCTGGCCGCGCCGGTGCTGCGCCCGCTGCTCGCACCGATCGGAGATGGCCTTGCGCAACCTAGCATACCTGAGGGTACCGCTGGCGAACCTGTGCCTGCCTGACTTTCAGATCGGGCGGGTGATCGCCGCTAATCCGGTGGAAACCGCTCAAACCGGGGCAGATCATGCGCGGTTTTCATCCACGCGAGCTCTTCCACTGCCTGAATATGCGCGCTTGGCGGCAATTGTTCCGGATCATCGAGCGTCGCGCTCTGGATGTCGACGATTCCAGGCAGCATCTCGGCATTGCGAAAGATCAGGCCGGTTCCGCACGCACCGCAAAATGAACGAAACGTCGCGCCGGAAGAATTGAACGTGACCGGCTCACCCGCCGTCAGGGCGAAGTCTGCCTCGGCAAACCCTGCCCATGCAACAATGGGCGCGCCTGCGCTCTTGCGGCAATCGCTGCAGTGGCAAAGCGTGACATGTTGAGGTTCAGCGCTGATCCGATAGCGCACCGCCCCGCACTGGCATCCGCCGGTCAATTCCATGCTTGATCTCCCGCTCGATTAGAACGGAACATAACGGAAACAAGCTACCTTCACAAGATGTACTTGCTCAGATCAGCATTGCCCGCCAGCCCCGCCAGTTTGCCGGTCACATAGGCGGCATCGATCACCACGGTGGTATCTGCGCGGTCCTCGGCCTCGAAGCTCACTTCTTCGAGCAGCTTTTCCATCACCGTCTGCAAGCGCCGCGCGCCGATGTTCTCGACGCTGTCGTTCACCGCGCAGGCAATGCGCGCGATCTCGCGCACCGCATCGTCTGAGAACTCCAGCGTCACCTTTTCGGTGCCGAGCAGCGCCTTGTACTGCTCGACCAGATTGGCGCGCGTTTCCGAGAGGATGCGCACGAAATCGTCCTCGCTCAGCGCCTGCAATTCGACCCGGATCGGCAGGCGCCCCTGAAGCTCGGGCAACATGTCGCTCGGCTTGGCGATGTGAAACGCGCCGCTGGCGATAAACAGCACATGGTCGGTTTTCATCGGGCCATATTTGGTGGCCACGGTGGTCCCCTCGATCAGCGGCAGCAGATCGCGCTGCACGCCTTCGCGGCTGACCGAACCGCCGCGTACATCGGACACGGCGATCTTGTCGATCTCATCGATGAACACGATGCCGTTGGTCTCGGCATTGTGCAGCGCGGTGCGCGCCACATCGTCCTGATCCATCCGCTTTTCGGATTCTTCGTCGACCAGCTTGTCCCAGGCATCGGCCACGCGCAGTTTGCGCCGCTTGAGCGCCTGCTTGCCGAACGCCTTGCCCATCATGTCGCTGAGGTTGATCATGCCGATGCCGCCGCCCATGCCCGGAATATCCATCGGCATAGCGGGTGCTTCTTCGACCTCGATCTCGACTTCGGCATCGTCCATCGCGCCTTCGGATAGCCGCTGGCGAAAGCTCTCGCGCGTCGCCTCGCTCGCGCCGTCGCCGACCAGCGCTTTGAGCAGGCGATCCATCGCGCTCTTGCTTGCGGCCTCGCGCACCGCGCCGCGGCGGCGCTCTTTCTCCAGCCGGATCGCCTCTTCGACCAGATCGCGCGCAATCTGTTCGACATCGCGGCCGACATAGCCAACCTCGGTGAATTTGGTCGCCTCGACTTTGACAAACGGCGCTTCGGCCAGCCGCGCCAGGCGGCGGCTGATCTCGGTCTTGCCGCAGCCCGTCGGCCCGATCATCAGGATATTCTTCGGGCTCACCTCATCGCGCAAGTCGGGGCTGAGCTTCTGGCGCCGCCAACGGTTGCGCAAGGCCACTGCGACCGCGCGTTTGGCATCGCGCTGGCCCACGATATGCTCATCGAGCGCGCGAACAATGGCTTTGGGGGTAAGGTTGTCGTTCATCGGTTTCTCGCTCCCTTCCCGCTTGCGGGAGGGGTTGGGGTGGGTTTTCTCTTGCGGGAGCAACGATTGGGTTCGCCCACCCCCGCCCCCTCCCGCAAGCGGGAGGGGAGAACTTCAGACGATTTCGACCGACACACGGTCATTCGTGAACACGCAGACTTCAGCGGCCACCTGCATCGCGCGACGTGCGATCTTTTCGGCGTCGTCCTCATAGTCGGTCAGCGCCTTGGCCGCCGCCAGCGCAAAGTTCCCGCCCGAGCCAATCGCCGCGATCTGTCCGCCGGGGCCGCCTTCGGGCTCCAGCACATCGCCATTGCCGGTGAGGATGAGCATCGTCTCGGCATCGGCCACGATCATCAACGCTTCGAGATTGCGCAGATACTTGTCAGTGCGCCAATCCTTGGCCAGTTCGACCGCCGCGCGCATCAATTGCCCGCGATGCTGCTCCAGCTTGCGCTCGAGCCGCTCGAAAAGGGTGAACGCATCGGCGGTCGCGCCGGCAAATCCGGCAATCACCTTGCCTTTGCCATGCTCGTCGGCCGTGCCCAGCCGCCGCACCTTGCGGGCATTGGGCTTCATCACCGTATTGCCCATCGACACCTGGCCATCACCCGCAATGACGGTGACCCCGCCCTTTTTAACGCCGATAATGGTGGTGCCGTGCCATTCGATCAGGCCGTGGCTGGCCCTGTTTGTATCCATGAGGCTGATATGGGAAGCGCCAACCGGGGTTCAAGCGCGCCATCCCGGATAGCTCGCCCGAAGCCGATCAGCTCCCGTTCGGGCCCGTTCCGGTAGGAGCGCCTTGCTGATTGCCACCCGGCAGAGCGCCGACCGACCCGATATTGCCGAACAAATCTTCAAAGAAGCTGCGGTTGCGGCCGAGCGTCGCGGTTTTGTGGCCATCGGGATTGATCCGCGCGACCTTCTCCATGCCACCACGATCCACGCTTGTCACATTGCCCTTGGCATCAAAGTTTATCGTCAGAACCGTTTGCGCGCGGGTGCGCGGGCGCGCGAACGGGCGCTGGCGGGTATCGACCGACACATAATACCACGTCGGCTTGCCGAACTGGCTCTTGAACGTGGGCTGCCCCAGCGCGCGCTCGACCGAGAACCGGTTGTCCACACCCGGCTGAACCGTGTTGGTCAACGCCGGGTCGATCAGATAGCCGCGGTGGTCGCGGATGCTTGCGCAGCCCGCTGTCGATACCGCCAGCCCAAGCAACGCAGCTACTGTCGCTCCTTGCTTCATCTGAGCCCAAACGCGCATGCATCACTCCGCATCAAAAAACACACCCCATCGGGGCATTTGCCAAACCGCCCCTTGTATCGCGCGGTCGGCATTGTATCGCGGCAAGCCATACGGTCCAAAGCGCGATCCCGCAATGGCAGCTAAGCCGCCGTTTGGCGAGAGGCCGGTGAATTCGCGCTTAACCGGAGCGCGCACGTGAAAGGATCATCGCCTATGTCGTTTTTCGCCAGGCTGCTGCGTCGCTGGCAGGATGCCAAGAACGATCTCCAACGCGACGACCGCGCCGCTTTGCGCGAATTATGGCACCGCGTGGTGGAAATCGCGCGTGAAAAAGAATGGTACCGCGATTGCGGAGTCGCCGATACGCTGGCTGGGCGCTTCGACATGATCACTTTGGTGCTCTCGCTGGTCTTGCTCCGCATGGAGCGCGAGACCGAACTGATTGCGCCATCGGTTCGGCTGACCGAGCTTTTTGTGGAAGACATGGATGGCCAGATGCGCGAGCAAGGCGTGGGTGCCGACGTGGTGGGCAAGCACATGGGCAAATTGATGAGCACTTTGGGCGGAAGACTGGGAGCCTACCGCGATGGCCTCGCCAGCGGCGAGGCGGCGATGGTCGAGGCCGTGGCGCGCAATGTCACGCTGGTGCCATCGGCCATGCCGCTGGCGCTGACCCAGCGCGCGCGCGCGCTGGCCGCCGGAATAGCAATTGTCCCCGGATACCGCGTGCTGGCGGGAGAAATCGGCCGGTGAACGCGCCCGAGTTCAGCCTGATGATCGATCTGCGTCAGATTCTTGAAGCGCCGGTGGTAATCATGCCGGACGAAGCGGCGCTGCGCCGGCTGGCAGCCCGGTTTGGCGTTTCCGAAATCGCCACGATGCGCGCCGAGATCAGCTTGCAACGCACGGGGTCGGTGGTGAACGCGAAGGGGCGGCTCTGCGCCGATGTGATCCAGCCTTGCGCGATCTCGGGCGAAGACTTCCCCGTGCGCATCGACGCGCCGGTGACTTTGCGCTTCGTTCCGCGAACGACAGCGCTCGTGCCCGACAAGGAGATCGAGATCACCGCCGAAGATTGCGACGATATCGAATATGACGGCACGGCATTCGATCTGGGCGAGGCCGCCGCGCAGTCGCTCGCGCTGGCCATTGATCTCTTCGCCGAGGGGCCGGGCGCTGACGCCTTCCGCGCCAAGCATGGACTGGACAAACCCGATGCGACCGGACCGTTTGCCGCACTGGCCGCGCTGCGCAAGGCGGATTGACCGTGGCGGACAGCCCTGACGCGCGTGCCGCCCTGTCGCAAAGCCATGGCAGCTACCGCGATCTCAACCAGGGCCCGATCCTGCGCACCCTGCTGATCTTTTCAGCGCCCACACTGGCTTCCAACATTCTCCAGTCGCTCAGCGGATCGATCAATTCGGTCTGGGTCGGGCACACGCTGGGACCGAATGCGTTGGCGGCAACGGCCAACGCCAATGTCATCATGTTCCAGGTCTTTGCCACGGTGTTCGGTTTTGGCATGGCGGCGATGATCAAGGTGGGTCAGGCCTTTGGCGCGGGCAATGTCGCCGCAGCCCGGCTCACGTTCGCCAACGCGCTCACTTTATGCACCGGACTGACTCTGATCATCGCCCCCGCCGGGTGGCTGTGTGCGCCGCAATTGCTGCACGCAATGGCAACTCCGCCCGAAATCTTTCCGCTCGCACTCACCTATTTGCGGGTGCTCATCATCGGGTTGCCGCCGGCCATGGTCACCTTGATCATCGGCATGGGCCTGCGCGGCGCGGGCGATTCTGCCACATCGCTGCGCTTCATGGTTCTTTCGGTCGTGCTTGATACCGCGCTCAATCCGCTGCTCATTCTGGGCATCGGGCCGTTTCCCCGCCTCGGGATCGCCGGCTCGGCGCTGGCCAGCACGTTGGCCTCCACGACCGCGATGGCCGCCATTTTGCTTTACGTTTATGCGCGCAATCTGCCCGTGCGGCTTGGCTGGTCAGAGCTTGGCTACTTGCGTCCACGCGCTGGCGAACTGCGCTTCATTCTGGGCAAAGGCATGCCGATGGGTGCCCAAATGCTCCTGGTTGCCTCCTCCGGCCTGATCATGATCGGCTTCGTCAACCGCGAAGGCGCAATGGCGAGCGCGGCCTATGGCGCTTCGCTGCAAGTGTGGACCTATCTGCAAATGCCCGCGATGGCGATTGCCGCATCGCTCAGCGCTATGGTGGCGCAGGCACTGGGCGCAGGCCTGATCGACAGGCTCGATAAAGTAACCCGCTCGGCGCTGATCCTTCACTTCGCGATTACCGGCGCAATGGCGCTCTTGCTCGCGGTTTTCGACCGGTCGGTCATGGAGCTGTTTTTGGGCGGCCAGGAGCAGACGGTAACGCTCGCCCGCCATGTCCAGCTGCTCGCCAGCTGGAGCTTCATCATGTTCGGGATCACGATCATGCTGTTCGGCGCGATGCGCGCGGGCGGCGTGGTGCTTGTCCCGCTGTTCGTGATGGGCACAGCGCTTTATCCGGTTCGCCTCGGTTTCTATGCCTTGGCCTACCCCGCGATCGGTGCGGACGCGATCTGGCTGGCCTATCCGGTTGGCTCGTTCGCTGCGGTGGCGATGGCGGCGTTCGCCTATCGCCGCCCCGAATGGCGCAAACGGGCGCAAATGATTCCGAGTGCAGGTGCGCCTGAGGAAACCCGCGCCGACGGCGATTGCGCCGGCCGGATGGCCCCACAAGCCTGACGCTTTGCCGATTGCTTGTGCGCGTGACGTCTTAGCGCGATTGGGCGCGCCAGCGCTGAACGGTGCGCTCCACTGCCATTTCCTCGCCGCCGGCGCGGCTCCACAGCTCCGAGAACGACGGATCGGCCGATGCCGGGCGCAAGTTCATCTCGAGATCATCGAACGAGACGCGGATCGGAATTGAAACGCCTTCGCCGCAGATGATGCATTCCCGGTTGCGCAAAGCCGGGATCGCATCGAGAAATCCGCGCGCGCCTTCGGGCATGGCCGCTTTCACAAATGCCTGATCGCGCTCGTTGTTGAGGCGCATCGCGATGATTGTGCCGCATTGCGAAAGCACGCCCTCGGCAAGGTCGGAGGGGCGCTGTGTAATCAGGCCCAGTGAAACGCCGTATTTGCGGCCTTCCTTGGCAATGCGCGAGAGGATGCGGCCAACCGATGAGCCGCTGGCGGTCTTTTCATTGGGCACATACCGATGCGCTTCCTCGCACACCAGCAAGACCGGGCGCGTTTCTTCATCGCGCGCCCAGATCGCATAATCGAACACCAGTCGCGACAATACGGCGACCACGGTCGCGGTAATTTCGGACGGAACGCCCGAAACGTCGATGATCGAAATCGGCTTGCCATAGGCGGGCAAACGAAACACCCGGCCGATGAATTCGGCCATGGTGTCGCCCACCAGCATACCGGAGAACATGAACTGATAGCGCGGATCGCCTTTGATCTCTTCGATCTTGCTGCGGATACGCTGATACGGCACTGAGGTGTGCCCTTTATCGAGCCTGCCCATCTCGTTTTGCAGGATATTGGTCAGATCCGAGAGCAGATAGGGGATCGGCGAATCCACCGTGATCTTGCCGATCTGCTCGGCCAGACGGTTTTTCAGGCGGGCCTGCAGCATGCATTTGGCAAGAATGTCGGCATCGATCTGGCGATCGGTCCCGGTCGAGGTGAGGAAAACCTCGCAATGCTCCTCGAAATTCATCAGCCAATAGGGCATTTGCAAATTCGAGACGTCGAACAGTTGCCCGGTGTGGCGAAACGCCTGCATGTATTCGCCGTGCGGATCGATCATCACGATGTGACCCTCGGGCGCAAGCTCGCAAATCCGGTGCAGAATCAGCGCGGCGCTGGTCGATTTGCCGGTGCCGGTCGATCCCAGCAATGCGAAATGCTTGCCCAGCAGCGCATCGACATAAAGCCCGGCGCGGATATCCCGCGTGGGGAAAACGGTGCCGATGGTAATGTTGGTGCGGCCATCGCTGGCGTAGATTTGCCGCAAATCAGGGCTGGTCGCCGGATAGATCGCCGAGCCGGGCACCGGATAGCGCGTCACACCGCGGCGAAAACCATAGATCCGGCTGGTCAGGCGCTCTTCGTCGCCTTCGCCCAGAAAGTCGATCTGCGCGATGATCACGCCCTCATTGCCGGCGGCCATGTCCTGGCGCTGGGTGCGCACGCTGGCCAGCAGCCAGCCGTTGCCGACGCGGATTTTGATCTGGCTGCCAACCTGCCCGGAAAGCGAGATCGAAGGATCGGTGTCTGCCATGCATTCGTCCAACCGCCGCAGATCGAGCGCGATCGCGCTGCCGGCGCCTGAAACTTCGAGCACATAGCCGATGGGGCGGCGCGCGTTGTCCGACTTCGTGCTTGGTGCTGCTTGCGCGGCGGGATGAACGGCCGGCGCGGCGCCATTGGCCGCGAGGTCGGCGGGACTAGCCCGGCCTGCCCCGTCATACCCTTTGGCGTTCATGTCCGACATCTTTGCAAAATCCCTCCGCACCATGCGGCCTTCGTCTGCTGTGGAATAAGCGATGGTGGTTAAATACTGGCTAACATTTCACGCAGTCGCCCGGATCAGGCCCCGGGTCAGGCTTTTGATCAAAGCCCAGATCAGACGAGGGCAAACAGGCGGCCGGCAACCCAGCCCATCCCCACTGATATGATCACGGCAAAAAGTCCGTAGTAGAACCCGTATTGATCAGCGCTTGCGGCCACGAAACGCTCGAACCCTTCCTTGCGCACGGTGACCCGCGTAATTGCCGACGTCACCACACGGCCTTTGCGGATGGCGAAAGTCTCGGCGGTGTAGGTTCCGGTCTGGACATTCGAAGGAAGCGCGATCCGCGCCTGGTAGAGTACCTGCCCGCTGATCTTCACCGCACCTTCGTTTTGTTGATAAAGCCCCTGACGGCGCATCAGATCGACCAGCCCTTTCGAAAACCGCTGCTGCTCTTTGGGGTCGATCACGCCGATCGGCGAAAGCTGGAGCCAGCCAAGGCCAAGCTCATAGATCGCCGCGGTCTTGTCATCGACGATCTCCCTGACCGGGCGCGACGAAGCCACCGCAAAGAAACTGGGCGCAGACCGGAATTCGTTGCTCGCGGCATTGACCCAGACGCCGGCAATCTGCTGCTTCTCCCGCACGATGATCGAGCGGACGGGACCTTCGAGTAACACCACGATGTCGTAGTCTTCAGCAGCGCGCGCGCCTTCCGGGGTCAGGATCGCGCCAAACAGCAAGAGATCGGCGCCGGTGAAGCCCTGCCGAACCTGGATTTCATGCTGGGAGATTTCGGGCACGAGAATGGGATTGCGCGCTCCGACAAGCACGGAGCACACCAGCATCAATGCCAGGAGCCGAAGTACGACCTTGTTCGCTTCTGGCCTCTTCACTGCGTGATAACCGTGTAGATTTCGTCAGGCCGATAGCCCAGCCCCAGCGCGAGCCGCATGGCGACCGCCAAAACCAGCACCGCCAGAATCAGCCGCAACACTTCGGGCTTGGCCTTCTGCGCGAACTGCACCCCGATCTGCGCGCCGGTGACGGAGCCGATCAGCAGCAGCACCGCAAGGACTAGATCGACCGCGCGTGTGGTCAGGGCATGCATCATCGTGGTCGCCATGGTGACAAACAGGATCTGGAACAGCGA